>Ga0068859_100004585_pt1 | contig 14096 bp, 10 predicted proteins | sample KBSSwiS22_FD_66585 | JGI IMG/M metagenome (GOLD analysis project Ga0068859, IMG submission 66585) | Switchgrass rhizosphere microbial communities from Kellogg Biological Station, Michigan, USA - KBS Switchgrass S2-2 | ecosystem: Host-associated > Plants > Roots > Rhizosphere > Soil ... | reverse complement strand
GATCGAGAAAAGTAGTAACGCCGCAATTGCTCTGGGACCATTACGTCGTTTTTGATTCATCAAGGTATCCCTTCTCAAATAAGAACCACTCCGCCCGCTGTTGGCGTAAGTCTACTGTTACTGAATGTTTAGGTCAACGTTTATTTCGCTTTGATGTAACGCTGGAAGAAGTCGTCCGCGAGTTTTGGATCCACTTTCTTCAAGCGGTTGTACTGGTCCAACGCGGCTTTGCGATCGTTCAGCGCGATATAAGTGAGCGCGAGATTGAAATGCGCTTCACCATAATCCGGCTTCAGTCTGATCGCTTCCTTAAACGCAGCCGCTGCTTCCTTGTAACGCTTTGTTCGGAAATAGACGGTGCCGAGGTTGTTGTTCGTTTCGGCGTTGGCAGGCTTGAGTGCGAGCGCTTTCTTGTACGCGTCGATCGCGGTTTCAAACTGCTGATCCTTGTAAAGCGCGGTGCCGAGGCTGTTGTAAGCATCAGCGTGATCGCTCTTGAGTCGGACAGTCTGCTGAAACTCGGCCACTGCTTCTTTGAACCGTCCAAGGTTATAGAGCGCAGTGCCGAGGTTGTAGTGCGCTTCCGGAAAATCGGGCTTCGCACGCGTCGCGCGTTGAAGGACGCCCAACGCTTCCTGATACTGGTTGAGCTTGTTGTAAGCAGCGCCGAGATTGTTCTGTGCTTTGACGTAATCGGGTTTTAGCCGGAGTGCTTCTTTGTAGGCGACGACTGCCTGTTGCAGGTATTGATTCGCCGCGGCTCGATCCTGTGTCTCACTCAGCTTGACGTAAGCGTAACCAAGATTGTTGTGTGCGACTGGATTACCGGCTCGCAAACGGATCGCCTCCTGCAACTCAGTGATCGCCGTACGGAGATCGCCGAGCGAGATCAACAGACTGCCGAGATTCGTGTGCGCTTCAACATAATCGCTCTTCAGCTCAATAGCGCGACGGTATGCCGCTGCGGCTTCGCGGTGTTTGCCGGTCATGTAGAGAGCGTTGCCGAAGTTGTACTGCGCATCGGCAGAATCGGATTTCGTGGCTATCGCTTTCTGAAAGGTTTGGGCGGCGGGTTCGTAGAGTTCAAGCGCGTACAGCGCGGCGCCAAGATTGTTCAGAGCATCGTGATCGTTCGGATCCAGGCGGACGGCAGTGCGGAATGCTGCCAGTGCTTCCTGGTAACGTCCGGCCTTATAAAAGCTCGCGCCGAGATTGTTGAAGGCAATAACGTCATCGGGTTTCAACCGGACGGCGTTATTTAAAGCCGTTATCGACTCGTTGACCTTGCCGAGTTTGTCGTACGCGTACCCGAGATTGCTGTAAGCGGCGGCGTTGTCGGGTTGCAAGCGAACTGTCTGTTCGTAGGCTGTGGCTGCTTCCGCGAAACGACCCGCGGTGATGTAAGTGTCACCGGCAGCGGCTAGAGTTTCGGCGCGATCACCTGGTGCGCTGGGTGTTTCGGTTGGGGTTGGGGTCGGTTGCGTCGGCGGTCGCGGTCTGCCGGTGTTACGCGCAACTTGAGTACTTGGAGGACTCGAGCGCGCCGGACGTTTCATTACTGCCGCGGCGCCGCCAGTGAGATCGCGGACGCGTTTCGGCGGTTTGAAGATGATCGCCGCGCCGCCGACGATGTCCTGGCCCTGGAAAGCGAGCGAGCCGCCGATGTCCTGCATAACTCGCACACTTGCGTGTGCAAAGGCAAACACGCATAACAGCGCTACTATCGCTTTAATGGATCGCGTACGCATTATTTGATCGGTTTGTAGCAATCATGATTAGGGCGAGAAAGACGATCGCGTTTATTAATATGTGTAGACCGAAATCAACGAGACTGTGCGCGGCGACGCCGATGATTCCGAGTATTGCGCCCAATCGCAGGTAACTACCGTTAAGCGAAAGATTCCGGCGCGCTTCACGAATTACTAACACAACGAACCAGACACCGATCGCGAACCCAATCAACCCACCGCTCGAGAGTAGTTCAAGATAATCGTTGTGGGCTTCCTGCGGTGTCATGAGTCCGGAAGCGTCGTGATACGCAGTGATCCCGATCCAGTAACCGCCTAAGCCAACACCGGCGAGCGGATGCGCTGCAAACATCTTCAAAGTCGCGCGCCAGATCTCATTCCTGCTCACGCCCGCAGCTTCGCTTGGATTCAGTTCTCTGGTGGCATTCTCGAAATTACTCGCGAGGCGATCGCCACCGACCCAAAGAGTGCCGAATAACACTCCCGCGATAAGCACGACGAGCAGAACTACTCGCAAAGCAGTTGAATGAGATTCCCATCGCGAACTCAGCATAAGCGCGGCCGAGACAATCTGAACGAGCATCGCCAGAATTCCACCACGCGAATTCGAGAGCACCAGCGCCGTCCAGATTGGTAAGAGCAAAGCGAAGTAGATCAATAAACGCTCTCTTTTGACACCGCTCGCAATGGCCATCCCGATGCCGAGTCCAAACGCCATCTCCATCAGATAAGCAAAGTGGTTCTTGTTAACAAATTGCCCGTACCCCTGGCCTTGTCTCAACAAAGGAAGAACGAAACCGGTCTGGTGTTGTGTGGCCTGGCGCAGTATTCCGAAGATCGCGCTGGTGACCGCGATTGCAAGGATGGTATAGACCAACACACGAACGCGACTCTCGCTGCTTGCATATCGATAAAGCAACGCAAGCCAGGCGGTGAGAGCGAGCAGTTGCAGCGCGAAGAAACGCGTTTGGGAAGGATCGGCACTGATCGCGTTCCAGACATCTATACCTGCTACCTCTCGTGAACCTAACGAAAGCGTCTGAACAAAAGCCAGCGCCGACAGCGCCAACATCGGTAACAGGATCGGTGCTCCATCAATCGCTAATCTGTCAATGATCGCAAGTATGCAGATCGCGAAGACAGCACAAACAAAAGCCGCCTTCCACCACGGCTCGACAGTGCCATACGGAATGGCAGCAATCACAAGCAGACCCAGCAAGGCGGCAAATACGACTTTGCTTAGCAAAACAAATCCGCGTTAGTCCGCGTAATCCGCGGCCGTCATCGCCATTGCCGCCTTAGCCAATGGCTTCTCGTGCACCGTAAATACCCGTGCGGCCGCATCCGTAAACTCACGTCGAAACAGATCGGCAAGATAGTTGGTATCCACCAGCAGCGGCTCGCTGTCGAGCTCGCGATAGAAGTTGAGCCAACCCCACTCCACGCCATCCTTCACCAGTGGCAAACGCACACTCCATTGCGATCGCGAAGGAGCATCGTCCTCCTCGTTCCCGGTTGCCGACCACGACCAGGAGACGCGGCGACCCGGCTGCCCCACCTGCGCATTCGCAAAACTAAACTCACCAAACTCGAGCAGATGTTGCGTCGCTTCAAACATCTCGTGCAGGTCCGACGCTTTCGACAACGCGAGCGCCGCACGCCGCACGCGAATATTGTTCGCCACTCGCAAACGACGATCACCCACCGTACGCTTCACGCCCGCACGCAGCTCATCAACTTCGTGATAGCGCAGATGGCCCACCGCGATGATCACCGCCACCGAAATCACAAACAACATGAAACCCGTCAACTTCGATCCGGTCGCCGGAAAAATCAGCGCCGTTAAACCAAAGATCGCGCACACTCCATAAAGCACGAGCGCCGCTCGTCGCTGCGACCATCCGCGCGCGAGCAGCATGTGATGAATGTGCTCCGTGTCGCCCTGAAACACCGGCTTCCGGCTCACCAGTCGCCGGCCCATCGTCATCGCCGTATCAACCACCGGAAAACCGAACGCGAGGATCGGCACGACGATCGCGACCGCTGTCGTTGCTTTCTGAGTTCCTAACACCGATAACGCAGCTAACAGGAAACCAGTAAACAGCGAACCCGAATCGCCGAGAAAGATCGATGCCGGATTGAAGTTGTAACGGAGGAAACCCGCAAGCGCGCCGCACAACACGAGCGCCACCACGATCGTCATCGTCCGTTCCTGCGAAACAGCAACGCCCAGAATAACGAGGGACGAAAAGAGCGCCGCGCCCGATGCGAGACCATCGAGACCATCAATGAGATTGAAAGCGTTCGTAATGCCCACGAGCCACACGACCGTGATGACAAACGAGACCATCACAGGCAACTGCACCGACCCGACGAGCGGAATCGAGAGTGCATCGATGCGGCCTCCCATCGCATAAAACAACGTCGCGATAATCCCGAGCCCGGCGAATTTCACTACCGCGTTCGTGCCGCGCAAGTCGTCATAAGTACCAAGCAGCAGGACAAGCGTCGCGGGAATGGCCAATGTCAGGAATTCCGTTTTTAGACCACTGAGATTTTGCGTGAGCAGGTTGTCGACAAACGGCAAGAGGGAAAGCGCTGCAAGACACGAGAGATAGAGCGCGAGGCCGCCGAGCCGGGGCACGGCCTTGCGATGAATGCGCCGGCCATCCAGCGGCACATCGAGCAACTTGTATCGTTCGCAGAAGCGACGAATGAGCGGGGTCGCAATCAGAGAAGCGAAAGTCGCGATTGAAAACAGCGCGAAGTATGTTTTCAAAGTGATTACCTCCCGGACAAATGGGAAATCAATGGGGGATACGGTCAGTACCACCTGCGATAGCGGGTGGGTAGATGATCAGCATGCGAGATTTTTATGATTCTGAAATGCTATTGGCAGACCCACCCGCTATCGCAGGTGGTACTGACTGTATCCGACAAGAATGTTTGGCTTTTGAGGCAACGCTTCAATCAATGCGATTAGTTCCGGTAGCAGTGTTTGCTTCGAGAAGGATCTGACTGGCTTGCGTGTTTGAACTTGTCCTGCTTCCAGAATCGCAGCGACAACGGCGTCAACTTCACCGTGATGCATACGAAAGAAGGTGCCGTGCTGTAAGGCGATGTCGGTGACGTGACTGGGCTCTGGTCCGATGTAGAGAGCAGGCCCGCCAACGGCGAGGATGTTGTAGACCTTGCACGGATGAACGATGCCGACGAACTTCTCCCCCATCACGATCACGTGCAGATCCGCCGCCGACAATGAATTCGAGAGTTCGCTGAGCGGTTGATAAGGCAAACACTTCACGTTTGCTAAACCTGACTCACGCACCTTCACCTGCTCGCTACCACCACCGACGAAACAGAACACGATCTCGGATCGCGTTTGGAGTACCCGAGCCGCGCCCAGCAGAGTGTCGAGTGGGTGACAGGGACTGTGATTACCCGAATACATCACTACGAACTTGTCTGACAGATCATGCTCGCGGCGAAAAGTTTCCCTGCCAGTTTCTGAATAGTCGACAGTGTCATCGTGCGACCACGGCGGCACGATCGTGATCCGCTCCGGATCGACGCCTTTCGCGACCACACGTTCCTTCATGAAACGATCGAGCACGATCGTTTGCGTTGACACGTTGAAGCTGTAGCGCAACATGCGTTGAAACAGACGACTCGTAAGCGAATCTTCCACGAGCCAACCGGCGGCAATCGCTTCGTCGGGGTTGAGGTCCATCACCCAAAAGCAGAATTTGCCGCCTTTCAGTTTTACGAAGAGAGCAGCGAGAAAAGAGATCAGCGGTGGTGAAGTCAGCGCGATGGTCAAGTCGAAACGTCTGAGCGTGAGTAAACGAAGCGAGCAGACCAGCATGAAACTGCCGAAGTTGAAAGCACGTCGCCAACGACTGTTCTTGCCAAACGACAACGACGGAATGCGAATGATCTCGATTCCCTTCCAACGCTCACGACGTTTGAACTGATTGGCCGGATCATCGTAACCACGATCGCTGGTTACGACTGTTACTTCGTGTCCGCGTGAAGCAAGTGCAGTGGCGAGATCCGTGAGGTGTTGGGCCGTCGAGACCACATCAGGGTAAAAGCACTGATTCAGCAGTAGGATTTTCAAAAAATCCGTGTAATCTGTGGTTAAAGTTCTACTCGCGCTTTAAAATCCTCGACCGTTTTCTTCAAACCCTCACGCAAAGGGATCGTCGGGTTCCAGCCCAGCAGTGCTTGTGCTCGGCTGATGTCGGGTTTTCGCTGCCGCGGATCGTCGGCCGGTAACGGCAGATAGGTGAGGCCCGACTTCGACTCACAAGTTTTGATCACTTCTTCCGCGAGTTGTTTGATCGTGAACTCGCCGGGATTGCCGAGATTCACAGGGTCGTGTATTCCGTCCGCATTCATCAGACGAATCAGACCGTCGAGCAGATCGTCGACGTAGCAGAAAGAGCGCGTCTGCTGGCCTTCACCGTAGAGCGTTAAAGGCTGACCGCGCAGAGCCTGCACGATGAAATTCGACACTACGCGACCGTCATCTTCGAGCATGCGTGGTCCATACGTGTTGAAGATGCGCGCGATGCGAATGTCAACTTTGTTCTGGCGGTGGTAGTCAGTCATGAGTGTCTCAGCCAGACGCTTGCCTTCGTCATAGCACGAACGCAAACCAATCGGATTGACGTTGCCCCAGTAATCTTCCGTCTGCGGATGGACGAGGGGATCTCCGTAGACTTCGGAAGTTGACGCCTGAAGGATGCGCGCGCGCACACGCTTTGCGAGACCAAGCATGTTGATGGTGCCCATGACACTGGTCTTTACCGTCTTCACCGGGTTGTATTGATAGTGAACCGGCGACGCGGGACATGCGAGGTTATAGATCTGGTCCACTTCGAGCAGTATCGGCTCGGTCACGTCGTGACGTAGCAACTCGAAGCGCGGATTGTCGAGGAGGTGAATGATGTTCTCGCGCCTGCCGGTGAAGAAATTGTCCAGGCAGAGCACCTCATTTCCTTCCCCGAGGAGTCGCTCACAAAGATGCGAGCCAATAAACCCCGCACCGCCCGTGACTAAAATTCTCATCTAATTCGCTCCAATCTCTGCGAGAAAACCTATTCTCTCCTGACGGCATAATTCCCGAGGTACAGCACGTCCATCCGCGTCTTCTGAAAGCAGTCGATCGCCTGCTGCGGCGTGCAAACGATGGGCTCGTTCTCATTGAACGACGTATTGAGCACCATCGGCACATCCGTCAGCGCCGCGAAATCTGAGATCAATTGATAGTAACGCTCGTTCACTTCGCGCGAGACTGTTTGCAAACGCCCTGAGCCATCGACATGCGTTACTGCCGGAATCTCATGCCGCCGTTCTTCTTTGATCTGGTAGACCATCAACATCGTCGGCGCCGGGTGAGTCTGCTCGAAATAATCGCCGACACGCTCTTCCAGTATCGATGGCGCAAACGGTCGAAACGGCTCGCGCTTCTTGATTCGATCGTTGAGAACGTCTTTCATCTCGGCGCGGCGCGGATCGACGACGATCGATCGATTGCCGAGGGCTCGCGGTCCAAACTCCATTCGTCCCTGAAACCATCCTACGACTAAACCCGCCGCGATGTCTTGCGCGGCGCGCTTAGTCAGATCTTCATCGGAGTAACGTTCGAAGAGTAGTTTGCTTTCAAGTAGCGTGCTCTCGATTTCTTCATTCGTGAATTCCGGACCAGTGTAAGCGCCCATCATTACTTCGCCACGCTTGTAGACGTGGTAACAAACACCGAGTGCGGTGCCGCTGTCACCGGCTGCTGGCTGAATGAAGAGACGTTTGAACGGTGTGTTCAGCAGGATCTTTCCGTTCATCACGGAGTTGTACGCGACACCGCCCGCAAGACCAAGATCGGTGAGCCCGGTTTGTTCGTGCAGATGATTCAGGATGTGAAAGCCAACCTCTTCCAGCCGCAACTGCAAACTCGCCGCAATGTCGCGCTCACGATCTGTTAGCTGCCCGCCGGGCTCGCGTGGCGGTCCAAAGAGATGCGCATACTCGTCGGAGAAAACACGACCGATCACGGGTGAGCCCTCGTCCCAGGTCATCTCCACTCCTTCAGTGTGATGGCGAAAGTAGTTGAGATTCAGACGAAACTGCCCGTTCTCTTCGGTGCGAATGATGTCGCGAAACTCGTTAATGAATCGCGGCTGGCCGTATGGCGCAAGACCCATCACCTTGCCTTCGTCACCGTAGTGCGGGAACCCGAGAAACTGTGTCGTCGCCGTGTAAATAATGCCGGTCGAGTGCGGATATTCAACCTGGCCCAACACTTCAATCGAGTTTCCTTCGCCCAGCGCCCACATCGTCGAGATGAAGTCACCAAAACCATCGATCGACAACAGCGCAGCGTGTTCGAACGGAGAGACGTAGAAACAACTGGCGAGATGCGCGCGATGATGTTCGACGTTGTGAAAGCGCGCGCGGAGGAGTTTCTTTGAGACGCCAAACACATGCGCCAGTTCGTCCTTGAGATCGCGAACCTTCGCGGCATTGCCGAGTCGATCCTTGATCTGATTGAAGATGCCTTCACTCGCGACACGCGTTGCAGCAAACAGGATCTTCTTGTGCAAATGCGCCGATGGATCACGAGAAATCCCGACATGGTCCAACTGCTCAGGACCAATTCCCGCAGTTTCAAGACAGTATTTAATCGCGTGACTGGGAAACCCCGCCGAGTGCTTGAACCGATTGAAGCGCTCTTCTTCGGCCGCCGCGATCAACTTCCCATCTCGAGTAAGCGCGGCCGCCGCGTCGCCGTGATAAGCATTAATACCGAGAATGTACATCCGCGTTTATTCGCGTAAATCCGCGGCCGAGGTTTACTGCGAGCATCAATTCCGCCACCGTCCTCTGGAACGCGTAATAAACTCCCTGCCACCCATCCAAAACACCGCCACGCACGATCAAGCAATAAACGAGCATCACAGGCGGCACCACGACAACCCAACGCCGCATACGATCCGCCAAACCCAACTCGGTCGGATCCGCAGCCAACAACTTCTGCGCCTCAAGCTCCGTGTATCGCGACTGGGAACGAAACCAGCGCCGCAACGACTTGCGGTCGTCATGCATTAGCTGCCCTCGCAACTCTCCGATCGCGCCCTGCACTGCAACTCGCTGCGTATGTCCGTCCTGAACGTACGACGCCGCGTCACGCCGGTACAGCACCGTCACCGGCGGATAGATCCCACTGCGAAGTCTCTTTCCGTTGATGCAATAGATAAAGTTCGCGCGATATCCTGCCGTGCCTGCGTCAGGTCTAAGCTGCTCGAGCTCCGCGACCAGCTCAGCCGAAACAACGTAATCCGCATCGAGCGCGAGCACCCAGGGTGTCGTGATGCCGGTCTCTTTGAGTCCAAACTCCCACTGGTTTCGATGATTATCGAAAGCTCTCTGAAACACGCGCACTTGTGTAAACGACTTCGCTATCGCGACAGTCTCGTCGTCGCTGAAGCTATCGACGAGGACAATCTGTTTGGCCCAACTCACACCCGCAAGCGCGCGCTCGATGTTCGGCGCTTCGTTATAGGTGAGTATTAATGGCGTGATTTGATCGAGCATGACAGATCATGTTTTTCCAAAGCCACGGCGCGCGACCGTAGAACGTGAAGCTGAGGTCCGTAAATCCATGGCGCACCATCAGCTTCGACAACGTGTGCACACTGAAGAACTTGATATGACCGCCGTCGTGCAGTGCCGAGAGGTGCGCGTCCATCTTGCCGGTTGCGGCGAGCACCAGGTTCTTGAGGTAGCCGTGATACGGCGTGCCAAGAAGTATTTGACCACGCGGCTTCAGTAAAGTAGTCGCGGCTTCGAGCAGATCAGACGGGCGATAGAGATGTTCGATCACATCACTCGAGATCACGAGATCAAAGCTTCCAAGATTCTTCAGATCGCGATCGATGATTGCCTCGACAAACTCGACCGCGGGAAATGTGCGGCGCGCGATCTTGATCCCGCTCGCCGAGGCATCGACGCCGGTGACTTGATAACCCAACGCCGCGAGCCGTCCGGTAATGTGACCGTTGCCGCATCCGAGATCACAGATAGATCTAACGCCATCAAGCTTGTTCACTAGCTCGATAAACACACTCGTAAGCTTCTCGCCTGAACCGCCGTTGCCGGCGTGTTCGGCGTGCCATTCAAACTCGGTGTACGTTGGCGTGGCCATTCTGTTGCAGGACCTGTTGATAGAGCCCGACCAAACTCTTCGTTGCGTTCTCCCACGAATACAGTAGTGATAATTGCTGACCAGCGCGACCGCGTTTCGCGCGCTCTGCTTCGTCACTCAGAGCCTCGACGAGACTTGCTGACAGCGATTCCTTGTCGATTGCTGCCACCCAGCCAGCGTTGGCGGTCACGATCTCCGGCGCGAGATTTACGCCCGGACTGACCAGCACCGGCACCGCGTTTGACAATGCTTCCATCACGCAGAGGCCGAAGTTTTCCTGGTGCGATGGCAACGCGAGCAACGACGCGCCACCAAGCAGAGCGTCCTTCCGCTCGCCATCTACCCAACCCGTGAACACGATTCGTTCACACTGCGAAGCTTTGCTCTTGAGCTTCGCAACGTACTCAGGTGGTCCATCCCCAGCAAGCACGAGTCGCCAGTCTGAAAACTGCTGAGCTGGAAACGCATCAATCAAAACGTCGAGACCTTTTTTCGGATGCAGACGCGACAACACCAACACGTAAGGATATTGAGCAAGATCCGGAAAGTGCTGCGCCAGCTTTTCTCTCGTAGTTGCAGATGTCTTTTCGATGCCGAGCGGAACTACGCGGCCGTGATTCAGGCCGGTGAGTCTTTCGGTCGAGAATTTTTCCACCTCGGATGTGTAATGTACCGCAGCCGCGCCTTGCAGCATTCCTTTACCTGCCACCTGCCAGAAGAGACGTTTGCGCAGAGACTTCTGCGACATGCTCCACGGATCGAGTGTGCCGAGCGGACGGATGACGTAAGGAACTCCGGCTCGCCGACAAGCTCGCGCAGCCGCGACCGAAGAATGATTGAACACTGCATGCACGTGCGCCAGATCGAACTCGCGAATGTTTGCACTGAGCCACGATGCGAGCGGCCGCGAGTATTTAAACGACTCTCCAAACTCTGACGGAAACAACTTCGCCGGCACGCCTTTGTACTCAGCTACTTCGCTTTCGCTCAGTCCTGCGTCGGTCGTTACCAGCAACACCTCGATTCCCTGCTGCATCAGCGCGCGGCACATCGGAACGATTGCGGTTGCTGGACCACCAGAACGCTCGGCAACCGACGGAATGACGTGCAGGACTCTCATGCGAAACTAACGCGATTGAGCTCACACCACTTCGCGAGCACGTAAAGCGACCACGGTCGCGACCACCCGATTGCACGCGGCTTTTGGAGAAAGTTACGCCAAAGCTTTTGCACGGCTGCTGAATTCAACGCCGGCGCAGAGAGCAAAGACGAATCTTCCAACACCGCAGACACTTCGGTTCGCAGGTTCTGTTGCAGCCATCTTTCAAAGGGTAACGTGAAGCCCATCTTCGGTCGTGCCAGGAAATCGCGCGGCAGGAGATCCGCCAACGCAGCCGCGAGCAGTGACTTGGGTCCTTTAGTTCCGTGATTCAGTTTCCATGCGCCGGGTAACGAAAGCACGTAATCAACCAGCTTCGTATCGACAAACGGCACACGAACCTCGAGTGAATGGGCCATGCTCATCGCGTCCGTATCGCGCAGCAGCGTGTTGGACATATAACCGCTCAGTTCGAGTCGCGAAATCGCGTTCACAACGTCTGAATCGAAGTGATGGCCGTTACTTTCACTGATCCTGCGACCCGTGATCCCCGCAATGGAATCAGACGAGAAGAGCTGGCGCGAGATGCGATAAACGTCCGCCGGAGTGCCGTCGCTGTTCGCTAATTGCCAGAGCTTGTGGCGCTGCACCGATCCATTCTTGACTACGCTTGAAGCCGTGCGCAGAACACGCCGCGCCGTTCGCGACAGGGAGTCGAGTTTCAGCGCGCGTCGAAAGCTCGGATAACCAGCGAACAATTCATCGCCGCCGAGACCTGAAAGAGCGACAGTGACTCCAGCCTTTTTCACGGCCTGCGAAACAACGAACGTGTTGATGCCGTCCATCGTCGGCTGGTCCATTGAGGCGAGCGCGTCAGGCAAAATGCTAAGCAAGAGATCCTCATTCAGCCTGATCTCGGTGTGATCTGTTTGAAAGCGTGCGGCTACCGCACGTGAGAAAGGCGCTTCAGTAAACGTTGCTTCATCAAAAACAACACTGAACGTCTTTGGACGTTGGTCGCTAATGCGACTCATCAGTGCGACGAGCGCGCTCGAATCCACTCCGCCTGAAAGAAACACGCCGAGTGGCACATCGCTCACGAGATGAAGTCGAAGGGACTCTTCCAACTCATCACGCAGCTTCGCAACAACCGCGTCTTTTCGATCCGGCGGCTGATCGTCCGGCGGAGTTGCAAACTCAATCTCCTTGAATTCAACACTCTCGAGATAATGTCCCGGTAACAACTGTCTCACACCGTCAACAATCGTGAGCGGAGCTGCGACTGAACCGTTCGCAAGATACGAATCGATTCCAGCAGCGCTGAGCCGTCGTGGCACTGATCCACTTGCCAACAGCGCACGCAACTCGGATGCAAAAACAAAGGTGTCTTTCGCGGCATAGTAATAAAGTGGCTTAATACCCAGCGGGTCGCGAGCGAGTATCAACCTCTGTTTCCGGTTGTCCCAGATCGCAAGCGCGAACATCCCACGCAACCTGCGAAACGCATCAACACCCCACCTGCGGTAAGCGCGAAGCACAACCTCTGTATCAGTGGTTGACGCCCACTCACCACCAAGCTCACGACGCAGCTCTTTGAAGTTGTAAGTCTCGCCGTTGTACGTGATCCAATTCCCGGTCTCCGGATCGTGCATCGGCTGATGACCCGCCGCGGAGGTATCAATAATCGCCAGTCTTGTGTTCCCGAGTACGACATCCCCACACTGCACAAGCCCAGTATCATCCGGTCCACGATGTCGCTGCGCCTCATTCATCCGCACAACGGCTTCCTGCCCACCACGCCCGAAAATGCCGGAGATACTACACATGCGAAAAAGATGTTTCACGCAAAGGCGCAAAGGAAGACGCGAAGCTGCAAAGAAACCAAATTCTTAATTGCGTCTTTGCGTCTTCCTTTGCGCCTTTGCGTGAAACCAGGCTGCAACTATTTCATGCCCGTACCGCGAAAATAGACCCGCCCCATTCTCCAACGTGTGCTCCCTCACACTCTCTCGCGCACCCTTCGGCAGTTCATCCATCGCGGCCTCGCGCATCGCACCCAACAACGCCTCTTCATCACCAGCCGGAACGAGCCAACCATTCCTTCCCCTGCGCACAAATTCCAACGCCGCCCCCATGCGGTCCGTAGCAATCACCGGCAACCCCGCTGCCAATCCTTCCGGTACCACCAGCCCCCATCCGTCATAACGCGAAGGCACACACAACACATCTGCCGCCGCATATTCACCCGGCAACTCATGCCAGTCTCTGAACCCGACAAACTCAACCCGCTCACTCACCCGCGCAAGCTTTTGCATCATTGACTGCCTAAGCTCACCGTCTCCAACGATCCTCAGCCGCACATTCGGAACTTCGCCGGCGAGTCGCACGAAAGCCGAAGCAAGCAGATCCACACCCTTGCGCGCTATCAACGAACCTGAAAACAGCAACACACGCTCGCGTTTCTCTTCCCGCTCGATCGTTTCAAAGCGCTTCAAATCAGAGAAATACGGCAAGTTGAAATAATCACGCTGCGCTCCAAACTCATTCCTGTAACCATCAACTCCGAATTCTCCGATACCCCAGATCGGCACGGGCGACGCGTGCAGTTTCGCGAGTTTCCACTTGCGCACTACTCGTCCAACCCACTGCGGCTGATGAACCCCCGGCCGCTCACCCCAGAAACACCATGGCCCACCCACGCGTGCTCGCTCATCGATAAGCCGTGCCGCATTTGGGTGAAGGTAGTAGTTGAATACGACCAGGTCCGCATGCTGAGCAGACTCACGCGCGCGCGACATCCCTCCATTCGACAACTCCATCGACGCATGGCGAATCTCAGGCGCCTTCCATTGCCGCTCAGGATCGTGACCGCGAAGATAGGCCACCTCCAACGAACACTTACCCTGTGCTTCGATCTCGTTGAATAGCTCGACTTGATATGGCGAAGGACAGTCTGTCAAAACCAAAACCTTCACGCCTTCACCTGCCTCAACTTGATGAACAGATGCGATAGAGCAACCCACGCCAGCACCACGTAACTGAC
>Ga0068859_100004584_pt1 | contig 14097 bp, 14 predicted proteins | sample KBSSwiS22_FD_66585 | JGI IMG/M metagenome (GOLD analysis project Ga0068859, IMG submission 66585) | Switchgrass rhizosphere microbial communities from Kellogg Biological Station, Michigan, USA - KBS Switchgrass S2-2 | ecosystem: Host-associated > Plants > Roots > Rhizosphere > Soil ... | reverse complement strand
ACCGCGGACTGTTCGTCGACCGCGAAGTTGCCGGCCGGTCCATAGATGCTTGCCGATCCGCTGAAGACCAGCTTGACGGGACGCAGCGCGCGCAGCGCGTTGAGCAGGGCGAGCGTGCCCGCGACGTTGGTCGTGTAGTAGCCCAACGGGTCGGCAACGGATTCTGGGACGACGATGCGTGCCGCGCAGTGCACGACGACGTCGATCTCGGGGTGCTCGGCCACGATGCGTTCGATCAGGGCGCCGTCGGCAATGTCGCCGTGATAGAAGGTGCGGCCTGTGACGAAATCCGCACTGCCGGCGCTCAGGTCGTCCAAGACGATGGGCTCGATGCCGTCGTCCAACAGCGCCGACGCCACCGTGCTCCCGATGTAGCCCGCGCCCCCGGTGACGAGCACCTTCCGCGCCGACTCTGCGCGCACCGTAGGTTCGTCCACGTCGGTCATGCTACGGCGAGACGGTCCGCCACCGTGGCTGCATCAGCCCCGTCTCAGCCCACTGTTTGTGGACTCCCGTGTGTGGATGCGAATGACCTTGGCGAACGGTTCGCTCAGGCGACAGGCAGGCCCCGCAGGTCCTTGCGCAGGATCTTGCCGGAGGCGGACTTCGGGATGGCGTCGGTGAACTGCACCAGGCGCACCTTCTTGTACGGAGCGACCCTCGCCGCGACGAACTCGAGGACCTCCTCCGCACTGAGCTTCTCGCCGTCCTTGACCACGACGAAGGCGCGCGGGATCTCGCCGCTCTCCTCGTCCGGATAGGCGACGACCGCCGAGTCGGCAATCGCGGGATGGGTCAGCAGCAGGGCCTCGAGTTCGGCCGGCGGCACCTGGTAGCCCTTGTACTTGATGAGCTCCTTGAGCCGGTCGACGATGAACACCGTGCCGTCGGCCGCCAGTTCGCCGATGTCGCCGGTGTGCAGCCAGCCCTCGGCGTCGATGGTCTCGGCCGTTGCCGACTCGTTGTTCAGGTAGCCCCTCATCACCTGCGGGCCGCGGATCCAGAGTTCACCGGCAGCACTGTGGCCGTCCGGATTCGCCTCGATGTCTGCACCGGTCGCGGGGTCGACGAGCCGGAACTCCGTGTTCGGCAGGGCCAGACCGATCGAGCCGATCGACAGGTCGGGACGGTCGACCGGCGTGACGTGCGAGACGGGCGAGAGTTCGGTCATGCCGTAGCCCTGGATCATCCTCGCGTTCAGCTTGGCCTCGACGGCCTTGCCGAGTGCCTCGTCCAGCGGGGCGGCTCCGGAGATCAACACGCGCACGGTGGTGATGTCGAACCCGTCGACCAGCGGGTGCTTGGCCAGCGCCACCGCCATCGGCGGGGCGATGTAGAGGTAGGTGATCTTCTGTTCCTGGATCGCCTTCAGGAAGTCGGCGAGCTCGAAGCGCGGGAGCGTGACGACCTTGGCGCGCTTGAACAGCGCGAGATTCAGCAGCGCGTTCATGCCGTAGATGTGAAAGAACGGCAGGACGGCCAGCACCACGTCGTCGTCCTGCACTGCCAGCAGCGGGGCAGACTGCGCGACGTTCGAGACGAGATTGGTGTGGGTCAGCATGACGCCCTTGGCGTTGCCGGTGGTGCCCGACGAGTACGGCAGCACGGCCAGGTCGGAGCCGGTGACGGTGACGTCCGGTGCGGGCGTCCCGGTGCTGACCAGGTCGACCAGCGAGTCGTAGCCCTCGGTCGGGTCCAGCACGATGACGTCGGTGATGCCGACCTGCTCGGCGGCCGGCTTGGCGTTCGGCAGCAGCAGTGACACCGTGATGTAGCGGCTGGCCTTGGAGTCGACGAGCTGCCTGGCGATCTCCGTCGGCGTGTACAGCGAATTGAGCGTGGTGACGGTCGCGCCCGCACGCAGGATGCCGTGGAAGGCGATGACGAACGCAGCGGTGTTCGGGACGTGCAGGGCGATGACATCGCCCTGCCGCACGCCACGGGCGCTCAGGCCGCCGGCAAAGGCGTCGATGTGGGCCTTCAACTCACCGTAGGTCAGGCCAGCGCCGGTGAGGGTGTCGAAGACCGCTGGCTTGGCCGCGTCCTGCTCGCTCAGCGTCCCGAACAGGAAGTCGTAGACGGAGCCGTCCGGATACTCGACGTCCGGAAACGGGCTCTTGAACGGCACGGCGTCCTCCCCATCAACACCCAGCGACGTAGATGTAACTCGATGTCGCGACCGTACCTCAGGGGATCGGCAGTTCCTCCTGCAGCGGACGGGGCTGCGCGGTGGGCAGCAGGACGAGCACCTCCAGCGCCTGCTCCACCTCGGCGGGAGTCAGCGGGCGCGGTCCGCGCAGGACGTCCAGCAGGGAATCGACGGACTGGGCGACGGTGAAGCGGCCGGCGGCGTCGGCGCGCCCGGTGAACGGTCCCTGGGCGATGGCGTGGCGGATGCCGCGGGCGAGCGCCTCCGCGTCGTCCGGGGCGACCAGCGTGATCGCGCCGCAGTCGGTCTCGGGCAGGCCGCCGTCGTCGGAGGCGACCACGCGGCATCCGGCGTGCTGCGCCTCGATCGAGACGATGCCGAACGTCTCGTGCCAGTACTGGCTATTGGACGGCATCACGACGATGTCCTGCCCGGCCATCAGTTCGGCCATCGCCGCAGGGCTCTTGCGGGACGGGACGACCCGGACGCCGGGGTGGGTCTCCAGCAGCGAACGGATGATCCGGCCCTGCGGCTTGTCGTCGCCGGCGGTGGTCGCGGTGAACTCCAGGTCCACGTCGTCGGCGATCAGGTCACTGTGCAGCATGGCGAGCAGCGTGTAGATGCCCTTCTCGGGGCTGAGTCGTCCTGCGTACAGGATGCGGATCACGCGCGGGTCCGCGTCCGGGCGGGGTTGCGCGCCGAAGACCGGTTCGGCGAACGGGTAGACGACCTGGACGGTCGGTAGGTCCACGTCCAGGAACCGTGCCCAGAGTTCGGCGGCGAAGCGGCTGGTCGCGATCAGCCCGCGGTCGCGGGTCTGCGCGATGGCGCGGCGGCGCTCGATCGAGCGCAGCGGCGGCGGGATGTGCAGCAGTTGGTAGGACGGGTTCCGGGTCGCCACGACCGGGAACTGGGTCACGAACACGACGGTGCCGTCGAGCTCAGCGACCCCGGTTGCGTCGGTCAGCGAGAGGAACGGGACGCCGGGAAACTCGTCCCGCCCGTCCTGCGTGCCGACGCCGACGGTGACCACCTGTGCGGCGATGCCGCGGCGGATCAGTTCGCGGACGTGCCCGACGGTGTAGTTCTCGGATCCGCCGGTGCCGGCGGGAAGTGGACGGTCGAGTTCCCAGACGAAGGAGATCATCCGGTGAATACGGGCTGCGAGGTCATCCCGCCACCGCCTTGGGTGTTGCTGCGCTCGCCGGTGTCTGGACGACCCGATGACCGCAGTCCTGACTATGAGTCTAGCTTGTATGCCCTAATCTCCCACGGGGCAAGGGAATCCCGGCCCCGATCGGACGCCGGATAGTTGGCCAGGATCACCTCGCCGGAGTCCGGCAGACAGAGCGCCACGAGCTCGTCGGAGAGGTTGGCGTAGACCTCGATCCGCTCGTCGCCCAGCCTTCGTCTGAACGCGTAGACCTGCTCGGACGGGGCCTCGATCAGTTCGAAGGTGCCGTCCACTATCAGCGGCTCACGGTGCCGCAGCGCGATGAGATGGCGGTAGAAGTTGTAGACCGAGGTGGGCTCGTCCAGTTGGGCGGCGGCGTTGAGCCAGACGTGGTTCGGGTTGACCGGGATCCACGGCTCGGCGGTGCTGAAGCCCGCGCCGTCCCCGCCGGTCCACTGCATCGGGGTCCGTGCGTTGTCCCGGCTCTTGTGGCGCAGGGTGTCCAGCGTTGCGGAGGGGTCGGCGCCGCGGTGCCCGACCGCCTCGGCGTAGCGCTTGAGCGACTCGATGTCGCGGAAGTCGCCGATGTCGGCGAACGGCACGTTGGTCATGCCGAGTTCCTCGCCCTGGTAGACGTACGGCGTGCCGCGGTGCAGGTGCAGGACGCCGGCGAGGGCGGTGGCCGATTCCCGCCAGTACGTGGTGTCGTTGCCGTAGCGGGAGACGACGCGGGGCTGGTCGTGGTTGTTCCAGTAGAGGCTGTTCCAACCGTCCTCGGCCAGCGCGTCCTGCCATTTGACGAGGGTGTTGCGCAGGTCGCTGACGGTCATCCGTCTGGGCGTCCACTTGTCGCCGTCCTGGTCCAGTGCGACGTGCTCGAACTGGAACACCATGGCGAGTTGACCGCGGTCGCGGCTGGTGAACTCGCGCGCCTGCTGCGGCGTCACCCCGGGCATCTCGCCGACGGTCAGGTAGCTGCCGGGACGCTGCTCGAAGACGCTGCGGCGCATCTCGGCGAGGTAGGCGTGGATCTGCGGGCCGTACGAGAAGTGGGGCATGCCGTCCCCGTAGCCCGTCCGGGTCATCGGCCCGTCCGGCAGGCCGGGGTCCTTGGAGATGAAGTTGATGACGTCCATGCGGAAGCCGTCCACCCCGCGGTCGAGCCACCAGCGCATCATCGCGTAGACCGCCTCGCGTACCTGCGGGTTGTCCCAGTTGAGGTCGGGCTGCTTCACCGAGAACAGGTGCAGGTAATACTGGCCCCGCTCGGGCACCCAGTGCCAGGCCGAGCCCTCGAAGACGGCACCCCAGTTGTTCGGTTCGGAACCGGGTTCACCCGGGACGGTGCCGGGCTTCGGGTCGCGCCAGAAGTACCAGTCGGCCTTGGGGTTGTGCCGGTCCTGCTTGGACTTCAGGAACCACGGGTGCTCGTCCGAGGTGTGGTTCACGACCAGGTCCATGATCAGCTTCATGCCGCGCTCGTGGACGGCCTTGATCAGGGTGTCGAGGTCCTCGAGCGTGCCGAAGACCGGGTCGACGTCCCGGTAGTCGCTGATGTCGTAGCCGTTGTCGTCCTGCGGCGAGCGGTAGACGGGCGAGAGCCAGACCACGTCGATGCCGAGCCGGGCGATGTGGTCGAGGTGCTGCAGGATTCCGGTCAGGTCACCGATGCCGTCGCCGTCCGAGTCGGCGAAGCTGCGCGGATAGACCTGGTAGACGACGGCCGACTTCCACCAGGGTTCGGTCATTTGTCTCGACGCTACGCGCTTTCGCGGGCGCGGCTGACCAACCATGGGACCAGCTGGTCCTCACCATGTCTGACGGGAAGCGCCCGCCTACGCCTGATCAACCGGGTTCAGTAGCGCACGTCGCTCTGCAGCAACGGCGGATACGGCACGGACGTTTCGCCGACCTGGCCGCGCTCGCCGGACTGAGCCCGTCCGCCTTCCATCGGCACTTCCGGGCGGTCACGGCAATGAGCCCGCTGCAGTTCCAGAAGCGGCTGCGCCTGCAGGAGGCGCGGACGCTGCTGATCTCCGGGGCGGGCGACATCGCGGGCGTGGGCCGTCTGGTCGGTTACGACAGCCCGACCCAGTTCAGCCGCGAGTACCGCCGGCTCTTCGGTGCCCCGCCGGGCCAGGACGCCGCCCGCCTGCGTGAGGCCGCCGCGCCGGCGGAGCTTCTCCGGCTGCCGTGACCCCGGCGTCCGTGATCGGTGGTGCGCTGGTGGTGCCATATGCCGACCAGCGCACCACCGATGCATGGGTGTCAGTGCGCTGAGCCGTTGAGGGCCGCCGGTGGCTCAGCGCTGCTGCGGTCGTCGGTCGGGAGCAGTTCAGCTCCTGATCAGGCCGACGGGGCGAGGTACACGGCCGGGTCGGCAGCAAGGCCCGCCTTAACGAACTTCGCGGTGTCGTCGGCCAGGATCTCCTCACTGCCGGCGCGAAGACCCTCGATCAGGGCTGCGGCGATGTCCTCCGGCCGGGCCTTCGGCGCCGTCACCCCCGCGGTCATGTCGGTGTCGATGTAGCCGGCGTGGACGCTGACGACGAGCGTGCCCTGGTCACGCAGTTCGAGGCGCAGGCCGTTGGTCAGCGACCAGGCCGCGGCCTTGGAGACCGAGTACGCGGTCGTGCTGCCGAGCGAGACCCAACTCAGCGCGGAGAGCATCGTGACGAGCGCACCGCCGCCATTGGCCTTCAGCACCGGCGCGAAACCGCGGCTGACGCCCAGGACACCGAAGAGGTTGGTCTCCAGGATCGCGCGCAGTGCCTGCTCCCCGCCCTCACCCAACAGGGCCGGACGGTCGCTGATACCGGCGTTGTTGACGACGATGTCGACGTCCGAGGCGGTCACGGCCGCGGCGGCGATCGAGGCGGGGTCGGTGACGTCCAACTGGATCGGGGTCACGCCGGGCTGGGTAACGGTCGTGATGTCGCGCGCGGCGGCGTACACCTTCGTGGCGCCCGCGTCGAGCAGGGCTTGGGCGAAGGTGCGTCCGACGCCGCGGTTGGCTCCGGTGACGAGGGCGGTCTTTCCGGTGATGTCCATGAGATTCTCTCTTTCATTGCGGTCGTAATGTTTGTAATAATGGTGACCGCAACGTATGAATGTCAAGGCAGGTGGCGCAGGTCATGAGAGTCAGCAAGCAGCAGTCGGCGGAGAACCGCCAGGCGCTCGTCCGCGCCGCGGCGACGCTGTTTCGCGAACGCGGCATCGACGGCGTCGGAGTGGCGGATGTGTGCCGCGCCGCCGGTCTGACGCACGGTGCGCTCTATGCGCACTTCGAATCGAAGCAGGCGCTGGCCGCCGAGGCGATCGACTCCTGCTCAGCCGTGACCGACGCCCGGCTCGCCGACCTGGCAGCGCGCAGCAGTGATCCGCTCGGCACGTTCCTTGACGCGTACCTGTCCCCCGGCCATCGGGACGATCCAGCCGACGGATGTCCGCTTTCTGCGCTCGCAGCCGACGCGAGCCGCCAGGACGTGCCGGTCAGCGCCGGATTCGCCGGTGGTTTCGGGCGCAGTGTCGGCACGATCTCAGGCCTGCTGACAGCCGTGCCTACGCGCGACCGGCGGGCGAGGGCGACCGCGATCGTGTCGCTGCTCAGTGGCGCGGTCGCCGCGTCGCGCGGGGTGCTCCGCTCGGACCCTGAGCTGGCCGACCGGATCCTCAAGGACGCCCGCAAGGGCGCCCGCCGCCTCGCCGACCTCTCCTGACCCGGCGGCTGCGCGCCCAGCTCGGCGTCCGCTCGCTGCGCCGCGGGTCCGTCAGGATGTGTTCATGCGATCGATGCCGATGTTCCCGCTCGGGACGGTGCTGCTGCCGGGCGAGCCGCTGCGCCTGCATGTGTTCGAGCCGCGGTACGTCGCGCTGGTACGGGGCATCCTGGCCGGGCGCCTTGAGCCGGAGTTCGGAGTGGTGCTGATTACGCGGGGCAGCGAGGTCGGCGGCGCGGACGAACGCACCGACGTCGGCACGATCGCAGGGGTGCTGCGGCTGGACGAACTGCCCGGCGACAGGTTCTCGGTGCAATGCGCCGCGGGTGAGCGCATCCGGATCGAGCGCTGGCTGCCCGACGATCCGTACCCGCGGGCCGAGGTCAGCGAGTGGCCGGACGGGTCCGACGCCGCCGAGGATTCCGATGCCGGCGCGGCCCTGGCGATCGTCCTGCGGCGTCTGACCGAGCTGTACGGGCTGGCCGGTGAACTCGCCGCGCGTTCGGGCCGCCCTGGCGAACTGCCCGACCCGCTGGACGGACTACCTGACGACCCGACCGAGCGCAGTTTCGCGCTGGCGGCGCGGGCCGGGCTCGGCGACACCGACCGGCAGGCGGTGCTCACTGCGCCCGGGCCCGTCCAGCGCCTGGCCCTGCTCGCGACCGCGCTGGACGACCGCATCGCCGCCCTGCGCTTCGCCCTGTCGTAAGAGGGCCTACCCGGTCAGATCCTTGGCGAACCATGCCTGCGCATAGGGATTCGCGTTGTACCGGCGGATGCGCCGGTAGCCCGCGCGCTTGTACATCGCCATCGCCTCGGTCAGCGTCGCGTTGGTGTCGAGCACGACCCGGTCGTGGCCGCGATCGCGGGCCATCTGTTCGAGATGGCGCAGCATGCGGGCGCCGAGACCCGCCCCGCGCCAGTCGGGGTGCACCCACATCCGCTTGATCTCGGCGGTGCCGTTATCGAGCGGGCGGACTCCCCCGTGCGCGACCGGCTCCCCGTCGCTCACGGCGACGACGTAACCGGCACCCGGTTCGGCGGCGTCGGGACCGCCGGGATCGAAGCCGTCCGGGAACCGCTCGTTCAGTTCGGCGAAGTAGTACCCGGTGGCTTGGCGTGCCATCGGATCGGCCGGCTTCACCGCGCGGAGCTGGACGGTCGCGGCCCGCACGAGCAGGTCGGCGGTTGCCAGGGCGTCCACGAGCCGGGCGCGCTGCCGGTCGGTCAGCGGAGCAACGAGCCCGGCGGCCAGCCGCTCCGAGCGCCGCTCGAGATCCCGGTACGCGGTGCGGCCGGCCCGGGTCAGCTCGACCCTGCGACGCCGCGCATCGGCGGGGTCGGCCTCGGTCGCGGCCAGGCCCTCCTCCTCCAGGCGGCGCAGCATCCGGGCGAGGTGACCGGAGTCGAGCCCGAGCCGCTCGCGCAACTCGCGCACCGTGGTGCTGCCGCCCGTCCCGATCTCGAAGAGCAGGCGGGACACCCCGAGCGGACGCCCGGTGCCGAGGAAGGACTCGTCCAGCACACCGATCCGCTGCGTGTACGTCCGGTTGAACTTTCGCAGTACCGTCGTCGCCTCATCCATAACCTCTGACTTTAGTCAGAGATAGTGGAACCACGGGGTCAGCGAGGCGGGCCGAGGATTGTGTTGCCGTATCTCGCCGAGATTTCTGGATCAGGCACCACGCGGAAGTCCTGTGGGCGTGGAGTCGACTTGTCGCGGCCCGTCTCGACGTGCAGGTCATGGTCGAGGGTCCGGGGCACGTCCCGCTCAACCTGGTGGATGAGAACGTCGTCCTGCAGCAGGACTGGTGCCATGGCGCGCCGTTCTACACGCTCGGCCCGCTGGTCACCGATATCGCGCCCGGCGACGACCACATCACCAGCGCCATCGGTGCGGCCACAATCGCGATGCACGGTACGGCGATGCTCTGCTACGTCACGCCGAAGGAGCACCTCGGCCTGCCGAACCGCGACGACGTGAAGACGGGCGTTCCGTCATCCCCGGCACACGCGAACCTGTTGGTCACGGTTGCACGGATCGACGGAGCACGTCCCACAGCGCCGCTGGTGCGAGACGTGTCACGGCGCCGCTGGTGCGGGACGGATCACGGTGTCGCCGTCGGCGCGGTGCAGGTGTTGGTCGAAGCGTTGGCTTTCGTGAGTGTCTTCGTAATCTTCCTGGTAGGTGATCTTGCCCCAGCGGGCGCGCGCGTACATGGCGGCGCGGTTGCGGTACACGGTCGCACCGTCCGCGCCCGGCGCGGTGACCGTCGCCGTAATGGCGACACGAGTTCGCCAGGGTGGCCCGTTGACGAGGATGTCTTCGGCTTCAAGTTGCAGGCCGTGCTCGGTGAAGAAGGCGAGGAACCCGGCGATCGCGTCACGCCCTTCGTAGCGACCGCTCCAACTGCTCACACCGGGGAACACGAGGGTGGCATCGAGGGCGTAACCGCCCACCTGCCGATCAGGGTCACCCGCGTTGAGGGTCTGCAGCCCTCGACGGACCTGCCACCGGACGGCCGCCTTATACATTGCACCCTCCAGCATTGTCTGTGGGCCCATCACGAGGCTCGGGTCGGGGTTCTGCATTGATTTTGGGTTGTGGTCCGCCGGAGCGGGCGTTTCCAGAGATGCGGACTCGATCGACCAGCGCGCCGGCGTCGGTGTCAAGGGAGTAGGCAGCGACAGCCTCGCGTTCGAGCTGGTCATCCAAGCGGTGCCCGATCACATCGAGCGTGGTGCGCTTGGCGGAACGGATCGCGCTTTGGTCGAACCCCACGATCTGCTCGGCCACAGCACGCGCGTCGGTCATCAGCTGGTCATGAGAAACGACGCGGGTGACAAGGCCCCAATACAGAGCCTGCTGAGCGTCGATGATCTGACCGGTCAGTTCGAGGTCCAGTGCCACTCCGAGGCCGCAGATGTCGACGAGCCGAGAGATTCCACCGTCTCCGTGATGGAAGCCGAGCCCGACCAGCGGCGAACCGAACCGGGCGCGATCGGAGGCGATGCGGATGTCACAGGCCAGGGCCAGTTCGAGACCGCCACCCAAGGCCCAGCCATTGACCGCGGCGATGACCGGCTTGGCCATGCGATGGAGCCCGCGGGTCAGGCCGCCGAACCCCAGCCCGCCGGCATTGCGGCGCACATCGGCCGCCGTCGCGCCGACCCACTGCGCGAACCAGGTGTTGCGATCCGCCCCAGCACAGAACGCCTCACCAGCGCCAGTCCAGATCGCGACATCCACCGTGTCATCACCAGCGAAAGAGGACCAAATCTCTCGCAGCCGCACGTCCATGCCGGGGTCGACTGCATTGCGCGCCTCGGGACGGTTCAGGGTCACGATCGCAACCCGACCCTCGGTCTCATAGGTGACCAACTCCGCCACGGGCACCTCCCCGGCTGACTCCTGTTATGATGATCGCTCTACATAATCTGTAAGTCAACCCACGGTGGTGAGGTCCGGATGGGAACAAACACCCGCGAGCGATTCCTCGACGCGGGCGTGCAGTTGTTCCGGCGGCAGGGGTACGCGGCGACCGGCGTCAAGCAGCTCGTGCAATACGGCGAAGCGCCGTTTGGATCGCTATACCACTTCTTCCCGCGCGGCAAGGAACAGATCGCGCTCGAGGGCCTCGAGCGCACCGCCCAGCGCTACGACATCCTGCTCGAGGCCGTGTTCGCCCGCCATCTCGACATCGGGGACGCCGCGATCGCCTGGTTCACGATGGCCGCAGCCGCGCTACGCGAATCCGACTACCAGGACGGCTGCCCAGTCGGCACCCTGGCCGGGGAGGTCGCGGTCACCCACCCCGAGCTACGCGAGGCAGGTCAATCAGTCTTCGCCGGTTGGCAGCGACGCGTCACCGCCCGGTTGCGCGAACTCGGGCTCCCCGCCGGCGACGCCCGCCGGCTGGCGACCTTCGCCGTCGCTGCCCTTGAGGGAGCGATCCTGCTCAGCCGCGTCCACCGCAGGACCACGCCGCTCACCGACACCGGGCGAATCGTCGCCGACACGCTGCGGCGCGCCGTCAGATGACGACGCCGTCAGCGGACACCCGGCCGCGTTTTGCCTTCCGGTCGCTGAGAGGGACGAGCCCCACCTGTCGCCGAACCCACTCATGCCTCGCTCGGCACGTCACCAAGCGACGCTTGGGCGAGCCGACGGTTCGACCGGACCGGGCAGTCTTAGGTCCACGCAGACCGGCCCAGCCGGTATGACCTCCGTCGACCTCCCGCCTCCCGTCGTGCATTGGGCTCTGGCCCGGCACGGGCCGGGCCGGGCAGCATCGTCGCGACGGACATCACCCCCCTCACCGGTGGCGCCGTGTCCAGTCGGGTCGAACGGGCCTCGGTTTCCTCCGGCTCAACGGGTGATGCGAATCTGTTGTGAATACGGGCCAGGTCGCTGGTGCTGTAATCGCGGTATCGGCTCGCCACGGAGGGCAGATGCCGCTATCCAAAGCGGAGTGTCGACCGTAGACTTCCACATCTAGGCTATTGAGTGTCGGCCATTGGGATTAGGGATGACGGCGAAACTTGAAGCGCAGGGCTTTCACGTCGGCATGGTAGTTCAAGACGCCGCGGCGATAGCCGCTGAATATCAGTCGCTTCTCGGAGGTACGTATGAACTCTGGGAGTACATCAAACCTCCGCCCGGACCTACCGCGCCTAGCCTCGAGGCCAGTCGCTTGCTGATCGGCTACGGCCGATTTGGTGGAATGACCATCGAGGCGATTCAGGTCCTCGACGGTCATGGAATCCATGCCGACTTCGTGGCTAAGCACGGCTTCGGCGTCCAGCACCTCGGCTTCTGGGTTCCTGACTTGAGCGATGCGTTGGAGAGGGCTCTAACATCTGGTGCGACCCTTAGCTCGGCCCATTTCGTTAGTCCCGATGCAGCAGTCGTGAATATTTCGGAGGCGGAGCCGCGCCAAGTCGCATCGATGATCGGCGATACCCCGATATATATCGGTACCGCCAATGGACCGCTCGATCTGGAATTGCTTGGTCCAGCGACCTTCAAGAGCCTCAGTGGACGCTTCGGCGACCGAACGGCGGCGATCATCGACGCGCCCGCGTGGGCTGGCTGAGCGCCAAACGCGCCCCGTAAGGTGGCTACAAGCGCAGAACAGCATAGCCTCGCGCAGTTTCATCCGTTGCTGGCCGGCATGCGAACGACCGTCTTTCCCACCCCCACTCGTTTAGACAGTGCCGCGAATGCCTCTTGTACGTTGGCAAGCGAATAGCTGTCAGCGACGTTGGGAGAAATCAGCCGATTTGCGACAAGGCGCTCGAGCTGTTGTAGTGATTCCTCGGCCCGGGTGGGATGCGTATCCCGAACCGTTCTGTTTTGGAAGCCGGTCACGCAGATGGCGTTTAGCAAGACGCGGTTCAATCGCAAGTCGGCTATCTCTCCGGATGCGAAGCCGAGCACCACATAAGTCCCGCCCGCCCGAACCGTACGAACCGCCTTCTGCGAGAACTCGCCACCGACGGGATCGAACACCACACTAGCGCCGCCGGGTATTAGAACGCGCACCTCGCTAACGAGATCCTCGCTGTCACGGTCGACGCACGCCCACGCGCCCGCGGCGATGCATGAACCATTTTGGGCGGGCCGACACACCGCAATCGCTCGAAGCCCTAGCGCTTTCGCGACGTCCAGGATTGCCAGCCCCACTCCGCCCGCGGCCCCTCCGACCAGGACTGTCTCACCGGCAGAAACCGAGCTGACAGTCCGAACCGCGTGGATCGCCGTCTCGTATGCGACTCGGTAAGACGCTGCCTGATCGATAGTCATCCACTCTGGTGCACGGTGTAGCGACGCCGGCGGACACGTCACGCGCTCGGCGAGTGCACCTGTTTGCATCTTGCCGACTACGCGGTCGCCTGGCGCGAAGAGATTCTCGACGGCGCCCTCGCGAACCACGCCCACAAACTCTGTTCCCGGTATATATGGCACGGGAACAGCCACCTGATACTGGTTGCGGAGTATCAGGAGGTCGTACGCATTCAGTCCAACGGCCAACACATCTACCAGCACGGCGTCGCCACAGACTGCCGGCTCGTCCACCTCCTCGACCGTGATCGAGTGCACGTCCCCGTACGAATGAACTCGAGCCGCCAACATTTCACATCGCGTCTTTCACACGGGTTCCAATGTTCGCTGGCAGCCGAATTCGCCCAGTGGAATTTCCATTCAATTTGTGGGCTCCGTAAGGACACGCTCGGCCTTGTAAGCAGACCGGGCCAAAGTGCCCGGCTCTAAGGTTGAGACCGTGACCGGCACCCCGAGCCGGGTGACGAGACGATCGATCAGGTCATCTGAGACCGGTCCTTCAACGCGTATCTCGAGGCGATCCTGTTCGGCCCCGGTCCGGACGAGGACAAATTCCTGGCCTGGTTCGAGCTCGAACCAGACGTCGATCGGTAGTACCCACCTGCCTTGCACCGTCAGCAAGTCTTTTTGCCGACCCTCCCAGAAGGCTCGTCGATGGGTTTCACCACAAGGGCACGGCGCACTCTCGATGCGGACAATCTCTTGCAAGTCAAAGCGGATCATCGGATTCAGCCGACCGAGCGATGTGCAAACGAATCGCCCGCGACATCCGTCGCCAACCGGGCTCCCAGCATCATCAAGGGCCTCGACGATGGCATAGTCCTCCGCCAGATGCGCACCGCGGTAGCTAGCGGGATCGCAGGAACCGCCCAGGGTGCCGACGCATTCCATTCCTGCGCTGATCGCGGAGTATTGACGCATCGGAGTGATGGCTGCCTCGTCAGGTAGCGTGCCCTTCCATCCAATCCGCTTCGCAACCTCACGGATACGAGCCGCTCCCGCCGGGAGGGTATGCCAATGATCGATAGGGACTTCTTCGATCGTCCGCAGCGCACGTTCGACCTGTTCGTCGTCGGTGGGTGGGCCGATCGAGATCGGAAGGCAGCCGACACGTTCGGCGGCGCCAGCGACGACGGACTGACCGCCGTTCAGGTACCCAGGATGCGCATTGACGATGATCTGGCCGGGACGGACGCCCTCTCGCCAGTAC
>Ga0068859_100004578_pt1 | contig 14104 bp, 10 predicted proteins | sample KBSSwiS22_FD_66585 | JGI IMG/M metagenome (GOLD analysis project Ga0068859, IMG submission 66585) | Switchgrass rhizosphere microbial communities from Kellogg Biological Station, Michigan, USA - KBS Switchgrass S2-2 | ecosystem: Host-associated > Plants > Roots > Rhizosphere > Soil ... | reverse complement strand
GTGCACAACGGCCCGACGGGCCGAACCGCCTTGAATTCGTTACGCTTTGCGCGGTCCCGTGCGTTATGGAAATGCGCGGGAACAAGCCGGCTTCAGTCGCTCGCCGGGCAGGGTTCTTCCCTGAAGAAGTAGCGATGGTAAAGGATGAGCGCAGTCTCCGCACCCGGCAGCGGCCGGTTCGAAGCGGCGCATTGCGCGGCGCCAAAAGCGAGATTTTCTGTACCCAGCCGCCTCGACCGACGTCGCCAGCACATGGCACCGGAACGGCAGCCGGAGAGATTCCACCGCTTGTTCGCATACTGAAGATACGAATCACGACGAGAGCCATCCCTCCCCGTAGTTGACGGGGTCCGATCCAAATGCCGACCGCAAATATGCCCTCGCGCACCACTCTCGCCCGCCGGCGCCTTATCGTGCCCGCGCCACTGTCTTCGCCCGCGACCGCCGTTAGCTAGCGCCTTGCCGCCGCGGCAAGTCGCGGCGCGTCTTGCTTCGCCTCCGCCTGCCCGCGGCGCATTGCGCCAAGGGAAAGCACATGAAACGCATGCTGTTCAATGCCACCCAGGCGGAGGAGCTCCGGGTGGCGATCGTCGATGGCCAGAAGCTTGTCGACCTCGATATCGAATCCGCCGCCAAGGAACAACGCAAGAGCAACATCTACAAGGCCGTCGTCACCCGCGTCGAACCGTCGCTCGAAGCCTGCTTCGTCGACTACGGTACTGACCGTCACGGCTTCCTGCCGTTCAAGGAAATCTCCCGCGACTACTTCCGCGACCGCGATGCGGATCCCGGCAAGGCGAGGATCCAGGACCAGCTGAAGGAAGGCCAGGAGCTGATCGTCCAGGTCGACAAGGACGAGCGCGGCAACAAGGGCGCAGCCCTTACCACCTACATCTCGCTTGCTGGACGCTATCTGGTCCTCATGCCCAACAATCCGCGCGGCGGCGGCGTCTCCAGGCGCGTGGAAGGCGAAGAGCGTAACGAGCTGCGCGATGCGATCAACGGGCTCGACGTGCCGCAGGGCATGAGCGTGATCGCCCGCACGGCCGGCATCGGCCGCTCGACCGAAGAGCTGCAGTGGGATCTGAATTACCTGATGCAGCTTTGGCGCGCCGTCGAAGACGCCGCCAAGATGCAATCCGGCGCCTATCTCATCTACCAGGAATCGAGCCTGGTGATTCGCGCGATCCGCGACTACTTCCATCCCGACATCGGCGAGCTGCTGATCGATACGGAAGCGATCTTCGAGCAGGCGCAGCAGTTCATGGGCCACGTGATGCCCGCCAACGTGAACCGCGTCAAGCTCTACAAGGATGACGTGCCGCTGTTCTCGCGCTTCCAGATCGAGCACCAGATCGAGACGGCGTACGCACGCCAGGTCCCGCTGCCCTCGGGCGGCGCCATCGTGATCGACCACACCGAGGCGCTGGTCTCGGTCGACGTCAACTCGGCGCGCGCCACCAAGGGCGGCGACATCGAGACCACGGCGTTCAACACCAATTGCGAAGCCGCCGATGAGATCGCCCGGCAGCTGCGGCTGCGCGACCTTGGCGGCCTCATCGTGATCGACTTCATCGACATGGAGGGGGCCAAGAACCAGCGCGAAGTGGAAAATCGCCTGCGCGACGCGCTCAAATACGACCGCGCCCGCGTGCAGCTCGGCAAGATTTCACGCTTCGGTCTGATGGAGCTGTCGCGCCAGCGCTTGCGTCCCGCGCTCGCCGAATCCGCGTACATCCCCTGCCCGCGCTGTCATGGCATCGGCCACATCCGCGGCACCGAGTCGACCGCGTTGCACATCCTCCGGATCATCCAGGAGGAAGCGATGAAGGACAACACCGCGCAGGTCGTGGCCCAAATGCCCGTCGACGTCGCGACCTTCCTGCTCAACGAAAAGCGCAACGACGTGCTGACGATCGAACAGCGGTTCAAGGTCAACGTGCTGCTGGTGCCGAATCGCCATCTCGAAACGCCCAACTACAGCATCGAGCGGCTGCGCCACGACGACCTGAACCAGGGCGAACCGTTGCCGATGTCGTTCGACATGGTCAAGCAACCGGAGCAGATCGATCCGGCGCAACAGATGAAGGAAGAAGCGGCAGCGCCACGGCAGGAAGCGATGGTCAAGGGCATCACGCCCGCGCAACCCGCGCCATTGCCGGTGGCCAAACCTGCGCCCGAGACGCGCGTTGCCTCTACTGCGGCGAACGGAAACTGGCTGTCGCGCGTGCTCGACTGGTTCCGCGCGAAACCCGAGGCCTCGCCGACAGGCGCCGCGCCCAAGGCTCGCGAAGAACGGCCCTCCGAACGCAGCCGAGACGGACGCCGCGACCACCGCAAGGGCGACGAACGCGATCGTCCGCGCGGCGATGCACGACGTGGCGGTGAGCCGCGGCGGGACGAACCCCGCGATGCGCGCCGTGGCGGTGACCAGCGCCGCGACAATCGCGGCGAAGGACGTGCCGACGGCCAGCGCGGTCAACCGCAGCAACGCGCGGGACAGCCACAAGGCCAGGGCCGCCGCGAAGAGCGGCGCGACACCAATCGCCCGCCACAACGCGAGCCTCGTGAGCCGCGCGAACCGCGTGACCCGCAACGGGCGCGCGAGCCGCGTGAGCCACGTGAACCGCGCAACGAACCCGCACTGGTTGCCGAGGCCGTCGACACGACGGTCATTGCACCCGGTGTGCCGATGTCGCAAACCACCGTTGGAGATGGCAAGGAAGGGGGCAGCCGTCGCCGTCGGGGCCGTCGTGGCCGCGGCGGAGATCGCGCCGACCGTCATCCGACCGGAGACGAGCAATCGGGCGCGTCTATCGAGCGCGGACCCAATGTCGCCGATGTCGTCGAAATGGTCGCGGACTCGGCGTTGGTCGATGAAGGCGCATCCGCGCCGATGCGCGAATCGCGGCCACAGAAGCCGCCGCGCGAGCCGCGTGAGCCTCGCGAACAGCGGGAAGCGCGCGAGCCTCGTGAGCCCCGCGAGTCGCGCGAGCACCGCGACGCAGCGGCTGCGGCACCAGCACCGATGGCGCAAGTGTCCGCGCCCACTGAATCGATGCACGCGGAGCCTGCTGCGAGCGAAGTGCACGTCGAGGCGGTGCCGCGTGCTGCGCCAGCTCCGGTGGCCCAACCGGTGGTACCGGACCTTCCGCCGATCGCGCTTACGTTGCCGCCCGATTCCGGCCTGATCCTGGTCGAGACAAGCCATCCGGCGCCGGTAATCTCCATGGAATCGGAAGCCCCGCGGCCCAAGCGTGTGCGACCGCCGCGCGTCGAGATTCCCAGCGAGCCGCTCGAAATCATCGAGACGCGCAAGGAATAAGGGCGGACCCGGCGCAACGCCCGCAAGGCTTCGCCGCCGGCGAGCGCCGATTGGAGTTTTTGGACCCCGCACGGCTTCGCCGCCGGGCGGGCGCCGGCTTTCTTTAGCGGGCCAACGCGCGTTGCAGTCGCGCGACCAGCGTGTTGCTGACGACTTCGGAGAGATCGAGCACGCGCTGGAACCCGTCGGGTCCGCCGTAGTACGGATCGGGCATTTCGCGGGTACCGACATGCGGCGCCAGGTCCAGGTAAAGACCGAGGTGTCCCTGGTAGTCGCGGGGGCGCATTTCGGTCAGGACGCGAAGATTGGCCTGGTCCATCGCCAGGATCCAGTGGAAACGCGCGAAATCCTCGGGCTCCACCTGGCGCGCGCGCCGCGCGGCGATGTCGTAGCCACGCGCCTTGGCGGCAGCGATGGCGCGCCGATCAGGTGGCTCGCCCGCGTGATAGCCATGGGTCCCGGCGGAATCGATGTGCAGCCGGTCGAGCAGGCCCGCGCGCGTCGCAGCTGCCCGGAACACACCTTCGGCGGTCGGCGACCTGCAGATATTGCCCATGCAGACAAACAGCACGCCCGTCGGGCTGGTATCGCCTTCGTCCATCCGCGGACTATTGCATGAACCAGCCGTGGCTGACCACCAGCGACTGGCCGGTGAGCGCGTTGCTCGGGAATCCCGCAAACAGCAGCGCCACTTCGGCCACATCCTCGAACGTGGTGAATTCGCCGTCGACGGTGTCCTTGAGCATGATCTTCTTGATCACGTCGTCTTCGGAAATGCCGAACTGCTTGGCCTGTTCCGGGATCTGCTTCTCGACGAGCGGCGTACGGACAAAGCCGGGGCAGATGACGTTGGCGCGAACCTTGTGTTTCGCGCCTTCCTTGGCAATCACCTTGGCAAGGCCGATGAGGCCGTGCTTCGCCGCGACATAAGGCGCCTTGAGCTGCGACGCCTCCTTCGAATGCACCGAGCCCATGTAGATCACACTGCCACCGCGACCCGATTTGTACATGTGGGGCAGGCACGCCTTGGTCGTGAGGAATGCGCCGTCGAGATGAATGGCGAGCATCTTCTTCCATTCGGCATACGTGAATTCCTCGAGCGGGTGGACGATCTGGATGCCGGCATTGCTCACGAGAATGTCGACGTTGCCGAAGGTCGCCATGGTCTCGGCAACGCCGCTGTTGACGTCGTCCTCGCTGGTGACGTCCATGGCGATGCCGATCGCGTGCCCACCGCCGCCATTGATCTCACCAGCCACCGCGTTGGCCGCGTCATGGTTGAGGTCGGCGATCACGACACTGGCGCCTTCCTGCGCATAGCGCAGCGCGATGGCCCTGCCGAGTCCGCTCGCCGCACCCGTGACGATCGCTACCTTGTCCTTCAGCTTCATCGTGCGTACTCCTGTGGTTTGTTGAAAGCGGACGCCCCGATCTTCGCGAGATCAAGCGGCGAGGTCGAAAGTCTGCAGGCCATGGCGCATCGAGCACGCATGCGGCCATTGCGGACTCGCCGTGGTCCGCCGGACGGCGTCGCGACCGCTTTCCCACAGCGTGCGCACGGTCGCCCGCGAGAAGTCGTAGTCCTTCGACTGCGATGAATGCGTGTAACGGCGATTGATGAGCTGCACCACCGCCACCTTGCGCCCGCGCGCGGCTTCGGCCAGCAGCTTGACGTCCGTATCGTTCTTGAACGAAGCCGGCAAGCGCTCGAGCACCCGATTCAGCGCCTGGCCGAGCGCTTCGAGCTCCTTCGCGCGGTTGGTGTTGAAGCGCGTCTTGCTCGAATACTGGATATCCTTCTGCCGTTCCAGCACCTCGTCGAGATTGGTCGGCATGGCGCCGCGTGCGCTGAACAGGTCGACCTGCAGGATCAATGCTTCGCGCAGCGTCGTGTCGTCAAGCACGTACGACAGCGGGGAATTGGAAACGAGACCGCCGTCCCAGTAGTAGTCCTTGCCAATTTTCACCGGCGGAAATCCGGGCGGCAGCGCGCCGCTCGCCATCACGTGCTCGACGGCGATCGTCGTGTCGGGCACGAAGTTGTCGAAGTAGACCGAGTTGCCGGACATCACCTGCACGGCGCCCACGGAAAAGCGCATATCGCGCTCGTTGATGAGATCGAAGTCGACCAGCTCTTTCAGCGTCTCACGAAGCGGCGCCGTGTCGTACACCGACAGCGCCGCAACGGTGCCAGGGGGCGCGAAGATCGCGGGCGGAATGCGCGGCTCGAAAAATCCGGGAACGCCGAACGTCGCGCTCGCCGAGGCCGAAGCCAGATTGAATGCACGGCGAAACGGATCGAGTGCGGCGGGCGCGATGAGCGGATTGGCAGACGAAACACGGTCCCAGAATTCGCGCAGGCGCTCGACGCGCCGCTCCGGCGGATTGCCCGCGATGAGCGCGGCATTGATCGCGCCGATCGAAACGCCGGTCACCCAGTCCGGCGCGAATCCGGACTCCCACAGCGCCTCGTACACACCCGCCTGATAGGCGCCGAGCGAACCGCCGCCCTGGAGCACCAGCAGCGTGTGATCGGTGCGGTCGCGATACGACGACGCGCTAGCGGCGGGAAGGCGCTTGACCATGGCAACCAGAACTATTAGGGCTCAACCGGCAGAGCGACGCCAAACAATTGCTGCTTCAGCTCATGAAGCCGATCGCGCAGCTCGGCAGCGCGCTCGAACTCGAGATTCCTCGCGGCATCCATCATCTGCTTCTCGAGCTGCTTCAATTCGCGCTCGAGGTCCTTCTCGGGCATCGCTTCGTACTTGGCCCGGGCCTGCGCCGCGCGCTGCTCCTTCTTCGCCTCATCCGGGTCGTACACGCCTTCGATGATGTCCTTGATGCGCTTTTGCACGCCGATCGGCGTGATGCCCATCTTCTCGTTCCACGCGAGTTGCCGGTTGCGCCGGCGCTCCGTCTCGCCGATCGCCCCCGTCATCGAGTCGGTCATCCGGTCGGCGTACAGAATCGCCATGCCGTTGATGTGGCGCGATGCGCGGCCGATGGTCTGGATCAGCGATCGCTCCGAACGCAGGAAGCCTTCCTTGTCGGCGTCGAGAATCGCGACCAGCGACACTTCCGGAATGTCGAGACCTTCGCGCAGCAGGTTGATGCCGACGAGCACATCGAATTCGCCCAGCCGCAGATCGCGGATGATCTCCACGCGCTCGACGGTGTCGATGTCGGAATGCAGGTAGCGCACCTTGACGCCATTCTCGGCGAGATAATCGGTCAGGTCTTCGGCCATCCGCTTGGTCAGCGTCGTGACCAGCACACGCTCGTTGAGCTCGACGCGCATCCGGATTTCGGACAGCAGATCGTCGACCTGCGTCGCGGCCGGGCGCACCAGCAGCGTCGGGTCGACGAGGCCGGTCGGCCGCACCAGCTGCTCGACGACCTGTCCCGCGTGCGTCCTCTCGTATTCCGCCGGCGTCGCCGAGACGAAGATCGTCTGCGGCAGCAGCCGCTCGAATTCGTCGAAGCGCAACGGGCGGTTGTCCAGCGCCGACGGCAGCCGGAAGCCGTAATTGACGAGATTTTCCTTGCGCGCGCGATCGCCCTTGTACATGCCGCCGACCTGCGGGATGGTCACGTGCGATTCGTCGACGAACATCAGCGCATTGTTCGGCATGTAGTCGATGAGCGTGGGCGGCGGCTCGCCGGCATTGCGCCCCGACAGGAAACGCGAGTAGTTCTCGATGCCCTTGCAGTAGCCGATCTCGGTCATCATCTCGAGGTCGAACCGTGTGCGCTGCTCGATGCGCTGCGCCTCGATCAGCTTCATCTGGCTGGCGAAGAATTCCTTTTGCCCGTGCAGCTCGATCTTGATCTGGTCGATCGCCGACAGCACTTTCCGGCGCCCGGTCACATAGTGCGACGACGGGAACACCGTGAAGCGCGCGAGCTTCTGCTTCAGGTGGCCTGTCAGCGGATCGAAGATCTGCAGCATCTCGACTTCGTCGTCGAACAGCGAGACACGGATCGCGTTCTCGGCGTTCTCCGCCGGAAAGATGTCGAGCACATCGCCGCGCACGCGGAACACGCCACGCTTGAACTCGAGGTCGTTGCGCGTGTACTGCATCTCGGTCAGCCGCTTGATCGCGTCGCGCTGCGAAATGCGGTCGCCCTGCTTCAGATGCAGGATCATGCTGTGGTACTCGGACGGATCGCCGATACCATAGATGGCGGACACCGTGGCCACGATGACGCAATCCGGACGCTCGAGGATCGCCTTCGTCGCGGACAGCCGCATCTGCTCGATGTGCTCGTTGATCGACGAGTCCTTTTCGATGTAGAGGTCGCGCGACGGGACGTACGCCTCCGGCTGGTAATAGTCGTAGTACGACACGAAGTATTCGACCGCGTTGTTCGGAAAGAACTCGCGGAACTCCGAGTAGAGCTGCGCCGCCAGCGTCTTGTTCGGCGCGATCACGATCGCCGGGCGGCCGGTCTGCGCGATGACGTTGGCCATCGTGTAGGTCTTGCCGGAGCCGGTGACGCCAAGCAGCGTCTGGAACGACAAGCCGTCGTTGAGGCCTTCGACCAGCTTGGCGATGGCTTCCGGCTGATCGCCGGCGGGAAGAAACGGCTGATGCAGCTCGTAAGGGCTGTTGGGATAAGTGATGGGCATCGATCTACCGGGGTTTCATGAGGCGGACGACCAAATCTTCGTCGTCCCCGCGAAGGTGGGGACCCAGTGGCTTTCGTGCAACAACGACGCTGGGTTCCCGCCTTCGCGGAACGACAACTATTGCAGGACAACCGGTTATTGTACCGCCGCTCGGCCGTTCGCCGCGACCTCTTCGTTCGCCGAACGGCCGTGGCCCGCGCCAAACTGCAGCGAGGCCAGCCGCGCGTAGAGTGGATTGGAGCGCGTCAGCTCGTCGTGAGTTCCGGTGGCGATGATGCGGCCCTGCTCCATCACGGCGATCCGGTCGGCGTGCCGGACTGTCGCCAAGCGGTGCGCGATGATCAGCACGGTCCGCCCCGCCATCAGGCGTTCCAGCGCCAGCTGCACCATGCGTTCGCTTTCGGCGTCGAGCGCGCTGGTGGCTTCGTCGAGCAGCAGGATCGGCCGATCCGCAAGGATCGCCCGGGCAATGGCGAGCCGCTGCCGCTGCCCGCCGGACAGGCGGACACCGCGCTCGCCGAGGTAGCTTGCAAACCGGTCCGGCAGCCGTTCGATGAACTCGGTCGCGTACGCGGCCTCGCATGCGGCCGCGACTTCGGCGTCGCTCGCGTCGGGGCGGCCGTAGCGGACGTTGTCCAGCACGCTCGCGGCAAAGATGACCGGCTCCTGCGGAACCAGCGCCAGGCGCGCGCGCACCTCCGCGGGATCCGCGGTCCTGAGATCGACGCCGTCGATCGCCACGCTGCCGCGCTCCGGATCGTAAAAACGCAACAGGAGCTGGAACACCGTCGTCTTGCCGGCGCCGGACGGGCCGACCAGCGCCACTTTTTCGCCCGCCGTCACCCGCAGCGAAAAATCGTCGAGCGCGGCCGTGTCGGGCCGCGACGGATAATGGAACGTCACGTCGGCAAAGCTCACGGTGCCGCGCGCGGGAACCGGTAACGGCATCGGATGTTCGGGCGCGCGAATCGCGGGCTCGATGGTCAGCAATTCGAAGAGGCGCTCGGTGGCGCCTGCCGCCCGCTGCAGATCGCCGACGACCTCGCTGATCGTGCCCGCGGCGCTCGCGACGATCACCGCGTAGAACACGAACGCCGACAACTGTCCCGCACTGATCTGACCGGAGACGACGTCGTGACCGCCGATCCACAGGATCACGCCGACCGCGCCGAACACGAGCACGATCACCGTCGCCACCAACAACGCGCGCTGGCGAATTCGGAGCAGCGCGGTGCTGAAGGCCTCTTCGACGCGCGCGCCGAACTGGCGCCGATCCTCTGTCTCGTGGCCATACGCCTGTACCGTGCGGATTTCGTGCAGCGCCTCGTCGACATAGGCGCCGACGTCCCCGACGCGGTCCTGGCTCGCCCGCGCAAGCTTGCGCACGCGGCGGCCGAAGAAGAGGATCGGCACCAGCACGAGCGGCACGCCCACGAGCACGAGCGCGGTCAGCTTGCCGCTGGTCAACGCGAGCATCACGAGGCCGCCGATCATCAGCAACATGTTGCGGATGGCCATCGAAGCGCTCGACCCGATGACGGTTTCGAGCATCGTCGTGTCGTTGGTGAGCCGCGAGATCACTTCACCGGTGCGCATGACCTCGAAATAACCGGGTGGCAGCGACATCAGATGATCGAACACGGCGCGCCGTAAATCCGCCGTTACGCGTTCACCGAGCCACGACACGAAATAGAAGCGCGCATAGGTCGCGCACGCCATCACCACGACGACGCCGAGCATGTACGCGAGCATCCGGTCGAGCTCGGCGCCGCTGCCGGCGGAAAAGCCGCGATCGATGACGAGCTTCAGGCCCTGCCCGATCGTGAGGACGGCGGCCGCGGCGAACAGCAGCGCGATGCCGGCGAAAATCACCTGCTTGCGATACGGCCGCAGGAAGCGGCCGATGCGGGCGAGCGTCTTCAGCGCCGTCATCGGCGGCAGCTTCGGTGCGTCAAGAGGAATCGTGGAGTAGGCTCGGGCCATGTTCGATTCGTGGGCAGCGGCTGGGGCCGCTTCAGATCAGCTCAGCCTCACGTTAGACTGGCGGCGGTCCAAAGTCGAGCCCGGTACAAAACTTCAGGAGAACCCGATGCCGCTATCGCTGCCCGCGCTGATGACGTTGCTTGCGGTGCTCTGGTATATCGTGACCATGTACCAAGTGGGGCGCGCACGCTCCAAATACAAGGTCGTGGCGCCGGCAATGACCGGTGACCCCGCGTTCGAGCGCGCGGTTCGCGTCCAGATGAATGAACTGGAGCAACTGGTCGCGTTCCTGCCTTCGATGTGGATCTTCGCGTGGTTCGGCAACCCGCGCTTTGCCGCGATCGCCTGCGGCGTGTTCATTGTGGGGCGCATTATCTACGCGATCGGCTACTGGGCGGAGGCGCGCAAGCGCGCGCTCGGTTACTACATTGCGATGGTCGCGTTGTCGATCACCTGGGTGGCAGCGTTGGTCAGCGTAGTGCGCTGGCTAGGCTTCGCATAGGCCGCGCCGGACCGGCCGCCAAATCGCGTAAAATCGCCGCTTCGCCCGCCTCCCCTCCGCGCCCATGAACGCTCCCTTGTCCGCTTCGCTGCTGTCCGCCGTCGAGCTTGCGCCGCGCGATCCGATTCTCGGCGTCACCGAAGCGTTCGTCGCCGACACGAACCCGAGGAAGGTCAACCTGGGCGTGGGCGTCTACAACGACGACAACGGCAAGCTGCCGGTGCTCGAATGCGTCAAGCGCGCGGAGCATGCCATGGCCGGCCGCAACGCGCCGTACTTCTATCTGCCGATTGACGGCATTCCCGCGTACGACCGCGAAGTGCGCAAGCTGCTGTTCGGCGCGGATAGCGACATCGTCACGTCTGGCCGCGCAGTCACCGTGCAGGCGCTTGGCGGCACCGGGGGTCTCAAGATCGGCGCCGATTTCCTGCGCAGGTTCGCGCCGGGCGCGCAGGTCTGGATCAGCGACCCCAGCTGGGAAAATCACCGCGCGCTGTTCGAAGGGGCAGGCTTCACGGTCAACAACTACGCGTACTACGATCCGGCCACGCGGGGTCTTGCCTTCTCCGCGATGATCGCGGCGCTCGAGCGGTTGCCACAGGGTGCGATCGTGGTGCTGCACGCGTGCTGCCACAATCCGACCGGCGTCGACCCCGATGCAGCGCAGTGGGCGTCCATTATCGAAGTCGTCCGCGCGCGCAGCCTGCTGCCGTTTCTCGACATCGCCTATCAGGGCTTCGCCGACGGCATCGATGAAGACGGCGCGATCGTCCGCCGCTTCGCCGCCACGCCTGGACCGCTTTTCGTCGGGAGCTCGTTCTCCAAGTCGTTCTCGTTGTACGGCGAGCGCGTCGGCGCGCTGGCCGTCGTTGCCACCGACAAGGACGAGGCCACGCGGGTGCTCTCGCAAGTGAAGCGCGTCGTGCGCGCGAACTACTCGAATCCCCCGACCCACGGCGCCGAAATCGTGGCGCAGGTTTTGTCGACGCCGGAATTGCGCGCGCTGTGGGAAGCCGAGCTCGCGATGATGCGCGACCGCATCAAGCTGATGCGCGCGGCACTGGTGGAACGCCTGCACGAGCGGCTGCCGGCTTCGGATTTTCGCTACATGCTGGCACAGCGCGGCATGTTCTCGTATTCGGGCCTGACCAAGGCGCAAGTGCACCGGCTGCGCGACGAGTATTCGATCTATGCGGTCGATTCGGGGCGGATTTGCGTGGCGGCCCTCAACTCGAAGAATGTGGGATATGTCGCGGATGCAATCGCGACGGTGTCCAGATAGGGACCGCGCGTTTTGACGCCGGCGGGATTTCAGCTATAATTATCGTTTGCCGACGCGGGAATAGCTCAGTTGGTAGAGCGCAACCTTGCCAAGGTTGAGGTCGGGAGTTCGAGACTCCTTTCCCGCTCCAGACACCATCGAGGGAGAGCTCTGACCAGGCTCTCCCTTTTAGTTTGATCGTGATTGGATCGCGCGCCGTCCTGGCGTCGCGATCAAGCCCCAAGGCGGGGTGGCAGAGTGGTCATGCAGCGGCCTGCAAAGCCGTCTACGCCGGTTCGATTCCGACCTCCGCCTCCAGAACGCTCTATGCGAAGCCGCTTTGTGCGGCTTTATGCATTTCCAAATCATTCCTCGGCATAGCGGGAACTTGCTTCGCGTTCCTCCGGCGACATTCGCCCAAGTCGGGGTTAACGCGGGAGGTAAGGGGAATTCGAACCGATAAGCTGCGCCAGCTCAGCATTTCACGTGCCGCGATCGTTCTGCTCCTGCTTCGGCCGATATCCACCGCCTTGTAGTCGCATCCCCGGCCACACGGCCTACAGCAGTATCGGCGTTTTCGTCCTTGCTGGGCTCGCCCGCATCGGGCAATTTGTACAGGTGTTCCACGCCCGTTGCACCGTCGGACGATGAGCCCCGTCGAGTGGCTATTGATTGGCTTGCTGGGCAGTGCGTTTGCGGCAGTGCCAATCGCAACCGCATTGTGGGTGACGCGCGCGGAGGACTACGCAACGGACCGCGCAAGGATTTACCCGACTGGGTCACGGCCGTCAAGCACCGCACCTTCGAGAGCCATTGGGTGACTGCACGTTTTGCAGTTGACAGGGCCCGAAGCGACCTCGTCCATCACCTGCTTGTTGAACTTCGCCGCAGATGCGGCACTTCGCAATCGCCCAAAGCACGCCATTGCCGTCGAGATGCACCCGAACGCTTTGCCTGCTTCGCCTCCCCCTAAATCGTAGGGACCGATCTGTGGGTAGATGCAGGGAAAGTCAAGTGCGGGTCGGCACTATTCGTTCAGCGCGCTCGGAATTGAAGAAGCGTACACGGGCGCCAAAGTCACGATTTGCCGCGGCCGTAGTGGTCCTGCCATTTTTTCGGGAGGCGTTCGCGCCGCGCTGCCGCTCGGCGCCGCTAAGGCGCGGGCGCGGCGGCTCGTCGTCCCGGTCGGCAATCGCGATGCCGAGCATGCAATGCGCGTCGAGGATCTCCGCTTCCGACCGGCCCAATGCTTCGGCCATCTTTGCCACCGTCACGTGCTGGCGCCGGAGCTTGAGCACCTCGGTGGCGAGTTCGAGCGTTACGAGCATGCGCCAACCCTATCGAGAGTCACGCGAAGCGGGCAACCGCTATCATCCTGCCAGGTTCCGACCAGCGGCGTGACGCCTTGCGGCGAGCTGCATTAGGATGGCCTAATGTAGCCTTCCGCTGATGCCTTTGGTGTTCGAGACGTTGCAATGCAGAGGCGTGAGCGCGTTTGACGCAATGTTTCCCGTCAATCAGGTTCCCTGATTCTACCAACAACTGTTTCGACTCTGGGCCCTCGGAAATCGTGAAGACATCCCCACTCGAAGGATTCGTCGCGCAGGCCATCGCACGCAGCCGCGACCTCTCCGATCCAGCAGATTGCGTACTCGCGCTTGCACCACTCATGCTGGATCTGATCGACAAAGCCCAAGTGTTTCTCAAGCCTGAGCACTACCGGAGCGACGCCAACGGCTACACCCGCAATCTCATCTTCAATGCGCCAGATGAAAGCCTGTCGCTTTACTCGCTGGTATGGTTGCCAGGTCAGTGGACGCCCGTGCATGACCACGGTAGCTGGGGGGTCGTCGGAGTAATCGAGGGCGTACTCGAGGAACGAAGTTACGTACGGCTGTCGCCGGACCGCGCCGCTGATGTAGACATCGAGCTGGTGAGAGGCGGAGTGATCCTGCTCGGACGCGGCGCTGTCACGAGCTTCGTCCCTAACCCGGACCACATTCACGTTACTGGTGTCCCGCACGAGCGAACTCGGGCCGTGAGTTTGCACCTCTATGGCCGCATGATGAGCGACTTCAACACCTACGACGTGGCCGCGCGCACGCGCCAGCGAGTAACGCTTGCCCACAACGAAAGCTAGACTCTCCCCGTCCTGAAGGCAGCACTTGTCGCCCGATGACGCCTAACCCTGCGCTCACCAGACGGGCCGTGCGGTTCGGTTCCGACCTCCGCCTCCAAAATGTCCTGTAAAAAGCCGCGTGGAGCGGCTTATTTGCATTCCGTTTCATAGCGCCACGTAGGTGTCCCTCCCACGTGGGAAAGCGCCATTGCGCCCTGCCGGGCGACCTGCCGTGCGCGCACGATGCATCACCTGCCCACTATCCGTGCAGGCGTCAGCCC
>Ga0068859_100004577_pt1 | contig 14105 bp, 10 predicted proteins | sample KBSSwiS22_FD_66585 | JGI IMG/M metagenome (GOLD analysis project Ga0068859, IMG submission 66585) | Switchgrass rhizosphere microbial communities from Kellogg Biological Station, Michigan, USA - KBS Switchgrass S2-2 | ecosystem: Host-associated > Plants > Roots > Rhizosphere > Soil ... | reverse complement strand
GGCGTGCACGCCCAGGTCCGACCCATAAGCGGCGATCAAGGCTCGACGGAGATCTTCCTCATCCACTCGGCCGTCGCGCTCGAGCTGGTGCTCCGTCACGATCCCCCGCACTCGGCCGTGTTCATCGAGCTTGCCCAGCGCGTAGATGCCCTTTTCGCCGTAGCGGATGCCGAGCGGGGGATCGTCCGCCATTTCCCCCTCGTAAATCAAATAGCTGGCCTGAGCCTCCCAACCGGGGAAGGCGATGCCCGCCGTCTTGCGGACCAGGCTGCGGCCGCCATCGCAGCCGACGAGATAGCGGGAACGAAGCGTCCGCCCGTCGGCAAGCTGAACCTCGACATGCTCGCGCGCTTCAATGAAAGTCCTGAACCCCGAGCCGCGATAGACCTTTACTGCCAGCTCGCCGATCCAATCCGCGAGACCCCGTTCGATTTTCTCCTGCCACAGTGCCAATGTGTAATTATGCCGTGTCGGGCGATCGCGCGCGTCCAGGATCGCTCCGGCAAACGCGACGGCGAAATGCTTGGTACCCTGCGCGAGAAAGCGGTCCGCAATCCCCCGCTGATCGAGCAGTTCGATCGCACGCGGATGGAGGCCGCCCGCGCGCGATCCATCAACCTCCTGATTGAGCCGCTTCTCGACGATTGCGACGTCGACGCCGGCAAGCGCCAGCTCACCTGCGAGCATCAGCCCGGTCGGGCCGCCACCCACGACGATCACTTGATGGTCGGGTTTCCTCATCTGCCACCTCACCGAATCAGCGGGGGCACGACTTCTACGCGGAAGGGGCGGTCTTGAAGCAAGGGGGTCGTGCCCCATATATCAGGTCTGCAAGGAGGGGCACATCGTTTGCGGACGCCGAAGCCGCCCCTCGCCCACATCTGCGATGCAGCGATCATCCGCTGAGCTGTCCCTCGAAACACACTGTCAACGTTGCGCCGACGCCGTGATTTCGCTCATTTCGCCAGGACGATATGCGCGGCGTTCTCCGTCATCTCATGCGACGCGACTTTGAAGCCGAGCGCTGGCAGGTCGATCCCTTCGAACATCGATTCACCCCTGCCGAGCATTGTCGGCGCGATCGCGAAATGCATTTCGTCGATCAATCCGGCCTCGAGATACTGGCGCACCGTGCTGACGCCGCCGCCGATCTTGATGTCCCTATCGCCGGCCGCGGCTTTCGCCTTGTCCAGGGCCTCCTCGATACCGCCGGTGATGAAATAGAAGGTCGTACCCCCTTCCATGACGATCGGGTCGCGCGGGTAATGGGTGAGCACGAAAGTCGGCGCGTGATACGGCGGATTGTCGCCCCACCAGCCTTTCCAGGCCTGATCGGGCCAGTCGCCGCGGATCGGGCCAAACATGTTGCGGCCGAGAATGAACGCGCCAAAACCCGAGTTGCCGCGCGATGCGTAATGCTCGTCAACCCCCACCGAGCCACCTTCCTCACCGACCATCGCCCGAAACGTCCGCGTGCCAAAGAACCAGCGATGCAGTTCTTCACCCCGCATGCCGAGCGGAGCCTCGAGGCTCTGGTCCGGCCCCGCCCCGAAACCGTCGATCGAAAGGGAGAATGCCGCAACGCGTACCTTGGTCATAACCGCCTCCACTGCTTGCATGTTGCAACTGGTTGCGAATTGCCTGAACTGATCCTAAATTGCAAGCAGATTTCTTTGCGGAGGCGGAGATGGAAGTCGAAGGGCGATCGGGCTGTCCGATCAATCTGACGCTGGAGGTGTTTGGCGATCGATGGAGCCTGATCATCCTTCGCGACATCATGTTCGGCAACCGCCGCCATTTCCGCGAACTCCTCGGTCAATCGGAAGAAGGCATCGCCTCCAACATCCTCGCGGCGCGCCTGAAACGGCTCCTCGCGCTCGAGCTGATCAGCAAGCAGGACGATCCCGGCCACAGCCAGAAATCGATCTACAGCCTGACCGAGCCCGCTATCCAGCTCGTCCCGATGTTTGCGACGATCGGTGCCTGGGGCCGCAAGCACCTTCCCGTGAGCGCGGATTTGAGTATCCGCGCCGAGCTTCTGGAAGATGGCGGTCCTCCTCTATGGGAAGCGCTCATGGCCGACCTGAGGAAGATCCATGTCGAAGATCCGATCGGCGGGGCAAACGGGACCGTCACATCGCCCGTCCTCGCGCGGCTGACCGCCGCATTTCGGGATGTTCGCGCGAGGACGGCGATGCGCTGACTGGGAAGCGGCGGGAAACGGGGCGAGCAGTTCATCCCGCCGAGGAACGCTTGAGGATGGTTCGCCCGCGCCTTTGGTCCTCGTTCCGGTGGGATGCGTCGCGCCGCAGCTCCGGAGTACCGTTCCGATTACCAACTCAATACGCCCATGGTGGGATAGCCGCGGGGACATTTGCGCGCGGCGGACTGGTGGTGCGGCCAGTACGCCTGCGCGGCCTGCAGGTCGGTGAGCACAATGACTCGTCGTACATCGGGTCGATAGACGTAAAGCCTGCTTCCATAAGCGTAGGTGTTCTTGATGTCGTAGATCTGCGTCGTCAAACCGGCATCGGTGACTTGCAAGCTCGGGATCGCGACGTCTCCCGCTATTCCCTTGCCGAGTTTGATCGACACTGCGCTCGACCAGTCCCATGGAGCTTCGAAGACGATTGCCGGACCGTCATAGGGGCAGACGCCGTCGAGGATGACAGTCGCATCGTCGGGAAGCGCGGCAAGATCGATGCTGGCGCGATCCAGGACCGTCGCTTCGATTGACCAGGCCCTTGCCCAGCGGGACGCGACAGCGCTGGCGTGAACGCTACCCACAGTAACCGCGGTGGCGACGATCATTCCGAAGAGCTGGCGACGATGGCTGCCCCCGACCCTATCTGCGAACAGCTTTGCAGCACCGATCAGCACCATGGCCACGCCGATGGAAGCCGGCGTGGCCATTCTATTCCCCGTGCTCACGGGAGCAAAGTGGACCATCCTGTTCAAGAAGAAGACCGCGTAGCCGAGCCAAAAAACCGCAAATCCAGCCAGGAGAAAGGCCAAGGCGTAGTTGGAACGCGGCGCAGGATTCGTCGAATCCTTAAGCCTAACAAATGCTACGATGCCAATTGCAACACTCAGTAATACAACAGCAAAACCGTATTGAATGTCCCAAACGCGCATCAGCGATTGCGCCTCGGCGACAAAACTGTGCCAGAAGTTGACCGAGAGGGCGGCCCACAGGTTCAAGCCGTCATTGGTTTTCCAGTCGTAGAATGGCGTCCAGAACGTCCAGAAGATTGTGGCAAGTTGGTCGGCAAGGCTCGACGGATCCTTTATGCGGTTCGTAACCAGCCTTTTCAGCGCCAGGCCACCCGAGATCACGAGCAAATTGGGTAGCGCGATTGCAACGGCTGAAACCCATTGCCCGGAACGGCGCGCGCGGATCCAGGCCGCACCCAAGGCCGTGACTGCAAGCAAGGGCGCGGTGGTTTCATAGGCGGCCAAAGAGCCGGCCGCGCAAGCCAACGCCAGGATCTTTGTCCAGGCTCCACCTTGACGGGCGAAACGAAGCTCCAGTCGCGCACTGAATAGAAGCAGCAGCAGGCTGAGGCCAATCTGGAACGTCGCGTACCACACGCGCAACGTAGTCAGTTGTGGCAGAAAGCCGAACAGGATCACCGTCGCGAACGCCAGATCGCGCGGAACCTTCAAGTCCTTCAGCAGCTTGAAAAGCACGACGCCCGAAAGCGCGAGGACGCCGGTGTTGATCAGATGGTGCGGGAGCGGGTTCAATCCAAAAAGGGCGAACAGCGCAGAAAGATAAATACCGTACAGCGGGCGTTCGATCGAGGGTGTTTCGAACCCTGCGCCCAGCAGCTGGCCGACACCGCCGGATCGCAGCGAATCATAGGCCTGCAGGAGCGCCCAGTCGTCGCTGTAGAAGCCGATTGCGCCGATATAGGGCAATGCGGAGATAAGGATCGCGGCGAAGATCAGGATCTCGTCCGAAATGGACGCGCGCAGACGCGAAAGTGTCACCGCCACGCCACCCCTGAGCTCTCCCTTAGCGTTTTGACCGTTCCGGATTGAGTAGCCGGGCTTGTCGGTAGTCCGCGATCGGCGCCGGCACCATCGCCACCGCCACTTCGAAAACATGGGTCACCCCTATCCGATCCGAACCGCGGCTTCCAATGGCCCACGTGCACGATGGTCGAGATACACTTCCCAAAGCTGAACATGCGTGCTGATGTCCGGGCGGGGCCTCACCAAGGGTTACAGGCACGTCGGCCAATCATCACGACGAGGTTGCCCATTAAGGAGGCGGCTTGGACAGCAACATCGCTGGTGGCATGCGACACGGCACCGCTTCGGAGAGCTTCCCTTTGAGGCTCCAAACCCAGCTCGCAAGACCGGCGACAGCACTTCGGCCGTTCGTCTGGTGCTATGGGCAGAACCAAGGGCGCATAGCCGACTCGCCGATCGTGATGCCGTTGCCGGCGCGGCCGAAGCACGTGCTCACCTTCTTTCTCGCGTCAGGTCCGGCGCGTTCGCTCGTGACCGGCCCGCAAACGCACCAGCGGATGCAGGTCGCGCTTTCGGGCGAGGTGGATAATTTCACCATCCACTTCCAGCCATCGGGTTTTCACCAATTGTTCGGCCTGCCGATGTGGGAATTCGCCGACGCCGCGCATGATGCGGAAGGCGTGATCGGCCGGGCGGTCGTATGGCTTCGCGACGCGCTTGGGGAAACCGCGAATTTCCGAGATCGCGTTCGAATGGCCGATTCCGTGCTTCTGCAGTTGGCGCAACCTCCGGGCAGGGAAGATGCAGTCGCCACCGTGGCCAACCACATCTTCGCAACGCACGGGAACGTCCGGGTAGAGGCGCTTGCGGCACTATGCGACCTCTCACCCCGGCAATTCGAGCGCCGCTTCCGAGCGTACACTGGCCTCCCGCCCAAGCTGTACGCACGCATTACCCGGTTCAACGCCGCACTCAGTCGCAAGCTCTCCGACTACGAAATCGGCTGGGCCGCCATTGCGCACGACTGTGGCTATGCCGATCAAATGCATTTGGTTCGCGACTTTCGCGAGTTCAGTGGCGACAGCCCGGGCAGGTTCAGCGGCCGCGTCGCGCTTGCGCCGGAGCTGCACAGCATGTTCGCGACCGAGGACTATCTCTGACCGGCGATGGCACCGGGAATGTCGCGTTTATTCTATCCGCACCGGCGCGCGCGACCTAGCCTTGGCCGGTCAGGACATCGAAGGGAAAGCACAATGAACGTCAATCGGACCCTGGGATGGGGCATTCTAATGCTGACTAGCGCGTGGCCCGACGCCGGACAGCCTGCCAGCGCGCGCGAAGCCCCCGCAGCTGCGGGGCAACGAATGCCGAGCGCGCCGGACGAGGCGGCGGTCCGGCGCCTGATCGCCGACTTTGCCGACAGCTGGAACCGTCACGACATGGCGGCGATGCATGCGCTGGATACGCCAGACGTCGAATGGGTGAATGTGGTTGGCAACGACTGGATCGGCGTCGAAAATGTCCGCAAGGGCCACGCCAACTTCCACCGCGTGCTGGCCGCCGACAACGTCATGCATGTGGACGAGGTTGCAGTACATCTCGTCGCCCCGGACGTTGCGATCGCAGTGACGAAGCTGCACTTCAACGGCAAATCCATCGATGGACGCCCGCCGGAAGCTTTCACGCGCGGATCTTGGGTCATGGTCAAGCGCGCGAGGGTCTGGAAGATCGCCTACTTCCAGAACACGGCGATCGACCCGACGGTGCAAGGTCCGATGGACCCGCTTCAGTTCGACGAGAAGACCGGCCTGCCGGTGGGCGCGAAATAGCGGATGGCGCGCGTCGACCAGGTCAGTTGACGCTCCCCATCGATCGGCCGCCCCCCCCGCCCCGGGAATCGACGCCGCCCGGGCTCGCTGGTACACCTTCTTGCCAAGCGGACGCCTGTGGCTTCGGGGAAGCCGGCGATTCAGCCAGAAGCGGGGGAGCATGCTGCAAGCGAACGCATCCAGGCGCTGGGACACCCGCTATGAGTGGAAGATCATCCTGGTCCTCAGCCTGACGTTCGGGCTGGTCGGACTGGATCGGTTCATCCTGCCGGTGCTGTTCCCCGCCTTCATGAACGAGTTGGGCCTGACCTATCAGGATCTCGGCAACCTGGTGGGCATTCTTTCGGTGTTCTGGGGCATTTCGGCGTTTGCGATGGGATTCCTTTCCGATCGCGTGGGGCGGCGGAAGGTGTTGATCCCGGCGGTGATCCTGTTCTCGCTGATGTCAGCCTTTTCGGGATTCGCGGTCGGGCTGGTGAGCCTGTTGCTGATCCGCGCAGTGATGGGGTTGGCCGAAGGCCCGGTGGCATCGACCGGCGTGGCAGTGGCGGTCGAGGCATCGCATCCGAAGCGGCGCGGCATGAACAACGGGATCTTCCAGTGCATGATCTCGCTGTTTGGCGGTGCAATCGGGCCGATCATCGCGACGCAACTGCTGCTGGTAACCGGGTGGCGCGCGGTATTCCTGCTCGTCGGCGTGCCGGGGCTGATCATGGCGGCGGTGATGTTCTTCGTGGTGCGCGAGCCGGCGCAGGCGGCCAGTGGCGCGGCGGCGGCGCGGCCGCGGCTCGGCGACTTGTTCGGGCATCGCAACGTGCCGCTGGCGATGCTCACCTTGATGTGCGCGATGGGCGGCGTGTTCGTGATGGGCGCGATGATGCCCAATTATCTGATCGACTATCTGCACCTGTCGCTGCAGGACATGGGCTATGTGACCTCGGCGATCGGCTTTGGCGGATGCATCGGGCAGTTCGCGATGCCGGCGGTGTCGGATTTCATCGGGCGCAAGTTGGCGACCCTGGTTTCCTATATCCTGGCGGCAGGGTTCACCTGGTGCTTCGCACAGACCGGGGCGGACGATCTGCCGACCTTGTTCTGGCTGTTGTTCTTCGCCGCACTATTCAATTTCTCCGCGCTGGCGATCCTGGCCGGGCCGGTGGCGGCGGAGGCGGCACCTATCGGCATGGTGGCATCTGTCGCGGGGCTGGTGATCGGGGCGGGTGAGGTCTTCGGCGGCGGCGTGGCACCGGTCATCGCCGGGCATATCGCCGGATCGAGCGGAATCCAGCACGTGTTCGGCTTTGCCATCGCCAGCCTGGTGCTCGGGTTCGCAATTGCGCTGTTTTTGAGGGAGACGGCGCCGCGCAAGACCGGAGGCATGTAGGCCCCGCCGCTACGCCGGCTTGTGCAGAGGGATCGCCGGCGTCGCGGTCGCGGCGCGACGGATGGCAGTGGCGAGCTGGAGCTGCGTGAACGGCTTGCTCAGCCGCGTCACTGCTTCGCTTTCGCTTTCGGTGAATTCGGAAAAGCCGCTCATCAGCAGCATCGGCATGGTGGGACGCCGCTGGCGGGCCCTGCGCATGAGCTGGGTGCCGGTGATGCCCGGCATGAGCTGGTCGGTCAGCAGCAAATCGGCCGCGCAGCCCGAACTGAGCTGGCGCAACGCGTCCTCGCCCGATGCCGCGGGCACGGCAGTGTGGCCAAGATCCTCGAGCATCGCGACGACGTTTGCCAGCACCAGTGAATCATCGTCGACCACCAGGATCGTGCGCGCGGGGCCCGCTTCACCTTCGTCCGTCGGCTCGGTTCGCGGCTCGGCGATCGCGGGTACCGCCTCGGCAACCGGCAGGAACAGCTCGACCACCGTACCAGCACCGGGCGTGCTGCGCAGTACCAGCCGCCCGCCCGATTGCGCGGCCAGACCCTGTACCATCGACAGGCCGAGACCCGTGCCCTTGCCCAGCCCCTTGGTCGTGAAAAACGGATCAACTGCACGCTCGAGCGTGCGTTCGTCCATACCCGTGCCGGTATCGGCGAGCGTCAGGCGCACGAAACGCGAACCTGCAAGCTCATGCGCGGCACGTTCGTCGTCGGACAGATCGGCCAGCACCGCCTCGTCGGCCGAGATATCGAGCGTGCCGCCGTCGGGCATAGCATCGCGCGCGTTGACGGCGATATTGAGGATGCTCATTTCGAGTTGGTTGGCGTCGACGCGCACCGGCGCCAGCCCGAGCGGAAAATGCGTCTCGACGCGGATCTGCGGTCCCAGCGAGCGGCGCAGCAGATCGGTCATGCCGCGGACCAGATCGGGGACGTCGACGCGCGTCGGGCGCAGATCCTGGCGCCGCGCGAACGCCAGAAGCCGCTGCGTGAGCGACGCGCCGCGTTGCGCCCCTTCGAGCGCGCTTTCGACCAGCCGCGATAGCGTCGCATCCTCCGGCATGCGCTTGCGCAGCAACTCGAGGTTGCCGACCACCACCGCAAGCAGATTGTTGAAATCGTGCGCGACACCGCCGGTTAGCTGCCCGATCGCTTCGATCTTCTGCGTCTGGCGCAGCACGTCCTCGGTACGCTTGCGCTGCGTAATGTCGGTGAGGCCGCCGAGGACATGGAGGAATGCGCCGCGCTCGTCGCGCTCGACCTTGGCGCTGACGACGACGTCACGGAAGTCGCCCGCGTGCGTCACGACACGATGTTCGCGGGGAGGCAGCGAATCGTCGCGGATCAGCGTCGGCCAGTCGGTTTCGACGAACCCGGCCGCGGACTCGTTGGCGAGAAAGGTGTGGAACGGCTTGCCCTCCACTTCCTCGCGCGCATAGCCCATCAGTTCGAGCCAGTTGTTGCTGACCTGTTCGATGTGCCCCTCGCGGTCGAGCGAGTGGAGCGGGAGCGGCGTGCCGCGATAGAGCGAGCGGAACCGCTCCTCGCTCGCACGCAACGCCTGCGCCTCGCGGTGCGCGAGTGCGGCGAAGCGGCGATCGAACATCGCCGCTATCAGCGCGAGGAAGAGGATCAACAGCGCCGCGGTGGAGACAGCGAATGCGAGCGCCGCTTGCCCGACGGATGACGCGGCCTTTGCCACGTCGACTTCGGGTGCCATGGTGAATAGTGCGGCGCGCATGCCAGCAAAGTGCATGCCGGCGATCGCTACGCCCATTACGATCGCAGCAAAGACACGGTGCGTCGAATGGCGATCGCGCGATGCCAGCCACAGCGCCGCCGTTGCAGCGCCGATCGCGATCAACACCGAGAGCGCAAACCACAGCCGGTCATAGCGCAGCGTCGCCGGCATGCGCATCGCGGCCATGCCGACATAGTGCATCGCCACGACGCCGAAGCCCATCAGCACGCCTGCTGCGGCAAGCAGCGGCCAGGAATCGCTCGAACGACACATGATGGCGAAGCTGACTCCGGTCGCGATAATCGCCACACCGAGCGAGACCAACGTCAGACCTATGTCATAGGTGACTTCCATGCCGGGCACGGTGAACGCCAGCATCGCGACGAAGTGCATCGCCCAGATGCCGCCGCCCATCGCCACCGCAGCAGCGCCAAGCCATATGCGCTGGAGCAATCCTTCGGAAGCGCGGACCCTGCCCGCCAGATCGAGAGCAGTGTACGAGGCGACCATCGCCACGACGATCGACAGGACGACCAGAAGTGTATCGTGCGATCCCGTCATGATCATGGGCTGGCACCCTCACACAACTACCCCAGCACCCAAGCTAGTGGTTGTCGACATTACTGCAAGCGATATCCTGTTCCGGATGAATTTACCTGTGTTTCATCATCGGGTGAAGCGCATGCCGACCGGCCAATTAGGCTTAATCCGACGTTTGCATTGACGCCGACTGTCGATAGGTCATCGAACCGCCGCAGTCGGTTCCACATTGGCAACCAAGCCGGGCGAACTTGAACAGCGAGCGTGAAATCAGATCCATGGCTCGTCACCTCGGCCTAGGGCCGGGGTCTACTCCGCGATCGAGCGCAGGTTTGGAAGTTCGCGCCAGAATTTGAAAGCCTGCCCACGCGGAGCAGTGGATGCCGGAACAGGTCCCATATGCGCTAAATTACCCTCCCCCCACCGCGTCATCCCCGCGAAAGCGGGGACCCAGGGTGGCGGTGGACGTCGCGTGTGGCCCTGGGTTCCCGCTTTCGCGGGAATGACGAAGAGTAGGATTGTGCCGGTAAATCCCTCAAAGCTAGCGCCTATGGGAACAGGTCCGGCATGACGATTCTGATTTGACGCTCGACGCTCTGATGCCGCCGTTCGGCCAAGGGAATAGTCATTACTGGCTCGGCGGAGGTTACGCGTACCGCCCAACAATTGCGCGACGGTGCAGCTCCATCCCAACCTCAAATTGCGGGTGCATGCGCGTCGGGCGGCTCAGCGAAATGCGTTTCAGGCGCTGCGGCAGCCTGCACGAATCGTAAGGCGCTCCTCGGGAGCAAGCGTGGCGCGGGATTCCAGGATCGCGTTTATCAATTGCCCCGGACGGACAGGTTTGGTGAGGAACAACGCACGGTCGACACACCAATTGGGAACGTTGCCAGCGTCGATCGCCTCGCCGCTCAGGTATATTACAGGCAATCGGTCGTTCAGTTTGCGGCCGAAGCGGGCGACATCGAAACCGGTCGTACCCAGGCGGAGATTGATGTCGGTGATGAGCACATCAATAGTGTCGCGGTCGTCCTCGAGCAAACGGTACGCCTCAGTGTCGGTCGGCACCCACCGCATTTCCGCGCCATTTTCGGCGAGCCACTCGGAAATCAGCGTGCCGATCAATGGCTCGTCTTCGACCAGCAGGATCTCAAGCCCCGATAGTTCCCCGCCGCTCGACACCAGCTCTTGCTCCCTACGGATGCCCCTGGGGCACAACAACCTGCCAATCTATGTTATGTTCCAAAACTGGCCCTGAAAGGCTCGGCATTTCGCCGCCAATTCGCATCACCTGGTCGGCCGATGTCTCGAATCGAATGCGGGCTGCGCACTGAACCCTGCGAGGGAGTCAAATTACCTGTCCGGTCGCTGCTCCGCTCGCCCAGGCCCATTGGAAATTGTAGCCACCGAGCCAGCCAGTGACGTCGACTGCCTCGCCAATGGCGTAGAGTCCTGGCATTTTCGCCGCGGCCATCGTGCGGGACGACAGATCGGAGGTGGCAATTCCACCAACGGTGACTTCGGCCTTGGCAAAACCTTCGGTGCCAGTCGGGTCGAACCGCCAGTCCGCCAGCTGCGCCTGTGCCGCGCGCAGGGCCTTGTCGGGAAGATTCGCCAGTTCGCCTTCCAACCCCAGTCGTTCGGCCAATGCCTCGCCCAATCGCGCCGGCAGGCGCGTCGAGAGAGCGCGGCGGAGCGTGATGCGCGGCTGCGCCCGCTTCGTTTCGATCAGCCAGTCGGCGCCGGCATCGGGGAGGAAGTCGACATGGATCGGCGTGCGGTGCTGCCAATAAGACGAGATCTGGAGCATCGCCGGGCCGCTCAGTCCGCGATGCGTGAACAGCGCAGCCTCGCGGAACCGCGTCTTGTTCCACCGCACGACGACCTCCGCCGACACCCCCGAGAGCGAGCGGAACAGCGTATCGTCCGGCCCGAGTGTCATCGGCACCAGCGCCGGACGCGGATGCACCACTGCCAGCCCGAAGCGCCGCGCGACGTCATAGGCGAAACCGGTCGCGCCGAGCTTGGGGATCGAGGGGCCGCCGGTCGCAAGCACGAGTGCCGGCGCGCGCCATTCTCGGCCGTTGACGGTGACGCGGAACGCGCCATCGGCATGGTCGATCGCAGTGGCGGGATGGCCGAGCAAGATGGTCACGCTTTCCCTGTCGCACTCGGCGAGGAGCATGGCGACGATCTGACGCGCCGAGCCGTCGCAGAACAATTGCCCAAGCGTCTTCTCATGCCAGGCAATGCCGTAGCGCTCGACCAGAGCGAGGAAATTGGCGGGCGTATAGCGGCCGAGCGCCGACTTGGCGAAATGCGGGTTGGCCGAAAGAAAGCGATCGGGCGCGGTGTGGAGGTTGGTAAAGTTGCAGCGTCCGCCGCCCGAGATCAGGATCTTCTTGCCCGGCTCGTCGGCGTGATCGACCAGCAAAACGCGCCGCCCACGCGCGCCGGCGATCGCCGCACACATCATCCCCGCCGCGCCCGCGCCGAGGATGATCGCGTCATAATCAGCGCTCACTGGCGCATCATGCTGAGCGCGACGGCTTCGGCGACCTTGATCCCGTCGATCGCGGCCGACAGGATTCCCCCGGCATAGCCGGCGCCTTCACCAGCCGGGAACAGGCGCTCGGTGTTGAGGCTCTGAAAGTCCTTGCCGCGCGTGATGCGTACTGGCGACGAGGTCCGAGTCTCGACACCGGTCATCACGACATCAGGATGATCGTAACGCGCGAGCTGGCGACCGAAGACCGGCAGAGCCTCGCGCATCGCCTCGACTGCATAGTCGGGCAGGCACTGCGCGAGATCGGTCATGGTGACGCCTGGCTTGTACGAGGGCGCGATGCTGCCGAGCTCGGTCGAGGGTCGGCCGGCGAGGAAATCGCCGACCGTCTGGCCCGGCGCATTGTACGAAGATCCGCCCGCGACATAGGCCCGCGACTCCCAGTGGCGTTGGAAATCGATGCCGGCGAGCGGCCCGCCGGGATAATCACGCTCGGGTTCGATGGCGACCACCAGGCCCGAATTGGCATTGAACTCGGCGCGCGAATATTGGCTCATGCCGTTGGTGACGACGCGCCCCACCTCGGAGGTCGCCGCGACCACGCGCCCGCCCGGGCACATGCAGAAGCTGTAGACGGTGCGCTCGTTGCCGCAGTGGTGCGCGAGGCTATAGGCGGCGGCCCCGAGGATCGGATGGCGCGCATGCCTGCCATAGCGCGCTTCGTCGATCCAGCTCTGCGGATGTTCGATGCGCACGCCGATCGAGAAGGGCTTGGCTTCGACGTGCACGCCACGGGCGTGGAGCATCTCGAACGTCGGCCGCGCGCTGTGACCGACGGCGAGCACGACGTGATCGGCCTCGAGGAAGCTGCCATCGTGCAAGTGCAGCCCGCGAATCTGCTGGCGGCCGTCGGGCAGCCGGTCGAGTTCGAGATCGTCGACGCGCGTCTGCCAGCGATATTCGCCGCCGAGGCTCTCGATCGTCGCGCGCAGGCTCTCGACCATGGTGACGAGGCGGAACGTGCCGATGTGCGGGTGCGCCTCGAACAGAATGTCGTCGGGCGCGCCGGCGCGCACGAACTCCTCGAGCACTTTGCGGCCGAGAAAGCGCGGATCCTTGACGCGGCAATAGAGCTTGCCGTCGGAGAAGGTCCCCGCCCCGCCCTCGCCGAACTGGACGTTCGAATCCGGATTGAGCTCGGACCGACGCCACAGCCCCCAGGTGTCCTTGGTCCGTTCGCGGACGATCTTGCCGCGATCGAGGATGATCGGGCGGAACCCCATCTGCGCGAGGATCAACCCGGCGAACAGGCCACAGGGGCCTGCGCCGACGACCACCGGGCGCAAGCCGGTCCAGCCCTCGGGGGCATGGGTGACGAAGCGATATTCGGTGTCGGGCGTGAGCCGCACGTCCTTGTCGCCGACGAAGCGAGCGAGGACTTCCGCTTCGTCGACGACGTCGACATCGAAACTGTAGACCAGCAGGATCGCGCTTTTGCGACGGGCATCGTTGCCGCGGCGGACCATCGTAAAGCCGCGAAGCCGATCAGCCGCGATGCCAAGGCGGACGCAGATCGCCGGAGCGACGGCGTCGGAAGAATGTTCAAGCGGGAGCGAGAGGCCCGAGAGGCGCAGCATGGGCGCGGCCGTAGGGCCTGTCCTCATATCCGACAATGGCCGAGATCGCGCCAACCGGCGCCGACGCCCTTCCCTTCCCATGGCGCCAAGGGCATGAGGCAGCGATGAAGACGATCGTCGATTCCGATCGCGCGCTGACCGAAGGGCTCGCGCAGATTCGTCGCGACTTCCAAGTTCCCACGAGTTTCTCTCGCGAAGTGCTCGCCGCGGCCGAAGCTGCCGTACGCCGGCCACTTTCGGGGCATCGTGACCGCACGGCGCTGCGGTTCGTCACGCTCGATCCGGCCGCGTCGACCGACCTAGACCAGGCATTCGCAATCGAGCGCAACGGCGTCGATATCCTGCTGCACTATGCGATCGCCGATGTCGGCTGGTTCGTCGACGACGGCAACGTGCTCGACACCGAGGCCTGGGCACGCGGCGAGACCATCTACCTGCCCGACGGCAAGGCCAGCCTGTATCCGCAGCTGCTGAGCGAGGGTGCGGCCAGCCTG
>Ga0068859_100004576_pt1 | contig 14107 bp, 9 predicted proteins | sample KBSSwiS22_FD_66585 | JGI IMG/M metagenome (GOLD analysis project Ga0068859, IMG submission 66585) | Switchgrass rhizosphere microbial communities from Kellogg Biological Station, Michigan, USA - KBS Switchgrass S2-2 | ecosystem: Host-associated > Plants > Roots > Rhizosphere > Soil ... | reverse complement strand
GGACAAGCCGTCCTTTTGCCGCACCCGTTCCCACAGGCGCGATGTCGGCGAGTCGCCCAGGATGAAGTTGGCGACCAGCATCGCCGGATAGTCCGGGCTCATGTCGTTCAGCGGTAGGGGCTCACGGCCGATCAGGAACGCATTGGCCTTATCGGCGAGGTCGAACTTGAGCGCGTAGGGCTTCTTGGCCACGAACGGATCGGGCACACGCGCGTAAGCGCTGGGGCTCTTCCAGCCGCCGAAGAGTTCGGTGACCAATGGACGCATTTCGGCGGGATCGAAGTCGCCGACGATGGCCAACTCCGCATTGCTGGCGCCATAGAACTGGCCGTGGAACGCGCGCATCGATTCCGGCGTCACCGTCTTGGCCCAGGCGAGTTCCTCGTCCAGCGTGGGTGCATATCGGGGGTCGCCAATCGGATAGGGGTTGCCTTCACGTCGGGACGCGCGGACGGCGACCTGTTGCGGGTCCATGCGCGAATCCTCGAGCTCGGTCGCGCGCTCGCGCTTGAACGTCTCCAGTTCCGACGCAGGAAACGACGGCTCGCGCAGCACCTGGGAAACCAGCCGCAGCGTATCAGGCAGCTCCTTGCGGAACGTCTTGCCGGACGCCGACGCGCCGGTTTCGTTGCCGCTGATGCTGACGTGCGCGCGCAGCTTGTCGAATGCGTCCTCCAGCTCCTGCCGGTTCTTCGACTTGATCCCGCGCATCAGCATCGCGCCCGTGAATTGGCCGACGGCCTGCTTGCCGAATGCGGATTTCTCGTCCGCAAAGTGCAGCGACATCGTGAAGTTGACGCCTTCTCCGCGCGTCTTCTTCGACAACAGTGCGACCTTCATGCCGTTGGGCAGCGTAAACCGCTGCGTTCGCGCGTCGAGGTTGGCGATGCTGGTGTCGAACGTCTCGCCCAGCGTGGCGGTGGCGTCGCCCTTGTAATCCTTCACCATCGCGGCGATGTCGACCGTCGCCGGCACGGGCGCGCGATCGGGTGCGGCGTCCGGGATGAACTCGCCGATGGTCACATTGGAACGCTTGAAGTACTGGAGTGCGACGCGCTGCGCATCCGCGGCGGTGACGGTGCGATAGCGATCCCGCTGCAGGAAGAACAGCCGCCAGTCGCCGAGCGCAATGGCGCCGGAGATGGCCACGGCAAAGCGCTGCGGATTGGACATCACTTCGTCGAAGTACTTGGCCGCGCGTACCTTGATCCGCTCGACTTCGACGTCCGTGACCGGATTCTTCTTCAGGTCCTCGAGGGTGGCGAACATCGCGTCGCGCGCGGGTGCGATGTCGTCGCCGTCCGGGATCTGCGCGAACAGCGTCAGCGAACCCGGGTCGTGCTGCGCTTCGCCCCAGCTTTCCACGGACGACGCCTTCTTGGTCTCCACCAGTGATTTATACAGCCTGCCCGCGGGCTCGACGGTGAGCACGTCGCCCAGCACGTCGGTGGCCACGTAATCCGGATGCGCGCCGCGCACCGTGTGGAACATGAGCCCCAGGAACTTGGAGTTGCCGGCGCGGCGCAACGTCACCGCGCGCTCGCCGTCCTGCACCGGGTCCACCGTATAGATGGTGGGGAGCTTGCGTGCGGGCTTCGGGATAGGACCGAAGTATTTGGCGATCGCAGCAAGCGTGGTGTCGACGTCGAACTTGCCGGCGACGATAAGCACTGCGTTGTCCGGCTGGTAATACGTCCTGTAAAACGCCTGCAGACGCTCGATGTTGACGTTCTCGATGTCCGAGCGCGCACCGATCGGCAGGTGCGCGTAGTTGTGCCATTGATACGAGCTCGCCAGCATCTTGCCCAGCAGCACCAGTTGCGGATTGTTCTCGCCGCTTTCGAACTCGTTGCGCACGACGGTCATTTCCGTGTCGAGGTCGCTCCTGCGGATGTACGAATTGACCATCCGGTCCGCTTCCATCGACAGCGCCCAGTCGAGGCTCTGCGGGTTGGCCGTGAACGACTGGAAGTAATTCGTGCGGTCGGTATTGGTCGAGCCGTTGAACTGCATGCCGCGCTTGCCGAGTTCGGTCATGAGGTTTCCGCTGCTCGGGGTCCCCTTGAACAGCAGGTGCTCGAGCAGGTGGGCCATGCCGGTTTCGCCGTAGTTCTCGTGCATCGACCCGACCTGGTAGGTGACGTTGACCGTGGTCGTCGGCTTCGACGCATCGGGGAACAGCAGCACCGTCAGCCCGTTGCCAAGGCGATACTCGGTGACGCCTTCGATCGACGGTCCCTGGGTGACGCCCGCGGGCAGCGCGGCATGCACGCCGGCCGCGACGAACAGCGGGACGAGGAACGCCGCCAGGCGGCGCAGGAGCGGTGCGGGAAAAGCCATGGGGTGAAGCCTCTGTGGTGATGAACGGGACGGGCGTGGTACCCGGCAGCGCATATTGTCTGCGCCATATTAAGCGGACCTGAAAGCCGCAGTATGCCGCTGCCCGGGCACGTGGGGGCACGATTGACGTTTACGTAAACGTCATATATGGTCGCGTGACGCGGGGCCGCCCTCCCCGGGGCAGGGCCTTTGATGGGGCCGCTTCCGGTAAGCTTGCTCTCCGCCCGGCGGCGAAATGCCCGCGGGACCGGAGCCACCAGCGATTACGCGAGGTTCGCGATGAACGATCAAAGCATGCGCCAGCCGCTGGTCTTCCGGCCGGTCAACAAGGTCCGCTTCGTGACCGCGGCAAGCCTGTTCGATGGCCACGATGCGTCGATCAACATCATGCGACGCATCCTGCAGGCGTCCGGATGCGAAGTGATCCACCTGGGCCACAACCGGTCGGTCGAGGAAATCGTCAACTGTGCCATCCAGGAGGACGCGCACGGTATCGCCATCTCGTCCTACCAGGGCGGCCACGTCGAGTTCTTCAAATACATGCTGGACCTGCTACGCGAACGCGGCGCCGGCCACATCAAGGTATTCGGCGGTGGCGGCGGTGTGATCGTGGCCGCGGAGATCAAGGAACTGCACGACTACGGCGTCGCCCGGATCTTCTCGCCCGAGGATGGCCAGAAATTGGGCCTGCAGGGCATGATCAACGAGATCGTCGCCGCCGCCGACACCGACCTCGCGCACGAGGTTCCCGAATCGCTCAACGCCCTCGGTTCCGACTCGAGCGGTGACCGGTTCGCGCGAACGCGCGCGCTGGCGCGGCTCATCACGGCGCTGGAAGCCGACGCGGTGCCCCCTGCGCTGCGGACGGAGCTGCTCGCCACGGCCGCCAAGTCCAAGGTGCCGACGCTAGGCATCACCGGTACCGGCGGCGCGGGCAAGAGCTCGCTCACCGACGAACTGGTGCGGCGTTTTCGCATCGACCAGCGCGACGCGCTGAAGATCGCGATCATCTCCATCGACCCGTCGCGGCGCAAGTCCGGCGGCGCGCTGCTGGGCGATCGCATACGCATGAACGCGATCGAGCATCCGAACATCTACATGCGCTCACTGGCCACGCGCGATGCCGGCAGCGAAGTCTCGAAGGCATTGCCCGACGTCATCGCCGCATGCAAGGTCGCGGGCTTCGATCTCGTGATCGTCGAGACCTCCGGCATCGGGCAGGGCGACGCCGCGATCGTGCCGCTGGTCGATACGTCCTTGTACGTGATGACGCCGGAATTTGGCGCTGCGTCGCAGCTCGAGAAGATCGACATGCTGGACTTTGCCGACTTCGTCGCCATCAACAAGTTCGACCGCAAGGGCGCCCAGGACGCGCTGCGCGACGTGCGCAAGCAATACCAGCGCAACCGCGAACTGTTCAAGCAGGCGCCCGACACGATGCCGGTATACGGTACGATGGCCTCGCGCTTCAATGACGATGGCGTCACCGCGCTGTATCAGGCCCTTATCGTAAAGCTGACCGAAAAGGGGCTCAAGCTGAAAGCGGGCACGCTGCCGGCCGTCACCACGCGCGAGTCCACCGCGCAGCACGCTATCATGCCTGCGGCGCGCGTGCGCTACCTGGCGGAAATCGCCGACACCGTTCGCAAGTATCACCAGTGGACGGAAGGCGAGACGCGCATCGCACGCGAGCGGCAGCAGCTGCACGGCGCCAAGGCGATGCTGGCCGCCGAATGCAAGCTGGACGTGAAGGAACTCGACGCGCTCGCCGCCGACCGCGACACGAAACAGGACCCGCGCGCGAAAAAACTGCTCGACATGTGGCCGCAAACCAAGGCGGCCTACTCGGGCGACGAATACGTCGTGAAGATTCGCGGCAAGGAAATCCGCAGCGCGCTGACGACCACGTCGCTTTCCGGCACGCACGTGCCGAAGGTCGCGCTGCCGCAATTCCAGGATGCGTCGGAGATCCTGCGCTGGCAGTTGAAGGAGAACGTGCCCGGCAGCTTCCCCTTCACCGCCGGCGTGTTCGCATTCAAGCGCGAAAACGAAGATCCAACGCGTATGTTCGCCGGCGAAGGCGACGCGTATCGCACCAACAAGCGTTTCCACCTGCTGGCCGACGGCATGCCGGCCAAGCGGCTGTCCACGGCATTCGACTCGGTCACGCTGTACGGCAACGATCCGGCGATCCGTCCGGACATCTACGGCAAGGTCGGCAATTCCGGCGTGTCGATCGCCACGCTCGACGACCTGAAGGTGCTCTACGGCGGCTTCGACCTGACCGATCCCGCCACCTCCATCTCGATGACGATCAACGGCCCGGCGCCGACGATCCTCGCCATGTACATGAATGCGGCGATCGACCAGCAACTGGACAAGTTCCGCAGCGACAACGGGCGCGAACCCACGGACGACGAAGACGCCAAGATCCGCGCGTGGACGCTGTCCACCGTGCGCGGTACCGTGCAGGCCGACATCCTCAAGGAAGACCAGGGGCAGAACACCTGCATTTTTTCCACCGAGTTCAGCCTGAAGGTGATGGGCGACATCCAGGAATACTTCGTCCAGCACGACATCAAGAATTTCTACTCGGTGTCGATTTCCGGGTACCACATCGCCGAGGCCGGGGCCAACCCGATCAGCCAGCTTGCGTTCACGCTGTCGAACGGCTTCACGTTCGTCGAGGCGTACCTCGCGCGCGGCATGCACATCGACGACTTCGCGCCCAACCTGTCGTTCTTCTTCAGCTACGGCATGGATCCGGAGTACGCGGTGATCGGCCGCGTCGCGCGGCGCATCTGGGCGGTGGCGATGCGCGAGCGCTATGGCGCCAACGAGCGCGCGCAGAAGCTGAAGTTTCACTCGCAGACGTCCGGCCGCAGCCTGCACGCGCAGGAGATCGCATTCAACGACATCCGCACGACGCTGCAGGCGCTGATCTCGACGTACGACAACACCAACTCGCTGCACACCAACGCCTACGACGAGGCGATTACCACGCCCACCGAGGAGAGCGTGCGCCGCGCGATGGCCATCCAGCTCATCATCAATCGCGAGTGGGGCATCGGCAAGAACGAGAATCCGAACCAGGGCAGTTTCATCATCGAGGAGATGACGGACCTGGTCGAAGAAGCGGTGCTGAAGGAGTTCGAGGCGATCTCCGAGCGCGGCGGCGTGCTGGGCGCCATGGAGACCGGCTACCAGCGCGGCAAGATCCAGGAAGAGTCGATGTACTACGAGCACATGAAGCACGACGGCAGCTATCCGATCGTCGGTGTCAACACGTTCCGCAGCAAGCAAGGCGATGCCGCGCCCCAGAAGGTCGAGCTTCAGCGGTCCACCGACGACGAAAAGAAGTCGCAGTTGCAGCGGCTCGCTGACTTCCATCAGCGGCATGCCGCGGAGGCTCCCGCCGCGTTGGCGAAATTGCAGCAGGTCGTGATCGAGGATGGCAACGTCTTTGCCGAACTGGTGCGGACCGTGCGCGTGTGCTCGCTAGGGCAGATCACCAACGCCTTGTTCGACGTCGGAGGGCAGTACCGCCGCAGCATGTGATGCCTGTTCCGGGTCCACCGGGACCGCCGTGTAGGACAGGGCCGGATGGACGGCCCCGGAACGATTATGCTAATGTCATGAATCGTCGGGGCGTCCCCCGGGGGAATCATGGCCATGTTCCAGTTGGTGACCAGGCATCTTTACTTCGGCGTCGACGCGATGCAGTTGCAGATCGCGGCCGGCCGCGTGCTCATGCGCGTCGTCGGGCGGCCTCCCGAACGCGCAACCGTGGGACTGGACACGCTGGCGCAGGATTTCGGGATGAACACGCGCGAGAGCCTGGCGCTGGTCGATCAGATGGTGCTGGCCGGACTGCTGCAAAAACCGCATCCGAGCGAGGCGGAATACGTCATCACCGACAAATTCCGGCAATACGCGCAAGCGCGCATCGTCGACCCGCTGCCGCGCGCTCGCGCCCAGCTTCTGCTCACGCACATGGCCGAGCGGGCGCAATACTTCAACCGCACCGCCTCCCGCAACAAGTACGAGATCGAGGCGCTCGCCGTCCACGGCAGCTACATGAGTCGCGAGCCCGAGATACCGGACCTCATGATTGGCGTCACGGGTCGCCGCCGCGGCACGGTCGACCGCCACGTCGCCGGGCGCGCCACGGTGCCGACCAACGGACGGCAGCAAATTCGCGAGTTGTTCGAGGAATTGAGCAGCTTCGTGTGGGTCACGTTCTTCCACCGCTTGCAGGAAGTGCCGCGCCCCTTCACCGTGATCTTCAAGGACGACGCCTAAAGCCCGTCCGGAATGTCGGTGTAGCATTGCCGTGTCGTCATTCGAAATCCAATCCGCGCATGCGCACCACGTTGATCATCGCCCTCGGCGTGGCCCTCGCGGCCGCGTTCGATTTCCTGGCAGCGGCCCTGAGCGCCCGGCGCGTCGGCCCGCGCCGCATTGACGGCGGCGGGATCTTCATTTGGACCTGGCTTGCATTCACGCTCGTCGATTTCGTCATCGGTGTGATGGCCGGCCACGGCGCGCTGTTGGAGGTGGCGATCCACGCGCTCATTTTCGCGGTGCCCGCCGCCGTGGCGTGGTTCCTGTCCCGCCGACGTAGCTTGCCGCGCGCGCCGCCCGGGTGACGCGGCGCGGATTTCCGCGCCAACATGCGCGGCGACGGGCTACCGCGCGCCGGCATTCTCCAGAATGATCACCATCGCGGTGTGCCCGCGGCTCTTGGCCAGCGCGAGCGGGGTGCTGCCGTTGCGATCCGCGAGGTTGACGTTGGCGCCAGCGTCGACCAGCGCCTTCAGTGTCGCGACGTGGCGTGGCCCGCCGTCGCCCAGGACGATCGACTCGATCAGCGCGGTCCAGCCGAGATTGTTGATGTGGTCGAGCGGCGCGCCGGCACGGATCAATTCGCGCACGATGTCGGCATGGCCCAGATGCGCGGCCGCGATCAGCGCCGTGCCGTCGTAGCGGCTCGTGATATTGCCGGGCCGGTCGCCTAGCGCAAGCGCGACCTTGAGCGTGGGCAGGTCATTGGCGACCGCGGCGATCGTGACGATGTCGTAGCGATCGTTCTCGAAGGCGTTTGGATCGGCGCCTGCGCTCCCGAGCGCGCGCAGCGCGTCATGGCGACCCGCGTAGGCCGCCACGTGCAGCGGTGTGCGGCCGTAGCCATCGCGCGCGCGCACGTCTGCGCCGCCCGCGATCAACCGCGCGATTCCAGTTGCGTCGCCCTTGTGTGCCGCCGCGAACAGGCCGTCATAGCGAGCGATTTCAGCAGGCGATGGCGGCATCTGCGCCGCTGCGCCGCTGCACGCCGCGAACGCTATTGCAATGGCGGCGAAGCCGCAGCCGAAACGCGTGCCGATACGCACAGTGCGATCCCGTCGAGGCATGGAAGAGAACTTGCGTCGGCAACCCATGCGATCGGAATTTACCAACGACAACCGCCATTGCCGACCGTGCTCGCCACCAGCGGAACGACCGCGAGCAGGCCCATGCCGCCGTAGGCCGTGCGGCAATCCGGCTTGGCTGCCTTGGCGATGCCTTCGGCGAGCGTGTCCTTGCGCTCGAGCGGTGGCGGAGGCGGCACCAGGTTCAGCACGCCGCTTGTGCCCGAACCCTCGCGCGCGATCTCCGCCGCGCGCCGGCGCAACGATTCGGCGGTGATGGCCGGTGGACCACCGCTTTCAGCCGCCGGCGCCGAACCGTCCCGTCGCGAGCGGAAGACTTCGTCGTCGACGTCGGGCGCACCGTAGCGAAGACGCGGCAACTCGCCGCTCGCGGGCGCCTCGTTGCGTGCCGGTACGGGCGCCGACGGTGCCTTGCCCGGTGCGAGGACCGGTGCGGCGCGTTCCCGTGCCGGTGCGACGGTATCGCTGCGCGGGGTGATCGGTGTTGCCTTTGCGGCTTCGCGCTCGGCCGCCGCCGGCGTTTCCACGGGCGCCCTTTGCGGCGTCGCTGGTTCCACGATGGGCGCGAGATTGCGTTCGAGCTTCGGCGGGGCGACGGGCTCGATGGGTGCAAGCGGCGGCATCGGCACGTCGCGCGGCCTCACTTCCACCGCAGGTTCCTGCGCCCGCTCGATCTTTGGGGGCGCGACCGGCGCAACGGGTGCCGGCGCGGGGAGGGACTCCTCCCGCGGCGCCGTTTCGACGGGCGGCGTGCGTGGCGCGACCGGAACTTCGCGCGGGCGCAACTCGGCCGGAGGGGTGAGTTGAGGCTCGACTACAGGCGGCGCAATTTTTTCCAGCGGCGCCATTGCCGGCATCGGGACTTGGCGTGGCACGACGACCGGTTCGGGCGCCGGCGGCGACACCTTGGGAGGCGCAGTCGCGCGGGGCACCACCGGCTTGTCGACTTCCTCCGGCGCAGTGCGATCGAGGCTTGGCAAGGGCTCGACCACGGGCGGCGCAGGCGGAATCGTGACCTCGGGAACCGCGGCGCCCGCATCGCTCGGGGCGGGCGCGGATGGGATGGGAGCAATGCGCTCGGTTTCCGGCGGCGACACGGACGGCGCCGGCTTGATCTCGCGCGCGGCGGGAGCCGCGGCAGAACCGGTAAGGCGACGGAGGAGAGCCTCGCCGGGCAACTTCGTGTCCGCGCCAGGCGCCAGCGTGAATCCTGTTCCAAGCTCGGGCGACACCTGCCGCAGCGTCACGTCCAGCGGTCCCAGCCAACCATCACCTCGCCGTGCGCCGCCCGTGGACATGGTCGCGGTGCCGAAGATCATCACAACCAGAATGTGCAGCAGCATCGACAACAGCACGAACTGCAACAGCATCGGCGCCCCTTTTTCGTCGGACGGTACGGGACGGCGGGCGATATTGCGCGGCATGGTCACGAGGAGACGGGTTCCTGCGCATACGGCGAAGGGGCATCGGATTGCAAGAATACCGCGATAGCGTCGCCGACCGAATGCCGGTGTGCGGGACCTGACGCCGGTGACTGGCGTGCCGGCCGCGCGCACCAAAACACGTTCGCGTAAGATTGAAGCGCGCGACGGACCGATTCGGCGCGCCAAACACGCCCGAACCTTGGCTGATTCCACACACTGGTCGTTTCCCGCGAGCCTGCAGCCCAAGGCGGAAGGCCTGCGCTTTGACTTGGGCGAGGCGATGCGCTCGGTGGTGATGCTGCGCGCGGAAATTCCGGAGGACGCGTTCACCGCGCCAATTCTCGGCACCGAACGCTTCGGCAACGCCGTCGTCATCCGCGATGACGGCCTCATGCTCACGATCGGGTATCTCATCACCGAAGCGGAATCGGTCTGGCTCACGTCCAACGACGGCAAAGTGATCCCGGGGCATCCGCTCGCCTACGACTTCGCGTCGGGCTTGGGCCTGGTCATGCCACTCGGCCAGCTCGGCGTCCCGCCGCTCACGCGCGGGTCCACCGCGTCGATTGCCGTGGGTGACGACGCAGTGGTCATCGGCCACGGCGGGCGGGTGCACACGCTGAAGGCGCAAGTTGTCGCCAAACGCGAGTTCGCCGGGTTTTGGGAATACGTACTCGACGAGGCGATCTTCACGACGCCGTCGCACCCGGAGTGGAGCGGCGCGGCGCTGGTCGGCATGGACGGCCGTCTGATCGGCATCGGTTCGTTGTTCGTGCAGGAGGCTGTCGATGACAAGGTGGTGAAGGGCAACCTGTTCGTCCCCATCGATCTGCTCGAGCCGATCCTCGACGATCTGTTGGCGCGCGGCCGGCCGGCCACGCTGCCACGACCTTGGCTGGGGATGTACACCGGCGAAGACCAAGGCCGCCTCGTGGTCGGAGGCATTGCGACCGACGGTCCCGCCGACTTGGCCGGTGTCGAACCGGGCGACGTGGTCGTGGAGGTTGCCGGCAAGCGCGTCGGCGGTCTCGCTGAACTGTTTCGCAGCGTCTGGCGGCAGGGCCCCGCGGGCACCGTCATTACGCTGGGACTGTTGCGCGACGGCGCGTCCGCGCGTGTGGATGTGCGCTCTCGCGACCGCGACGACTTCCTGCGCAAGCCGCGCCTTCAGTGAATCTGCGCGCGCCCTGGCATCAGCATGGATCGTAGTGCAGGTAGCCGGTGGTCGCGCCGTTGCGGCCGGTAACGCGCTCCAGTTTGCCGCACCTCACCATCGGCGCGGTGTCGCGCGCGGGATAGTAGAGCGGATTGCCCGAGCCCAGAAGCGGCGGGTCAGCCGCGCTCACGGCCGCGATCTTCGGCGCGCCTTTGCCGGACAGCTCGGTTTCGCAATCGATCGCCTTGCCCGAGGCCTGGATCATGCGCACGGTGGCCATCCCGTTACCCGCCGGACCCGCCTTGGCGACCCATTTCGCGCGGGCGTCGCCGACGGCGAGGCAAACATTGATGGCCGGGGTCAGTTCGGTCAGTGATCGCGCCCAGTCTTCCGGTGGCTTCTTCGCGAAGTCGGCAACGGGCGCGACCTTCACGTCATAACCGGCGAGCACCGTGCAGCAGCCCATCATCGCCTCGCCGGTCTTGAGCGACAGCAGCGCACGCCATGGCAGCGGAGGTGAGTCGGCCATCGTGGAACGGCAGGCCTCTTCGCGCAGCGTGATGACCAGCGTTTCCTTGGGCAGATGGGTGGAGTCGCCTCGCCACACAACCGCGGCCGGCGCGAGGTACATGAATGCCTGCGGCGCGCCGCGAAACATGACCTCGCGATTGGCTTTGGTGGCGAGACGGTTCAGCACCGCCGTCGTGCGGCTGGCTTCCAGCTGCCAGAACGGCTCCTCGCCGCGGCACAGCGCCCCTTGCACGACCACTGCCTGCTGCGCGGGCACGGCCGCCGCGAACGTTGCCAGCGCGGCCATCGCCAAGCAGGAAACGAAACGTGCCATGCGGAACTCCCTGATTGCGGGGTACTTCGTGACTGCCGGTTTCCCGCGCACTTCCGCGGGCTTGAGAGAAGATGATAACGCGGCTATCGTTCGCACAGCAGTTGCATACCGATTGCCAGCATAACCATCGTCGCCGAAAGCGAGTCCATTCATGAGTGAAAGCCCGCATATGACGGATGCCGCCGCGCAGCGTGTCGCGCTTATCGGGTTCGGCGAAGTCGGCGGCATTTTCGGTGCCGCGCTCGCACAATGCGGCGTTGCTGGAATAGTCGCCTACGACATCCTGCTCGACGACGCCGCGCGCGGTGCTGCGATGCGGACAAAGGCCGGACGCGCGGGCGTGACGCTCGCCGTCTCGCCACAGCAGGCGGTTGCCGATGCCGACGTCGTCGTATCCGCGGTCACGGCCAGCGCGACGCGCGCGGCAATCGAAAGCATTGCGTCTGCTGTCAAGCGCGGCGCTATCGTGCTGGACATCAACTCGGCGTCGCCCGGCACCAAGACCGGATGTGCTGCAGTGATCGCGAAGCGTGGCGGCCGGTATGTCGAGGCCGCCGTCATGACGTCGGTGCCGCCACACGGCATTTCCACGCCGATGCTGCTGGGTGGTCCACACGCGCGGGCGGCCACGCCGGTGCTCGCAGCGCTCGGATTTGCGGTAACGCCGGTCTCCGACGAGTACGGCGTGGCATCGGCGATCAAGATGTGTCGCAGCGTGATCGTGAAGGGCATGGAAGCGATCGTGATCGAAAGCTTCCTCACGGCCCGGCGCTACGGTGTCGAGCGCGAGGTGCTTGCATCCCTCGCGGAGACGTTTCCTGGTATCAACTGGGAGGAGCAGGGCTCCTGGTTCTGGAAGCGCGTGGTCCAGCACGGCCGCCGCCGCGCGGAGGAGATGCGCGAGGCAGCGGTGACGGTGCGCGAGGCGGGCGTCGCGTCGACGATGGCCGTGGCGATCGCCGACACCCAAGCGGCGGTCGCGGCACTTGCCGCAGGCGGCGCCTTCAACTCGGCAGGTTCCGACGCACGCTGGCGCGACCTTGCCGATTGCGTCCCTCGCGGCGACGTGGCCGAGGCGTCGGCGGGAAGAGTCGCCTAGTAGTCCGCTGCGAACGACTCCACGGTCCAGCCGCCGCCAACGGATTTGGCGAAGTCGACGATCGACAGCCGCGCGTCGCGCGCCGCACCGAGTCGCAATGTCTCCGCGGCGAGTAGCGTTCGCTGCGCGTCCAGCACTTCGAGATATGACGTGCGGCCCGCGTTGTAGCGCAGGTTCGCCATGTCCAGCGCGACCGCCAGGTCGTTGCGCCTGTCCGTCTCGGCGGCGAGCACGTCGCGCGCGGAACGATTCGCCGCAATGGCGTCATGCACTTCCCGGAAGGCGTTCTGCACGGTCTGCAGATACTCGACGGCAGCGCGGTCGTTGTTCGCCTGCGCAAGCGTGACCTGCGCCTCGATCGACTTCAGCGCGAGCAGCGGCTGCACCAGTCCGAACCCAATGCCCCATATTCCGGCCGGGGACGTGAAGAGATCGGCGACCTTGGCCGCATTGCTGCCGAAATTGCCGGACAGCCCCAGGCTCGGGAAATAGTTGGCGCGCGCTTCCTGGATGCGCAGGTCCGACGCCGCAAGCAGCGCTTCGGAGCGCTGTATGTCCGGCCGGCGCTCGAGCAGGCCCGACGGCAGGCCCGATGGCAGCGCGGGCACTTCGGTGGCGGCCTCGATGGACTGGCCGCGAGCGACGACGGGGTCGAAAACCGCGCGCGGCGAGCGGCCCGTCAACGTGGCGATCGCCGATTCCAGCTGCGCAATCGCCAGATCGGCGCGGGCGATGTCGGCGACAACCGCGGACCGCTCGGCCTGCGCCTGCTTGAAATCGTAGTCGCCGATGAGTCCCGCGTCGTAACGGTCGCGCTGCAGTTGCACCGCCTCCGTGCGCGATTTCAGCGTGTCGTTCAGCACCACCAGTTCCGCGTCCGCGGCGCGCAGGCGGAAATAGGCATTGGCGGTATCGGAGGCGACGGTGATGCGTACGGTCTCACGAAAATATTTCGACGCCGCCAGCTCGTTGGACGCCGCCAGCGCGCCGCTGCGGTACTTGCCCCACACGTCGAGCTCGTAGGAAACGCCGAGGCCGACGCTGAAGTTGTTGCTGGTGACCTGCGTCCCGGGCGGCAGTGGCGGCGACGTCACCGCCGAAATGCGGCTGCGTCCGGCGTTGGCGTTGAGGTTGATGTCGGGCGCCAGGTACGACTGTGCGAGCAGCACGCTGGCGCGCGCCGCCTCGATCCGGGCTAGCGACGCCTTGAGATCGAGGTTGTTCGCCAGCGCTTCCTCGACCAGTTGGTCCAGCACCGGATCGTTGAACAGCGTCCAGTACTGCCGAAGCGCCTCGTTTTGCGCGGCGGTCGCGGATCCCGGCGGCAGGTCGTACTTGGGCGGAATCGGCTGTGTGACGGCGCAACCCGCGACAATCAGCGCGCCCGCCAACGCCAGGGCCGGCCGCGCAATGCGAAAGTTGAATCTAGACATGGCTGCCTCCCGGTTGATTGGCCGGAGGATGAGGACTTGCCGTGCCAAGGTGCAGGTGCTGCGCCTCATGCGCGCGATCGAGCTCGTCGAAGATTTCCTGGGTCGACCGTTTTTCCACGACGTGACGGTCGAAGATCACCTTGAAGAACATCGGCACGAAAAATATGGCGAGGAACGTCGCCGCCAGCATGCCGCCGGCAACGCCGGTGCCCACCGAATGCCGCGCGCCAGCGCCCGCGCCCGTCGATAGCGCCAGCGGCAAAACGCCGAAGATGAAGGCCAGCGAAGTCATCAGGATCGGCCGGAACCGCAGGCGCGCGCCGTCGACCGCGGACGCCGACGGTGACAGGCCTTCTTCGTGCTTGTTGAGCGCGAATTCGAC
>Ga0068859_100004574_pt1 | contig 14111 bp, 9 predicted proteins | sample KBSSwiS22_FD_66585 | JGI IMG/M metagenome (GOLD analysis project Ga0068859, IMG submission 66585) | Switchgrass rhizosphere microbial communities from Kellogg Biological Station, Michigan, USA - KBS Switchgrass S2-2 | ecosystem: Host-associated > Plants > Roots > Rhizosphere > Soil ... | reverse complement strand
CCAGTCCTGAATGAACTGCAGACCTGCCTTCTTCGCCCTGGGAGAATCGTCGATACTGAGCAAATGCTGGACGCAGAGGGTAAGGGCGAGAAACAGCGAACTCAGAGCTCTTTCACTGTTATGGTTCAGGCTGGAGAGGTTTCCGATTCGATAGTAACACTTAGAATCAGGAAAGAATTCCACGCGATCCACTTTGGTAAGCATCCGGCAAATGTACTCACCGTCGTCAGATCCGGAAGGCGAAAGCCGGGCATCCCATCCGCCGGCGAGATCAGAAACGGTTCTACTCACCAGCCATGATGTGGGATTCAGCCAGGCTCTTTCCGTGAATTTGGTGATCATCCATTCGGAAGGCGCAAGGTCCTGCCAAAGACCGGTGGGACAGAACTGCGCTTTCGAGGGTCGAAAATAGAAAGACCCGAACGCCGCGGTTCTGATGCATCGCTCCTGTGTACCGTCCGGGATCCCCGTCATTTGCGCTTCGATTTTTTCCGGGTGCAGGAGGTCATCGGCGTCGAGCCACTGAATGTAGGACCCTTGTGCCAGGGCATACGCCTTGTTACGCGCAGCGCAGGCGCCCTGGTTTTCCTGCGCCACCACCTTCACCTGGGCCGACTCGAATCGTCGAATCACCTCCAGGGTGTGATCCTTTGAACCGTCATCAATGATGATCAGTTCCTTTCGCTGCCAGGTTTGCGCCAGGGCGGACTGAATCGTGTCCTCAATCCAGGCTTCCTTGTTGTAGGCGGGAATCAGGATCGAGACGAGTTGATCAGCGTGCATAACGAGCTAGACTAGCCTCCTAAACATATTAAACGAAAGGCTTTAATGTGGAGATTTGGCGGTCGGGCTACCGCCAATTTGATCCCGAATAGAAAGGGTTGAGGGATCAGCCTTCGATTGTCCATCCCTAAGGATTTCTGTCAAGAGATTGTAGCGGCGGCCAGCACCCGGGCTCGGCGGTCAGCGGCTCTTCTTTTGGACGCTTTCTCGTTGCACCTTTTTCTCGTTGGAGGACTGGATGGCTTCGAGAATCTCCGAACAATCAAGGCGTTTCAGCAGCTCTATGTTGGGCATGACGCAGTGTCCACCGATGACGCCAGGAAAGTACTTCACCCGGGGAAAGAAACCAATCTCGTCATAGAACGAAACGACCTCCTCATACCCCACACCCACTCGATCCGCGTAACGTTCGACCTCCTGCGCCCAGGCGATCATCAATCCGAAATAGGTTGTTTCGGTGAGTTTTGCGAGTTCTGCGGCTTCCGGTGACGACAAGACCTTTGTTGTTAAACCGACGGAGCGAAAGTGTTCCGAAGTCTCATTCGCGGCGGACTGGCTGGTGGCTCCAACGAACTTGGTGTATTTGCGGAGATCATCCAGCATGCGCGCATGCTTTCCGCGGACCGGACTGTAGGCGACGTCAGATCCCGACTTCTCGGCAACCTTCCGGGTTGTTCCCACCTCCACGGTGCTGTTGATGACCGTGAGTCTGGGCTTGATCAGATCGATGTAGCGCGCGGCTTCACCCACGAAGTCTTTGATCTGAAAAGGAAAGCAAAGATGCAGAACGTCCGCACCGCGGGGATCTTCCTCAGGAGGCCTGATATCCACCCCCACAGTTTTATGGTGTTCAGAAATGAGCTGCATAAGCGGTTTTCCCACTTCACCCAGCCCGACAATAACGACCTTTTTACCTTTATTCATTCAGAGTTGCCTAACCTGCTCTTGAGTCTTGGACTCAATAGTCTTGAAAACGAAATTCTCCAACCGATCTTTAATGATGGTATCCGTATAACGACTTTCACAAACATCAGACTTTAAGAAAGCGCCTGGCGAGCCCGCCGGGTGATGAAATCTGAGACACAAACCGGCTGCAACGTCGCTGTGCTCCGCCGGAACCCTTACGCACACCTGACTGTCATCGACATCAGATTTGTCGAAAACCGCAGATCTTCTCGTTTGAAACCAGGACACGGCCTGTGTCGCGGTACAGAACAGGGCTCCTTTTTCACTCAACTGCCCAAGCAGTCTGACATAGAAGGTGCCCCAAAGCCGTTCCGGCGCAATGCTGCGGTCATGCCAATTCACTGTGAGCACGCCCCCCTGGCGACCAGCATGCTCCAGAAACGGCGCGAGCCACGCAGAGGCTTCATCATCGGTGAGACCAAGGTAGTCCGGATAAAACAGTGCCGTATCCATAACGTGCAGGGGAAGTTCCAGGAGGCGTTTTGCGCGCAGGGGCTTGAAGATCTGTCCCGTTCCGGCGCGATACCCTACGGTTTCGTTGTACCCAACAGTGGAATCATAAGAGAAGTCTGCATCCTCGAGAATCGCAGGCGCGTCCTGGTCGGTATAGAGCCAGTGCATTCGCACACCGTTGGTTCGCGCAGTAGAGACTTCCGAAATTCGTTTTGCTTCTTCAATCCCCTTCCCGCTGTCATTCCAGGCATCGATGCCGTGAAGCCCGATCTCGCAACCCGCCGCAGCCAGTCGGCGAATTCTTGCAGCAACATCAGAGATCTCGTATGCAGCACCGCGCGCCGCCGGTGCCCTGCCGGTCCTTGCCCCCTCAGGTCGTGCCTCACCAGCGCGGCCGGCAAACGGTATGACGAAGAACGTCGAAGGGCGGCCATCCTCCAGCTCGAGATATCGATCAAATCCGTTCCAGAAGTCTTCGACGAGTCCCATATAGACGAAAGGCAACTTCGCCGCCGCAATCCAGTTTGTCATGAGGTGTCTTACAGACAGGCGCCCACGCAAGACGTTGACGGCAGAACCGACCGTCGCGCGGTACAGAAATCCCAACATCGTTGCATCAAACTTGTGCCTTCGAATTGAAGCATGATCCAGGTCGTGCGTCAGGCACGCTATGAACGAATAGCCGGCGGGAACTGGCGGAATTTCAACGAGCGATAGTCCGCAACCGGTAATGAGATTCCGAAGAAGCGATATGTGGTGGTCGAGGGCTGGAATGGAGGCGTTTGCGGCGGGCTGACCCTGATTCAACAGAGTCCGGACTTCATGGAAGATGTCATATCCAATGCGAGCAAACCACTTGTTTTCAAGCTGAGTAACATAAGCGATCTTCTCGCCAAGTTCATTCTCAAGAACACTGACGCCCGACCGGGCAAAAGACGAAACGGGGCCATAGAGAGGAATCTTCGCTCCCGAGAACGAGACTTCTGCTGACTGAGTCCGGGCTGCGATTGGACCGTGGCGTTTGTCGTCAGTTGATGTCTGATCTGCGCCATAAACGATCAGCAGTTTTGCAGAAACCGACGGAGGTGTTGAAGCCCCGGCGCAAAGTACAACATCGTAGTGTCCGTCGTCGTGAAAGTACTCCCACGGAGTCTTAAACAATTCAAAGAACTCACGGACAACGCGCTCGTCCGATGGATTGGCTATGACTCCGATCACTCGAAGATCTTTGCCTCAGCGTCCCCGCTGATCGCGCTGGGGCGCACCAACGGTTGACGGCATCCGCTCGAACCCATCGGTGACGAGATGGGTCACCAGCTCCGTCAGCGTTGACTTCTCTGCCTTCCAGGTGTGTGCGAGATGTATCTGTTTTGCACGCCGCGTGATTTCGCTGACCTGGCCGGGATTATGAAATACATATTCAATTCTCCGGGCAAGGTCGTCGGCATCGCCAAGTTCAAAAAAGATCAGCGAATCTTCATCAAAGTAGTCGGTAATACCTGACGCTCTTGGGGCAATTACCGGCTTTCCCAGCGCCAGGTATTCGAAAATGCGCGTGGGAGTGTTGAGCTCAGTGAAGATGCTTCGCTTATTGGGAATGACTCCGACATCACACGTCTCGATAGCTTCGACGATCTGCTCCAGCGGCTTCTGTCCCATATAGTGAACGGAGTTCTGGAGGCCGCGCGCCTTGACGGAATCCATCACGCTTTCCAGGAAACCGTTTCGTGCGCCGTAGACGTGAAGCTCTGCGGACGGAATCGATTTGCTTACTTTCTCAAACGCATCCACGGCCAGACTCAGGCCGTTTCGTTCGACCAGAGACCCGTGATACATGACGACAAAAGGCGCTGGACCGGCTTGAGAGTTTCTCGCAGCAGATCGCTGCCTCGCTGAAAAAATGGCCTCGTCCGGCGAATTCATGATCACGGTAATCTTCTCAGCAGGGCAACTGCGAGCCGCGAAAATCTTGGCGCACGCGCGATTCACGGTAATCACCGAGTCCGCAAGGCCCAGGCTCCACTTTTCCACCCATCTCAACAGCCGTACGCCATTGGCTGTCGGAGGGAGGCTGAAGATCGTCTGCATCAGCTCAGGCATAGGATCGTGCAGATCCAGGATGACCTTCGCCCCGAAAAGCTTCGGAACCAGTCCACTGAGGACAAGAAAGTCCGGCATGTTGTGGACGTAGACGAGATCGTACCGCCGCCGGAAGATGGAACGGGAAATAATGATGGAGGAGGAAACCAGCAGAAACGCCAGGTATTGATAGAGGTAGCCCAGAATTCCACCCCGGCGGCGCGAGATCGGCACGCGACGAATCTCAACACCACCAAGGCTGCCGGTTTTCGGATCCTCGGGACTTTCCCTGAGGCAGATCAGATCGACTGCCATTCCGGCATCTGCAAGCGCCTCCGCAGCGCGCCGAGGTCGAGGATCCGAAGGATAGTAGGAGAACAGCACCATTGCGACGCGCTTTCCACGGAGAGCCCCCTTGACGTTAGAGGCAGGATCAGCGCTTACACTGGTGCCTGACATTATCGGGTACCGCTACTAACAGCCGACCTCTCGCAGAAATCCTGAATGGCCTCCACGACGCGCTTCTGCTGATCCTGCTGAAGCTGTGGGTACATTGGCAGCGAAAGGATTTTCCCGGCAAGACGTTCTGTTTCGGGTAAGGAATTCTCGCCAGCGCCCAGATAGGCGTAGGCCGGCTGCAGGTGCAATGGAATGGGATAATGAAGACCGGTGCCTATACTTCGTTCCGTAAAATGCTTCTGCAGATCATCGCGTCCCTGTGCGCAAACCACAACGTAGAGGTGATAGTTCGCACGGCTCCAGCGAGGCTCAAACGGCGTCTTCACTTCATCTCTTCCGCTTAGCAACTGGTTGTATTGTGCGGCTAGTTCTCGACGCGATCTGTTCCATTCATTGAGAAATGGCAGTTTGACGCGCAGCAACGCCGCCTGCAATGCATCCAGTCTTCCGTTGTAGCCTTCCACCTGATGTTGGTATTTCCGGCTCTGGCCATGGTCTCGAATCATCCGTATACGCCGAGCGAGATCCTCGTCATCCGTCGTCACGGCACCGCCTTCTCCACACGCACCAAGGTTCTTACCCGGGTAAAAGCTGAACGCCGCAGCCTTTCCGATTGAGCCCGCTCGCTGCCACGCGTTGTTTCGGCTCGAAAAGTATTCACTCCCGTGGGCCTGGCAGGCATCTTCGAAAACCATCAGGCCGTATTCTTCAGCCAGCGTCATGAGAGCATCCATCTCGCACACCTGGCCGTAAAGATGAACCGGCATGATCGCCTTGACGAGGCGTCCGCTCGCGCGATGCACGGGATAACGCCCTCTCGCACGGTGATCACACTGAGTTTCCAAAAACCCGCGCAGGGAGTCAATGCTGATGTTGAAGGTCTGCGGATCGATGTCTACAAAATGAGGAACTGCCCCGACCTGGACAATCGCTTCAACGGTAGCGGCGAATGTGTTCGCCACCGTGATAACTATTTCGTCTCGACCAACACCCGCTGCCATCAACGCAAATCGCAGAGCGTCGGTCCCGCTGCTCACGCCGACGCAGTATTTCGCATTGGAGAATCTGGCAAACTCCTGCTCAAATTGCTCCACCATTGGTCCACCGACAAACATTCCTGTTGTCAGGACGCCCTTGACGGCGTCCATTAACTGCTCCTGCAATTCCAGGTGTGGAGCAACTAAGTCCACAAATGGGATTCCCTTCCCTGCTGTCATCCTCTGAATCTCCTTTCGGTACCTGTGATCTGCATCCCTAGCGCGCCTTATGAAGCATCTGCTGGAGCGAAGCCGCTCCAGCCGTAAGTTTGGGAAACCGGCAAAGATAGTTGTCCCTCACTTCGGTAAGATAGCGTCGGGCCGTGACTTTCAGGCGATATTTCGTGCTCTGGCCGGCTTGCGGTTTGGCAGGGACAACACTGCGCGCGTCTATAGTCATCGCTGTCTTCCCTGTGTTCCTGATGGCGAATTGAATGTCCCCGTTAACGGAATTCGCCGCCACCTGCGTGCCGTCGACGAAAACCTGGACACTGCCAGGGTCGGTTTCGGCTCTTGACAGAAGAAAGGTTCCCTCGGCAGGGGGAACAAATGATGTACGCGCACTGTAAAGACGCACCCCGACTTCATCGCCCGCTTCCGCATTAACCGAATACGTAGAGAGAATGCCGCGCTCCAGGTTGGTCCAGTCCAACGCCGGTTCAAGCGCATTCAGAGTTTGCACAGCGGATCGAAGGGAGTTGAGGCCATGTTCGAAGTACTGATGATGCGTGACGATAAGACAGGGTTTGCCAAGCATCAGGTCCAGGGCAAAGTTCGCCGCTGTTTCTTCCGCCGGCCTTCTCATGAACAACGGGAACCCGCCGAAGGACATGATTGCAGGCTTGAGGAGTTCTCCGCCTTTTACGCCACCACCGGTCTGGCAATCCAATAACTCCGTATTGACGGCGGCGAGCATTTCACTTGAACGAAGCGCGCGCATGGCCTCGCCCGAAAACCGCCCCTGAGGAAACACCATCACTTGTTCCCATCCCAGCGCAGTTTCCGCCTGAAGCCGTCTCATGCGCCTCGTCGCAAGGTCGATGAGAGGCATGGCATCTGACATTGTCCTTGTGGAGAACTCCGACCCGGTGTGGTCGCATCCATGGACGCAAATCGACAATTGCGGCCAGTTCTCCTTAAAGAGGTCAACGATCTCGCGAGACGTACGCTTGTGGTTCCAGGGAATAAAGGCAATGCTGGCCGCGGCGCCGGTCTCGCGGACGCAACCGACAAGTGCCTTCAGATCCAGGAAGCCGTATCGAGGACGCAGATTCGGGTCGTCGATTATCCAGTGCGCCCATTGCAATGGACCAGCAGGTAATTTGATCTGACCATGTCGGAGGAAGAACAGAAGCGGCACCAGCCCCGAGAAACACTCCGTCACCTCGAGATTTCGAAGGTGTTCCGCCGAAACATCAAATACCGCGGTCGACGAAAGAACAAAGAGATTGACGCCCGGCAGGCTGAACTTCGTGAGAAGGTTGCCGACACTGTTCGCAACAATACTATCCGCCGGATAAGCCGCGGCCTCGGCACGAAGAGCGACGTCGTGGCCACACTGCGCACCGCGAACTCGAAGTCCGGCAAACGGACCGCACATGTTCCGCGATTCGGCTAGGGAGTAGTCCGTGCTTCCACTTTCCGACATCGCAGCGACGGACACTCGACCTCCCACAACCCTCTGAAGCGCTTGCAGTGCTTTGGGTGTCCCGGAAAAGGGGTAGACCAGAACGTCTGTAAAGCCGGTCAGGAGATCCGCAAGAGATCCCGGACCCGAACCTGCCCTTTCGCACAACTCGGCAAATTGCGCCTCGGACACGAGCAGCGCGGCGGATTTTGCTTTTCGATTCGCCAAGCTGCTGTCGAGACGCGACGTCGCGAACCTGACCCCCAGAGCAGCCAACAGATTAGAGACAGGGCTACTCTGGGAAGATTCTGGAATCACTAAATGATTCATGAACGGATTGTTGCTGTCAGGCAGGTTTTCGTCCGACGACGAGTGAGCGCATGGCAAGCGGTGAGCAGAAAACATCGAGCACCGGACCGAGCGTTCGGCACACCTTCAGCAGATTCGGATTGGCGGAATGAGGAATCCAGCAGAAATTTCGCGACACTTTAACTTCAAAACCTGCGTTTTTGAACGGCCGCGTGTATTCCTTGAGGCTCGGGATGTATGATCCGTCGCCTTTTTGCGGAAAGCCCTCTCTAACTCTGCTGCGGAAGAAGGGGAAATACTTGTTCATGTCGATCATGACCGTGTGTCCACCCGGCCGAAGAAGAGAAAAGATATCCTGCGACAATTCCTTCTCTCGCTCAAGGCGATGTGCATATCGTGTCGTGTTCACGCCGACGATGAGGTCGAACGTTCCCGCCAATTCCTTGCGTGAAGACCGCAATTCGCGGCAAAGATCCGACATTAGATTCTCATTGCCTGCGACGGCATAGGTCAGCCTGGAGTTCAAGTCTGCAGGGAGATGCTCCTGCGCTTCTTTCCTTGCTGCTTCGATCATCGGCGGCGAGAAATCCACTCCGTAAGCTCGTTCCAGAGCGACACCCTCAGTGCGCAGCAATTCCGCGATCCTGAGAAGATTCATGCCGCCTCCGCACCCATACTCCATCACGCGAAAGCTGTGGTTCTTTGGTCGGGATGCCTTCAGTTCCCGGATTGAACGCAGGTACACTGGCGCGTAGACGTGCTGTAGGATGTAAGCGATACCCGCGCCCGCGGTATCACTGATGTACTTCGCGATAATGTCGTCCCTCGTGTACTCCTGCATGTAAACATCAATGTTCACCTGCGAGTTCATTGCCCTTGCTCCTTAGAATCAAGATATCGAAACACCCGTGCCGGATTTCCGGCGACCACAGCATTCGCGGGCACGTCCTTCGTGACCACGCTGCCAGCTCCCACAAGCGCGTTTTCCCCGACCGTAATGTTCGCGAGGATCGTTGCTCCGGAACCAATTGATGCGCCCTTGCGGATTACAGTTCGTTCAACACTCCAGTCGGCTTCGGTCTGCAGTTTGCCGCCGGCTGTCGCGCGAGGGTAGGAATCATTGATGAACATTACGCCATGGCCGATGAAGACGTCGTCTTCGATCGTCACGCCCTCACATATAAACGAATGGCTGGAAATCTTGCAGTTGCTTCCAACCGACGCATTTTTTTGAATCTCAACAAATGTGCCGATCTTCGTGTTATCTCCGACGGTACATCCATAGAGATTGATGAACCTGGCAAGCTTCACGTTCTCACCGAGTTTCACATCGGGAGTGATGCTCACCAGCTCTGGAATAGCTCTCTCCAATCTGACCTCCATTCTAACGACGCGTGATCCCGAGCTTCTGAATCAGCTCATACAGGCTGGGCCGGCTGATTTCGAGCTCAATTGCAGCACGAGACAAATTCCCCTTGTTCCTCGCCAGGGCGGCTTCGATCATCTGCCGCTCGACAGCCTCGCGCGCTTTCCCGAGGCTTTGCCCCATGTACTCCGTTGTCGCGGAGTTCAAACCCAGATCCTGGTGAGTAATCCTGCCGTTTTCAGCCATGATGGCCGCTCTCTGAATGCGGTTCTCAAGCTCGCGAACATTGCCCGGCCAACCATGAGACTCAATCACCTGAAGCGCCCTGGGCGTGAACACCAGATCCTTCTGATGCCTCGTTGCCTGCCGTTGGAGAAATGCCTTGGCAAGCAGAACGCTGTCCCCATCGCGCTCGCGGAGCGGTGGTATGGCAACGTTGACAACATTCAGACGATAGTAGAGGTCCTCTCTGAACCGCCCTTCAGCCATTGCCCTCGTCAGATCGACATTCGTCGCTGCCAGAACCCGGGCGTCTACAGATATGAGAGTGCGGCCGCCGATTCGTTCGATCTGGCGTTCCTGAAGGAAGCGCAGAAGTTTTACCTGCAAAGCACCCGACAGTTCGCCGATCTCATCCAGGAACAGTGTTCCGCCCTGGGCCATCTCGACTCGACCCTGGCGCTGAATGTGAGCGCCTGTAAACGATCCCTTCTCATGCCCGAAGAGTTCGCTCTCGAGGAGACTCTCGGGAATAGCGCCGCAATTGATTGCGATAAACGGCTTGTCTCTGCGAGGGCTGCGCCGATGAATGGCGTGAGCGACGAGTTCCTTTCCGGTGCCGCTTTCTCCAGCAATCAATACAGGCACGTCGGCGCTGGCAACCTTGTCAATCGTTGTGAATACTTTCTGCATCTGGGCGCTGGATCCGAGGAGGTCTTCAAACGAATTGTAGGTGCTTTTCTCGATAAGCTCCCGGCGTTCGCGATCCAGTTGTTGGACATGAATGGCGCGATCAATGATGACTTTCAGTTCATCAACATTCACGGGCTTGGCCAGAAAGTCATAGGCACCCTGACCGATTGCTTCGATCCCATTCTCCTTTTCGCTCTGCCCGGTGATCACGAGGACCTTAACCAGCGGATTGAATTGAAGCATTTCGGAAAGGGCAAGGAATCCTTCGCGAGTGTCCCCGGGCGAGGGAGGCAACCCAAGGTCGAGTGTCACCACGCCGGGCGATTCCTTCTTCAACACTTCAAGTGCACTGCCGCGATCCTCGGCGAGCAGTACGTCATAGCGCGAGGTCAGAGCCCATCGCATTTGCGCTCTCACTTCGTCGTCATCATCTACGATTAATATTCTCGGTCTGTCCATTTCAAGATCCTGTCGGTAGGAGTACCCGAAATTCCGTTCCGGCACCGACACTGCTGTTCACTTCCAGAACACCACGGTGCGCTTCGACGATTAGCCTGCTGTGAAACAGGCCGATGCCCAGACCCTTTTTCTTCGTAGTCTGGAAAGGCTTGAACAACGATTTCTCAATAAACTCCTCGGACATCCCGCAACCGTTATCCCGAACGGAGAAGCCCACAACACTGCCCTCATGAACCGTCGTCACCTGAATCACACCCTTGCCGGTGACCGCTTCATTTGCATTTAGAACAAGGTTCGTGAGGACTTTGTTGATCTGGCCGGCATCCAGGCGAACGCTGGGCAGAGGCTGGAGGTTTTGCTGAAGTTCCGCCTTGAGGTTCGCTTTAAATCCATCGAGCGTTGCAGCAACGAGTTTTGTCAGATCGCATGGATCGAGTTTCAGCTCGATCTTGCCGCGCAACATCGAAAGCCGGCTGCACATCTCATCGATTTCTTTCACGCTCCGCGAGATGACTCGCAGCGCATCCGCGCGGAACTCCGGGCTGTCAAAGTTGGCCGGCAGGTTCTGCATTGTCAAAGAGAGCCGCGACGCCAGATTCTTCAGGTCGTGTACAAAGAAAGTCGAGACGGTCTGAAATGTCTCAACTTCCTTCGCGTGCCTCAGGTGAGCCGACAACCTGAGGTTAAGGAGGCTCGATGCCAGTTGGGCTGCCAGCGTCTCGAGCAGAACGACATCCTCCGAGGACAGGGTGCCCTCTTCTCCGACGCGATCATCGTTGAGCGTCATCACACCCACGAATTCACTGCCCACCTGAAGCCCAACCGCATATCGAAGTTGATGGTGGCGGAAGAACCCCTCTCCACACTTCATAATTTCCCGCGGCCAATCAAACTCATGGTCAGCCAGATCGACGAAGCCGGGATTTTCTCGAAGGAACCGAATGAATTCCGGCGCGCCTTTTCCTGCCTTCTCCATATCTCTTGCGCGCGCACCGTAGAGAGCCGTCGATCCTGCCAGAACCAGCCGTCGATGGGATTCGTCTGCAAGCCAGACACTGACGGAAAGAATCTCAAGGGACTCCGAAACGAGCTTGCTTACTGCAGCGCTCAGTTCCCTTTCGTCGAGGACCGATGTGGTTCGCTGCGTCGACTCCATCCATACGGACCGATAGTCATACAGAGGACGGCGGAAGTGCGCACTTACAAACATCCTCAGTCTGCGACGCAACCTGTTCGATAGAAGCAGAATGCCCAGGACCGTCAGGGAGAAAAAAACGAGAAAGGCGTCCAGCGGGAGTGAACGGCTTGGCGAGAAGTGCTTCACGAGGTTGGCCAGCAGGCCCACGGCGAGAAGATAAACGCCCGCGAGAACGATCGTCAGAGAGTTCCGAATAGCCGCTGTCGAAAGATAGACATCGACACTCAGGGAACTTCCTCTGAGCAGGGACAATGTGAACAGCACGTTTGCGGCCAGCAACGCAACCGAGGACAACGAACCGAGACCGGAGTCCAGCCTGCCGAAAAGGACATCCTGACTTGCCAGATAGACGCGCAGGGCAAACAACCCGCCGACGCCGAGCGCCATAAACTTGATTTGCCACCGCATCCGTCCCGTTGAAGACCGGATGGTTCGTTCCAGGTTGAAGAGAATCAGGATCGATGTCACCAGAATGAATAGGGCCAGAACCTGACCGGAGGCACTCAATGGAAAGAAATACCGGACGACGTCGTCGGACCGGTGTGCCCCCGTGATAAGCGCTCCCCTGAAGAATCCAATCAGCACCAGCGGGACGGCAGCGACGGCGCCAAGGACCCATTTCCACTTCAGCAGGAACTTCGACGCATCGACTCGAGCATACGTCAGGCTGAAAATCAGCCAGACCGCCGGTGTAAGCGCCGACACCGACACGATTCGCTTCGTCCAGTAAAGGATGTCTTCCGGCAGGACTGCGCTGTAGCTGATCCCTCGTAGAGCCTCCTCGGCGGCAAAGAGCAGCATGCCAAGCGCGAAGACACGGTGAACCAGCGCCCGACGGTCGCGCAGGAAAACTCCTATCGCAACGATCAGGCTGAAATACGCAGCCGTATAAGCAAGAACAGAAGAAGTAAGCATCGGTGATGAAATTCTGGTGATTCCAGAATTCCAGGATTAAGGTGCCACCTCTTTAAGAGCTGCCTGTGCAAGAGGCTTCTCCTTGAAGTCCTTGGGACTGTTGCTAGCCTTCCGTAAGGCATCAGCGGCTTCTCTGGTTTGCTTCATCGCCTTATAGATCATTCCCAGATGGTACTGAAACGTCGGATTAGTGGCATCCGTGGAAACCGCGAACTGCAGCTGATCACGAGCCAGACTGTTGTTACCAAACTTGTGATAGACCCAACCCAGCGTGTCGGCAACTGCGGCATTCTCCGGATTCCTTCTCTTTGCGGCCTGGGCCCACGCAAGGGCCGACTCCAGATCCTTGCCTTCCTCCGCAAGCATGTAGGAGAGATTATTTGCAGCCACATCCGAGTTGGGGTCAAGCTCAAGAGCCTTGCGGTAGTTTGTCTTGGCATCCTCCATCTTCCCCTGACTCTCGTAGATCATCCCCTTGGTCGCATAGGCTTTGGCGTTGGCCGGATTCTTCGCAGTAACTTCGTTGAGTTTCTGGAGAGCTTCCGGGAACTTTGCCGTCTGAACGTACAGATTGGCGAGATCCTCATCGGCGGTGCTCTTGGGATCCTTTTCGATCGCCTTCTTGTAATTCACCTCCGCTTCGGCAACCTTGCCCATTCCAGCATAGACGGCCGCGAGCAATCGATAGTGCTGCGCCTTCTTGTCGATTTCGGCGACCGCATTGATTCGTTGGATCGCCTTCTCCGGTTGCTTTACCTCAACATAGTAGCGAACCAGGTACTCGAGGCGAGCCAGGTTGTTCGGCTCGAGCTCCAGAGACCGGACAAGGCTCTTTTCCGCATCGGCAGTCTTGCCCATGGCGAAATGGGTTCGCGCCAGCTGAAGATAAGCCTCGGCGGAGTTAGGCTGCTCCTTTATCAAAGCGTTCAACTCCCGCTCCGACTCGACATAACGTTTCTCGATGCGGTCAATGGAGGCGGAAACGAGTCTTGCGGGAAAGAAATTCTTGACGGCGGCGTTAACTTTATCGATCTCAAGTCGCGCATCGGCAGTCTTTCCTCTGTCGAGCAGCACACTCGACAGCGCGACACGCGCGACAAAGTAGTTTGGATTCAACGTCAGCGCTTTTTGAAAGTATTCGGTGGCACGGTCGAGGTTGTTGTCCTTTGCCTCAAGGGTTCCAAGCAGGTAGTGCACTTCCGGTTGTCCACTGTTCAAGGCCTGCGGTTCGCTCAGAGTCGCTCTCGCTTTGTCATAATCCATTAACTGGAACTGAAGCCGTCCCTGGAGCAGGAGCCCCTGGGGATCCTTTGGCCTTGCCTTCAGAATCTGATCGATTTCGATTTGCGAGCGCGCCGGCTCGTCCGACATGAAGCTCTCAGCAAGCACCTTGGCGAGTGCGAGATTCTCAGCAAACTCCTTTTTGCCCTTGAGTTCGAGCAGTAATTTCCGGGCCTCCATCGGCTGATTCCTGCGCGCGTACTGATTGGCTAATAAAAATGTGGGCGTCGGATCCGTTGGAATCGTGAGTTGCGTGCTCTCGAGCAG
>Ga0068859_100004573_pt1 | contig 14111 bp, 10 predicted proteins | sample KBSSwiS22_FD_66585 | JGI IMG/M metagenome (GOLD analysis project Ga0068859, IMG submission 66585) | Switchgrass rhizosphere microbial communities from Kellogg Biological Station, Michigan, USA - KBS Switchgrass S2-2 | ecosystem: Host-associated > Plants > Roots > Rhizosphere > Soil ... | reverse complement strand
GCGGGGTTCCTGCCGGATCGGCGGAGCTTGCGGAGCCGATCTGGGAGGTCCGCCTCCTCCGCGGACGGGTGCTCCGGCGACCTCCGCTGCGGCCCAACCCACGTCGCTTCGCTCGTGGGCCGGGCCTCCGCGGAGGCACGCCTGCGCACCCAGCTCGGTTGCGTGCCGCTGCACGTCACCAGACCAAACTGCGCGATCGCGGGGCCACCTCACTGCGCTCCGCGCGGCATCCTCCTCCGCCGACGTGCCTGCGGCGACCTCCGGGGTTCGGCCTGGACCAGGCCCGGCCTACGGCGTGAGCGGGATTAGCAGGACAGTCCCACTCACGGCGGTCGCCAGCTCGGCCGGATCGCCTACGCTGATGTCCCGTGAAGCTGCTCCGGCTCGGTGACCGCGGTCCGGGCGTGGCCGACGTGCGCGCCGCCCTGACCTACCTGTCCTTCCTCCCGGCGGCCCCACGACAGCCCGGCGACGGGAATTCGGCGGCGCCCGGGGCCGATCTCTTCGACGAACGCCTGGACCGCGCCGTGCGCGCCTTCCAGCAGAGCCGCGGGCTGTCCGTGGACGGCATCATCGGGCCGGACACGACGCGCGCGCTCGACGAGGCGCGCCACCGGCTCGGCGACCGGCTGCTCTACCACGTGCCGAGCCGTCCCTTCGTCGGTGACGATGTCGCCGCGTTGCAGACCCGGCTGTCGAACATGGGCTTCGACATCGGCCGCAGCGACGGTATCTTCGGCGCGCGCACGGAGGCGGCGGTCCGCGACTTCCAGCGCAACCGAGGGCTCGAGCCCGACGGGCGCTGCGGCCCACAGACCCTGCGCGAGCTCAAAAGGCTTGAACGCACTGTCACCGGCGGACGCCCGGACGTGCTGCGCGAGTCGACGCGGCTCCTGGTCCGGGGGTCGTCCCTGCTTGGCACCGTCGTCGCCATCGACGCCGGCCATGGGGGCACGGATCCCGGCGTGGTCGCTCACGAGTTGACCGAACGAGACATCGTGGCGGACCTCGCCAGTCGGCTGGCGGCCCGGCTACAGTCGTCTGGCCTGGAGACCTTCCAGGTGCACTCGGACTCCGAGGCGCCAGATGACGCCGAGCGCGCCCGACGCGCCAACGAGCGCGGTGCCGACCTGCTCATCTCGCTGCACGCCGACGCCAGCGACTCGCCCCGGGCCGAGGGCGTCTCGTGCTACTACTTCGGCAATGCCCATGGCTCATCCGCGGTAGGCGAGCGGCTCGCGGCCCTCATCCAGAAGGAACTCGTCTCCCGCACCGACATGCTCGACTGCTGGACCCATGCCAAGACCTGGGAGCTGCTCCGCCGGACGACGATGCCCGCGGTTCGGATCGAGGTCGGGTATCTCACCAGCCCACGCGACGCCGCGGCGCTCGGCTCGGCCGACTATCGCGCGACCATCGCCGAGGCTGTGCTCGCGGCCATCCAGCGGCTCTATCTACCCCCCGAACAGGACCCACCAACGGGCCAGCTCCGAGTCCCGCGCGTCGCCACCCGTTCCTGAAGGACTGTTTCACGTGGAACATCCAGGCGGCCGGCTTACACCGGCCGCCTGGATGTCGCCGTTCATCAGGAAGCCGAGCGGGGGTGATGTCGAGCGACCATCGCAGGAGCGGCACGTCACCCGACGCGCACCGTGCCTGGCCGGTTCAGCGATTCTCAATTCGACGGTCCCGTCGTGCACGTTCCACGTGAAACAGCTCGCCCGACATCGGCCGGTGGGTGGTGTGGAGCGCCCCGCACGTCAGCCGCCTCGCCAGGAAAATTTCCGACGTGGCGCCTAGGCTAGGGCCAGCTACCCGGATCCCTCGACGTGCGGAGCGCCACCTATGAGTCGTCGCGTCGCGAACATTACGCTCGACAACATCGACGACCTGCCGCAGAGGTGTCGACGATGCGTGTTCTGGGAGCTCGACCCGGTCGCCCGTAGTCGGGCCGAGGAAGCCGGTGGCACCGACCTGGAGAAGGAAGCTTGGGTTTCCTCGGCGCTGCTGGAATGGGGAAGCTGCGGGAAAGTCATCTATGTCGACAACGTGCCTGCGGGATTCGCGATGTACGCACCTCCCGCCTATGTACCCCGTTCGATCGCCTTCCCGACCAGTCCCGTGAGTCCCGACGCCGTGCTCCTGATGACAGCCAAGATTGTCGACGAGTTCGCCGGGCAGGGGCTAGGACGCGTCCTCGTCCAGGCGATGGCGAAGGACGTCATCCGACGCGGATACCGTGCAATCGAGGCGTTCGGCGACCTTCGCCAGGATGAGAGCACCCGCTGCGTGGTACCGGCCGACTACTTGCTCGCGGTCGGCTTCAAGACGGTCCGACCGCATCGCCGCTGGCCGCGGCTGCGGCTGGAGGTGAAGAATGCCGTCACGTGGCGCGAGGACGTCGAGGTCGCCCTCGAGCGCCTCCTCGGCTCCATGACCCCCGAAGGCATCCTCCGCCCCATCGGCGGCACGCCTTCGCCGACGCCTGCGCCTGCGTAGGGGCCGTTGAGGGGGCGCCTCACGTTCAAGCGCTCCGCAACCGAGCTGACCGGTAGGGCGACCCGGCAGCGGTCCCCACGAGCGAAGCGACGTGGGTCCCGCAGCGGGCGTCCACCTCGCTCATGACGTTCAAGCGCGACGCAACGACGCTGGCCCGGAGGCGTGCCTCCGCGGAGGCCCGGCCCACGAGCGCAGCGAAGTGGGTTGGGCCGCAGCGGAGGTCGCCGCAGGGCACCGTCCGCGGAGGAGGACGCGGCGCGGAGGTCCCTTCCCGAAGCGAAGCGAGGGAAGGGACCGGAGCGCCGCGCCCGCACGGAGCGGACCAGAAACACAGCCCGCACGGAGCGGACCAATGTCAAGAGTTCGGAACCATGGCCGCGACGATGCGTTCCAAGTCCTCGAGGCTCGCGAACTCTACCGTGATCTTGCCGCGGTTGCGGCCCATGTCGACCTTCACCTTCGTGTCGAAGCGGTCGGCAAGGCGCTCGGCCACCTGCGAAAGCGCCGGCGGGACGTGGCGAGGCGACCGCGGCGCACGCTTGCGCGGCCCCTCTTCGCCGAGGGCGACAATTTCCTCGACCGCACGCACGGAGAGTCCTTCGGCGACGATCCGGGTGGCCAGTCGGTCTTGGGCTTCCGTGTCACTGAGCGCGAGCAACGCCCGCGCGTGACCGGCGGAGAGCACCCCGGCCGCGACCCGCCGCTGGACGGCCGGCGGAAGGCCGAGCAGCCGGATCGTGTTCGTGACGTGCGACCGCGACCGGCCGAGCTTGGACGCGAGCTGGTCGTGGGTGGCGCCGAACTCGCGCAGCAGCTGCTCGTACGCGGCCGCCTCCTCCAGCGGGTTGAGCTGCTGGCGGTGCAGGTTCTCCAGGAGGGCGTCGCGCAGCATCGCCTCGTCAGCCGTGTCCCGGACGATGGCCGGGATCTCGGTGAGGCCCGCGAGCTTGGAGGCGCGCCAGCGGCGTTCGCCCATCACCAGCTCGTACTGGTCCGGCAGCACCTCGCGGACGACGACCGGCTGCAGCAGCCCGACCTCGCGCAGGCTCGCCGCGAGCTCCTCGAGGGCCTCCTCGTCGAAGTTCGTCCGCGGCTGGCGTGGGTTCGGCGTCACCGAGTCCACCGGGACCTCGCGGAAGACCGCGCCGTGGACCGGCAGCGGCTCAGCCCCGAGCCGAGAGCCGCTGCTGCCTGCGCTGCTCCCGTTGCCCGCGTAGGGGCTCTCGGGGGCGGTGGGGATGAGCGCCCCAAGCCCCTTGCCGAGGCCGCCCACTCGCCGGGCCGGCGGGCTCATCGGTTCACCGGCCCGCGCGACGTCTCGACACCACGCTCGGCCAGCTCGCGGGCCGCCGCGAGGTAGGAGAGCGACCCGCGGGAGACCGGGTCATAGGTGAGCGCCGACTGGCCATAGCTCGGGGCTTCCGCGAGCCGGACGTTGCGCGGGATCGTCGTTCCCAGCACCCGGTCGCCGAAATGGTCCTTGACCTCCTGCACGACCTGGTCGGCCAGGCGGGTGCGGGAGTCGTACATGGTGAGCAGGATCGTGGTGAGCCGCAGGTCCTGGTTCAGATGAGCCTGCACCAGGTCCACGTTGCGCAGCAGCTGGCCAAGGCCCTCCAGCGCGTAGTACTCGCACTGGATCGGGATCAGCAGCTCCCTGGCCGCGACGAGCGCGTTCACCGTCAACAGCCCCAGCGAGGGCGGGCAGTCGATGAAGACGTAGTCGACCTGATGGGACATCGACGCGATGGCGCGGCGCAGCCGGTTCTCCCTGGCCACCATCGAGACCAGCTCGATCTCCGCGCCGGCGAGGTCGATCGTCGCGGGCGCGCAGAAGAGGCCGTCCGCCTCGCCGGACTTCGCGATCACCTCATCCAGCGGACGGTCGCCGAGCAGCACCTCATAGATGGACGGCACGCCGGAGCGGTGTTCCACGCCGAGGGCCGTCGAGGCGTTGCCCTGCGGGTCGAGGTCGATGACCAGCACGCTGACGCCGTGCATGGCCAGTGCGGCCGCCAGGTTGACGGTCGTGGTGGTCTTGCCCACGCCGCCCTTCTGGTTGGCGACCGCGAAGATTCGCTGTCGGGTCGGTCGTGGGAAGGGTCGTCGCCGTTCCATAGTCAGTGCTTCCACCGCCGCTGCCGCCGCCGCTCCGATCGGGGTCGATGGGTCGAGAGGGTCCAGCCCCAGCCCCGCCGACGCTGTTTCACGTGGAACACGCCTGTCGGCGTGCCCGCCGTTGCGCTCATACCGTCTATCCGCGCTGCCGCGCGCGCTGTCGCTGTCCACGCTGCCTGCCATCGTGCCGATCTCCGACGCCCTGTCGCCCCGCCCCATCGGCCACCCGTTCCGCCGCGACCAGGCGCGTCGGTTCGGCCAGCCGATCTTTCCCGCACATCAGGACCCGCACATCCCGCCATCCTTGCGAGCGCAGGCCATCTCGCGCCTCAGCGAGTTCTTCGTCGACTCGCGAACCGCGCATGGCAAGCATGACACCCCCGGGTCGGACGACCGGAAGCAGCATGCCGCCCAACCGCTCCAACGGTGCCACCGCCCGGGCAACGGCGACATCCCACCGTAGCCCGTCTTTCCCGACACCGACATCCGGAGCGCGTCCCCGCAGTACGGACATGCGGCCGGCGCTGTCCAACGCGGCGACCACCTCACGCAGGAAAACCGTTCGGCGCTCCATCGGCTCGAGAAACACCACCCGCAGGTCCGTCCGGGCCAGCGCCAGCGGCACGCCGGGCAGTCCGGCACCGCTACCGACGTCGACCACGGTCGCGCCTGGTGGAACAACCTCAGCGAGCGCAGCACAGTTGAGCAGGTGCCGGTCCCACAGCCGGTCGGTCTCACGCGGGCCGATCAACCCACGTTCGACGCCCGCGGTGGCGAGCAACTCGACATACCTGACCGCGCTCTCGAGCGCCTCGCCAAACACCTCGGCCGCCACCGGCGGCGGAGCCAGCACCTCACTCACCGGACCAGCCAGATGGGGGAAGCGGGGACAGGGACTGGATACCGCACAAACACCGCACCCACCCAGCATCCACGACGCGCCCGGCAACGCGCGCGAAGCCATGCCGTAGCGAGCAGTTCAGTACGCCATCAGCGGACCCCAACCACCACCAGTGACCGCGCATCAGCGCACGACAAACGCAACCACCTCAGCACCCGAAACCCACACCAGCCCCAGCCATAGACCTCAACCCCGAGCTCAGGCCCAGGAGGGCGCTCCGCGCCCGACAGACGGAGCGGCCGGGGTTCCTGCCGGATCGCGAAGCCGGGGTCCCTGCCGGATCGCGAAGCCGGGGTCCCTGCCGGATCGCGAAGCCGGGGTCCCTGCCGGATCGCGAAGCGATCTAGGAGGTCTGCTGGGAGGTCTGCTGGGAGGTCTGGGTCGCCTCTAGGCGACCTTGAGCCGACCGCTGCGCCCGGCAACGCGCGCGAAGCCATGCCGTAGCGAGCAGTTCGGGTGAGCCATCAGCGCCCCCGGTGGCGCCTCCGGTGGCGCCTACAGTGGCAGCCACTCAGCGGCAGCGTGCGAGCGTCGTGAGGGTTCCGGTCTGGGGGAAGCTCCGGGTGTCTTCGGGGCACCAGCCGGCGTGGCGCAGGTCGGCCAGGTCCGGGCGGGTCGCCGCCTCGTCGAGGTCGAAGATGACAAGCAGGAGGCGCCGCGGCGCGGGAACGCGAGCCATCACGGCCCGGACGACCTGACCGGTGCCGAGCGCGGAGAAGAAGAGCGTGTCGGCCCGCGGGACCCGGGCTGGCTCGTCCGCCGCGCCCCGAGCGGGCAGGCTGGCCGGCCGGCGCGGGGCGTCGTCGCTGGCTTCCATGGCGTAGATCCAGCCGGGGCGAAGCAGGCGGCCGCCGACCACAACGAGGTCGCCAGGTTGGTAGAGCCGGCGGGCAGCGACCGCGGCGTCCACGGTGAGGTCCAGGCCGCGCAGCCGGTCGCGCTGGTCGTACAGCCGGTCGTCCCGTGCCGCCGACGACACCTGCGCCGAGGCGCCGACGGCGCCGAGCGCCGTCACGAGCGCGACCGCCACCGCGGTCAGGCCCAGCCTTTCGCCGAGCCACTGCCGAGAGAAAGCCTGGTCACCGCCGCCACTTGCTACGTATTGCAGTTGCCCGATTACGACTCGGCCAGGGGTAGGAGTACCACCTCTGACGATCTTTATCAGGCGCCCGACCAGGTCCGAGGCGCCCGCGACGACGACGAGAACGATCAGTGGGACCAGGAAGAGGTTGGTCCGGGTCGGGCCGAACGGCCAGAAACGAACCGCGCTCGCCGCCAGCATCGCCAACTGCGCGCCGCCGAGGGCGGCGAGCACCAACCGGCCGTCATGCCGACGCGCGAGCACCGCCGCACCAGCCAGACCGCACACCACCACCGCCGGGGCGAACAGCCAGAGCGACACCCAGGTGCCATCGGTCGGCGAGTGCAGCAGGCTGGGGTCGTAGCGGTCGATCCCGGGCGGCGTGCCGGTCACGATGTCACGCAACTGGCGGCCGATGAAGGCCAGCCCGCCGGTGAAGCCGCGGCCGGCGAGGAACTGCGCGTCCCAGTAGTGGCCGAGGCGCTGGCTGGACTGATGACCGACGAAGAGCAGGGTGTTCGCCCCGGCGAGCACGACAGCCGGCAGCGCCTCCAACGTCCGCCAGCCACCCGCTACGAGGACGCCGACAGTTCCTGCCCGCCGAACGCCGCTGTCCTGGGCGGCGCTGTCCTGGGCGGTGCCGTCCTGGGCGGTGCCGTCCTGGGCGGTGTGCCGAGCGCGGACGGCGGCCGCCACGATGTCGACCGCCGCGAGCGGAACGATGAGAAAGACCGCCGGAACGGAGAACAGGCTCACCAGACCGGCAAGCGTCCGCCGGATCAGCCGACCCCGGTCCAGGCTGCCGTGACGGCCGCCGCCGGCGGGAACCTCGCCGACCGTGGCGTCGGCGTCGGCGTCGGCGTCGGCGTCGGCGGAAACGTGGTCGATGCCGGCGGTGGGGGTGGTGCCGCGCTCGCCGGCGATCCAGAGCAGGACGGCGACGACGGCGGCGAGTGTCTCCACGGTGTAGGGCTTGAGCTGGGTACCGAGGTCAAGAAGGGTGCTATTCAAGCAGATCCACAGGCCAGCAAAGGCAGCAACCACCGGTCCCGTGAAGCGAGCGGTGAGCAGGACGATCCCAATGCCCAACAGCGGCAGTGCGACGAACCCAGGTAACCGCAGGACCCACGTGTGCCAGCCCAGCACGTCGCCGCCAAGCCGCTCCATGATCACCCAGCCAGCGGCCGATGGAGTGTTGGCGTGGGCAAGCTCCGACCAGAACGAGCTGAGCGGCTCGCTGACGAAATGCCCCCGCCAGATCTCGTCGTACCAGAACGGCCGTCGCAGATACGCCCACAACACGACGTCCACCGCGATCAGGACCGCACCAACCCCACCAGCCCAGAAGAGGTCGGCTCTGCCTATCCGGGCAGGCAGACGCCTACGCGCGCCGCCCGGTGTGCGGACGGCGCGCGTGGCATCGCTGGGCTGCTCGGCCCGCGTCCCAGCTGCGTCCGCCAGGGGAGCGGGCCCCATCTCAGACCGGCATGACTACGACGCAGCGGTTGGGCTCCTCGCCCTCGGACTCGCTGCGTACACCGTCGACGCTGGCGATGACGTCGTGGACGACCTTCCGCTCGAACGGCGTCATCGGCGCAAGCTTTTCCTTCTTGGACCCGCCGACGACCCGTTTGGCCACGTCCGCGGCAAGCTCGCGCAGCTCGGCGCGGCGACGGGCCCGGTGGCCGCCGACGTCGAGCATCAGTCGGCTGCGCTCGCCGGTCTTCTGGAGCACGGCGAGCCGGGTCAGCTCCTGCAGGGCCTCCAGGGTCTCCCCGTTCGACCCGATCAGCTTGTCGAGACCATCGCCGACGACCGCGACGACCGCGCGGCTGCCCTCGACGTCCAGGTCCAGGTCGCCATCCATGTCGACGATGTCGAGCAGGCCCTCGATGTAGTCGGCAGCTATCTCGCCTTCCTGCTCCAGGGCAGTCAGCCGCTCCTGCGCGCTCGTCGACCCGTCTGCCCGCGACGTGTCTGTGTCCTCGTCGGGGTGGGCAGCGACGTCGGAACTGCTCATCAGCGCAACTCCATGGGTAGGTGGGCCGCCATCGGCGGCGGTCCCTCGTTCAGGCACACCAGATCGGCCATCCTACGAAGGAGGGCCGTTCACCGCCGCCCGCCGGGGCGCTTCCCCTTGCCGCCGCTCTTGCGCTTCGCGGCCGGGCGCGACCCGCCGACGTGCCGGGTGACCCCGGCAGGAACCGGAGCCGGCGAGGCGGAGCCACTCGGCGGCGGCGTGGTGTCGGCGCTCGCCGGCGACGCGGTGTCGGCGTCGGCTGTCGCTGCTGCCGGGCTCGTGCCCTTCGCGCCCTGGTTCTTCGCCGGTGTGGGTGTCGTCTGTGTGGTGCGGCTCGACGCACCGCCACGCGGCGACCGCGTGCCGGCAGGGGCTGAGCCGTTCTTGGTAGCCGCAGAGCCGTTCTTGGTAGCCGCCGAGCCGCTCTTGGCGGCTGCGGAGCCGTTCGCCGACGTTCCGGCCGGCTTCTTCGCTCCGGCGCCGTCCGCGGTGGCGGGCGAGCTCGTCGTCTTGGCCAGCGAGGTCTGCCGGGCGCCAGCGCCGGCCGCGGTGCCCTTGCCCTTGGCGCGGGCGCCAGGAGCCGGCTTGGCTCCCGGAGCGGGCCGCGGCGGGGTCGGCCGGCCGCCGGCCGCGGCGGTGGCGGTGGCGGGACGGGCACCGGGCAGCCGACCGGAGGCATCGGGCTTCAGCGGCGGCATCTTCTTGATCACGTAGAACTGCTGGCCCATGCTCCACAGGTTGGTGGTGAGCCAGTAGATCAGGACGGCGATCGGGAACCGGAAACCGAAGACGGCCAGCATGATCGGCGAACCGTAGAGCAGGACCTTCTGAACGATCGCCTGCTGCGGGTCCACCGGCCCGGTCCGGGCCATGATCTGGCGCTGGGTGAAAAAGGTCGTCGCGCCCATCAGGATGATGAGGACGACAGCGACGATCTTGACGTGCGTGCCGTTCGCGTGCAGGAAGTCCAGCAGGCTGGACTTCGACGTGAACGAGGTCGCCAGCGAGATGCCGAACACCTTGGCCGACGCGATCTGCTCGACCTGGTCGGCGTTGAGGCCCACCCGCGGCCGCCAGACGAGCGAGCCACCCGGGCCCTCGTTCATCGGCGAGAGGTGGGTGAAGACGTGGAAGAGCGCGAGGAACAGCGGGATCTGTAGGAAGACGGGGAGGCAGCCGAGCAGCGGGTTACCGTGCTCCTTCTGCAGCTCCATCATCTTCTGCTGCATGACCTGCTTGTCATGCCCGTACTTCTCTCGGATCTCCTTGATGTGCGGCTGCATCAGCTGCATCGTCCGCTGCGACTTCACCTGCTTGACGAACAGCGGGAAGATCAGAATACGGACACAGATGACCAAGAGGACGACGGAGAAGGCCCAGGCGAAGAAGCTGTCCTGGCCGAAGATCGGGCCGAAGCCCTTGTGGAAGAAGACGATCGCGTTCGCCGCGAGATGGTAAAGCGGATCCAGCACCGGTCTATCTCCTCCAGGCCCCTCGGGCGGACTGTGACGGCTGATGGACCTGCGCGCACGCGAGACTCCGCGATGATCGCGCGGTCACGGGCCGGGCAGGTACTGGGTCGTACCCTCCGCGAGACAGCGGTTGGCAGCGCAGCAGGCGCCAGCCAGCAAGCAGGCCGCCGCGTACCCCGCCATACATACGAACGGCCGACAACGCGTAGGCGCTGCAGGACGGCTCAAATCGACAGGCACCCCCGGATCGGGGGGACCAGGCGAGCTGGTAGCCACGAATGAGGGCGACGAACAGCCAGGCAAGCGGACCACGAACCGCACCGGAGCGGTCGCGCGCGGCTCGCGGCAGCAGTCCACCAAGCGTAGCTGACGCGAACGCGAGGTCTGTCGCGGCGAACAGGCCGAGCACGCACAGCGCCGAGCCGGCGGGGCTCATCGCGGGCCCCGCGTCGGACTGGCCGAACCGCCCGGCGAGCTCGCTTCCGGGTCGGTGGCGGCTGCGGCCGGCTCCGGTCGAGCCCTGGTCGCGGCCGATGCGGCGGCGGCAGGGCGACGAATCGATCGATCTCTCGGCGGCCGCGCTCGGCCGGAGCGCAGCGCCGTGATGCCGCGGTCCAGCGCCCCGCCCAGCTCGGCCGAGCTGGCCTCGGCCGACGCGGGCAGCGCTCGCACGACCAACAGCGTTCCGGGCGGCACCGAGGCAAGACGGGAGCGGACCTGCTCCCGTAGTCGACGACGCACCCGGTTGCGGGTCACCGCCGGGCCAACCTTGCGGCTCACGACGAAACCAGCCCTGGCCGGACCAGGCTCACCGGTGCGCAGCGCGTGGATGACCAGCGGCGGGCAGCTGAACCGGCGGCCTTCCCGGCCAATCCGGGCGTGCTCCTCCCGGGAGCTGACGCGCGAACGAACGGGGAGCATCGGAGCCGGTAACCGAACGCCGGCGACGTCCGCCTCAGGCGGACAGTTCGCGACGGCCCTTGCGGCGGCGGTCGGAGATGATGGCACGGCCGGCACGGGTACGCATCCGCAGCCGGAACCCGTGGGTGCGGGCCCGCCGACGGTTGTTCGGCTGGAAGGTGCGCTTGCTCACGTGACGACTCCGGATAAAAGGCGGTCAGGGACGCGACAGGCATACGCTGTCCGTGCTCAGGTTACGCCAACGATGCCCCGGTTCGACGCGTGCATCGAGATGAGGGCCGGACTCACCCGAGAGCCTCCGCGGAAGCCCGACGAGTGCGTACCAGTCCCCAAACGGGGCGCCGCAAGCTAGCGACACTCCACCTTACACAGTCCGGCGCCCGATCTTCCTCTTGCCTCGCTCGCCGTTCGTCCACCCCGACCCACCTCCCGCGGCTCCAACGTCAGGAGGGCGCCCCGGTACCGACACGAGGCGGACGCTCAGCCTGACCCTCCCCCTGGCAAGGAACAAACGTCACCAGCCACGGAGATGGTGACGGCGCATCGGCGCAGCGCCCGGGGGCCTGCCGAATCTGCTTCGCCGATTCGGCAGGTCTGGCACCCACGTCCCCGCCGCCAGATCAGACAAGCCACCGCCACAGACCCTCGCCCCAGTCCAGCATGGAGAGAGCGCCGTAGGCGCCCGATGCGAGGTGGCGCGTCCAGCGCCCACCTCGCGTGCCGGCGGCGCGCCGGATGCGGTGTCATGTCCATACACAGGTTGTGGACGACGATGTGGAGAACCCGGCGCCCCGCGCCACCATCCCATCCGAGTCCCGAGCCAAAGTTCCGCCTTGTCCCACCCGAAGTCGTCCCATCCGAAGCCCCACCCGCCGTGCGCCGGCGAAGGGGACGCGACCCCGGTCGCGCTCCGGGAAACGGCGCCCGCCGACCTGGCCAACCCTCCGAGGAGCACCCGTGACCGACCGCGACTCGCCCCACGTCACGGGTTCCCAGCGCCAGCTGCCTCTGGGGGACGACCCGGACCTGCACGAGATGTGGCGCCAGGCGGTGGCCGGCGTGGCTGACGGGACGCTGTCCGCGCAGCAACGCGCCTGGTTGCGCCTTACCCAGCCACTCGGCCTGGTACAGGACACCGCCCTGCTCGCGGTACCGAACGAGTTCGCGAAGGAACTGCTCGACTCCCGGCTGCGCCCGTTCCTGACCACCGCGCTGACCGCCGCCTACGGCCGGGCGATCAGGGTCGCCGTCACCGTCGAACACCACCCGGACCCGGAGCCGATGACCGGCCCGATGGTGCTGCCGTCATCGCCGGCAATCACCCGCGAGCGAGACGACCCCGGCCGCGACGACGCTGGACGCGGCGGCGCGGAGCGGGACGAATTCCTCGGCGGCCCGACACCGCCGATCCAGCGGATGGCCGCCGGCCTCGGCCGGGACCCGGAGCCTCGGCCCTCGGAGCCCGCCCGGCTCAATCCCCGGTACATCTTCGAGACGTTCGTCATCGGCGACAGCAACCGTTTCCCACATGCGGCCGCGGTCGCGGTCGCCGAGGCGCCCGCGAAGGCCTACAACCCGCTGTTCATCTATGGCGACTCGGGACTCGGCAAGACCCACCTGCTGCACGCGATCGGGCACTACACGCTGAAGCTGTACCCCGACTCCCAGGTGAAGTACGTCAGCACCGAGGAGTTCACGAACGACTTCATCAACTCGATCCGGGACGACCGGCAGCAGGCCTTCCAGCGGCGCTACCGCGACATCGACGTCCTACTGGTCGACGACATCCAGTTCCTGGAGAACAAGGAACGGACGCAGGAGGAGTTCTTCCACACCTTCAACGTCCTGCACGACACCGAAAAGCAGCTGGTCATCTCCTCGGACCGTTCGCCCAAGCAGCTCTCCGCGCTCGAGGACCGGCTCCGCAGCCGGTTCGAGTGGGGGCTCATCACGGACGTCACGCCACCCGACCTCGAGACCAGGATCGCGATTCTGTCGAAGAAGGCCGCCACCGAGCGGCTGCCAGTGCCGCCGGATGTCCTCGAATACATCGCCACCCACATCGAGCGCAACATCCGCGAGCTCGAGGGGGCACTCATCCGAGTCGCCGCGTTCGCCAGCCTCAACAAGTCCCACGTCGACCGGACACTCGCCGAGATCGTGCTGCGCGACCTCATCCCGGACGCGACGAGCAGCGAGATAACCGCGACCTCGATCATGAACGCGACGGCCGCCTACTTCGGCGTGTCGATGGAGGACCTGTGCGGCACGTCCCGCAGCCGAGTGCTGGTGACCGCCCGCCAGATCGCGATGTACCTGTGCCGCGAGCTGACAGACCTGTCCCTACCGAAGATCGGCCAGCAGTTCGGCGGCCGCGACCACACCACCGTCATGCATGCCGACCGCAAGATCCGCGGCCTGATGGCCGAGCGCCGCGCCATCTACAACCAGGTAACGGAGCTGACGAACCGCATCCGAGCCGAGACCAGACACCTCTGATCTGGTTCGCTCCGTCCGGGCGCGGCGCTCCGGCCCCTTGCTCGCTTCGCATCGCAAGGGACCTCCGCGCCGCGTCCTCCTCCGCGAACGTGCCCTCCGGCGACCTCCGCTGCGGCACCCCTACTTCGCTGCGCTCGTAGGGATGCCTCCGCGGAGGCACGCCTCCGGGCCAGCGCGCTTGCGGTGCGCTTGAACGTCACGAGCGGGGCAGACCCCCGTCGTGGGCTTACTTCGCTTCGCTCGTGGGGCGCGTTGCGCTTGAACGTTGCAAACCCGGACTGGCTGCAATTCGGAACCGGGAAACCGTCGCGGCCACGTCGCTTCGATCGTGGGACAGCCTTTGTGCCTGGCCTACACGGAGGAACGCTCGACCAGCACCAAGCGAAGTGGCCCTTGTAGAGGTGCAGCTTCGGATTGGCGACGTGCAGCGGCAAGCGACCGTGCGGGCGCGGAGCCGCGCTTCCGCGGAGGCCCGGCCATCGAGCGAAGCGACAGGGTCCCTGCGGAATCGGCGACAGGGTCCCTGCCGGATCGACGAAGTCGATCTGGGAGGTAAGCGATTTCGGAGGTCGGGGGTTGGGCCGCAGCGGAGGTCGCCGG
>Ga0068859_100004570_pt1 | contig 14116 bp, 11 predicted proteins | sample KBSSwiS22_FD_66585 | JGI IMG/M metagenome (GOLD analysis project Ga0068859, IMG submission 66585) | Switchgrass rhizosphere microbial communities from Kellogg Biological Station, Michigan, USA - KBS Switchgrass S2-2 | ecosystem: Host-associated > Plants > Roots > Rhizosphere > Soil ... | reverse complement strand
GTGAAGCTGCTGCGCGTGCTGCAGGAGCAGGAGTTCGAGCCGGTGGGCAGCAGCAAGACGTCGAAGGTCGACGTGCGCGTGATCGCGGCGACCAACCGCGATCTGGCCGCCGAGGTCAGGGCCGGGCGTTTTCGGCAAGATCTCTTCTACCGCCTGAACGTCGTGCCGATCGCGGTGCCCCCGCTGCGGGCCCGCGAGGGGGACGTCGAGCTGCTCGCGCAGTTCTTCGTGCAGAAGCTCGCGAAGAAGCTGGGGCGCCCGGCCCTGCAGGTGCCGGCCGAGGTGATGAAGCGGCTATGCGTCTACGCCTGGCCTGGCAATGTGCGCGAGCTGCAGAACGTGCTCGAGCGCGCCATCGTCCTGGCCCAGGGAGGCGTGCTGACGATCGGCCCGGAACAGACACCGGTCATTCCAGGGCCCGCGGTGGCCGGAGGGGCGTCGGCGGCGCCAGGGCCGACGGCGGTCGCCGCCGCGCCCCCCGCGCCGTCGTCGCCGGAGACTCCGGGCGCGGGCAGCCTGGAAGAGGTCGAGCGCCGCCACATCGAGTCCGTTCTCATCGAGCGCAACTGGCTGATCGAAGGCGACCGCGGCGCGGCCAAGGTCTTGAACCTGCACCCGAACACGTTGCGCGGGAGGATGCGCAAGCTCGGCCTCAAACGGCCCGGCGCCGCCTGACGGGCGGCGGGTCCCGTCAGGGCCTGCCCGCGCGCCCCGCGATCCCGGCGACGAGGGGCAGCCACAGCGCGCCGATCAGAGCCCCGATCACCACGCCGCCGCCGTGGGCGAGCCCCACGTGGGCCGCGCCGCCGTAGGGACACAGGCCGTGCAGGGTCAGCCCGGACAGCGCGCCCCCGGCGGCGCCGATAGCGGCGCCGAGCCGGGCCAGGTGGGCGGCGCCGGACGCCAGCTTGCGCAGCGCGACGGCTCCCACGAGCACGGCCGGGATCGAGACCTTGAAGCTGAACGAGATGCAATGCCACCACAGGTGCCCGAAGCCGGCCCACCGGGTGGCCGGAAGGATCGTCACGCCAGGCGCGTCCACCGTGAACAGCAGTCCGACCAGGACCAGCGTCAAGGACGCCAGGATCGCCGCGCGGCGCGCGCGTGCCCCGTCGGGCAACACCTGCCCGGGCCGCGGCAGCAACGCCGCCGACAGGGGAATGAGGAAGCCCGCCAGCCACGCCACCGCCACGGCCGCGAACCACAGCGGGGGCAGCGCTCCCAGATCGCGGCGCAGCGGATAGATGGCGACGGCGGCGGTCGGGAACACCACCGCGGCCGCGGCGACCACCAGCAGCGTGCGGAGCGGGACGCGCGTGCGGACCGGCCGCATGCGCTGCACGCTGGCGAGCAGGGCGGGGGATGGCGGCCCGGGCGGCGCCGTCGCTTGCAGAACGCGCAGGCCCTCCAGCTCGGCCGCCAGCTCGGCGCTGTCGACCTCACTCATGGCGTCCCCACCACGGCCGCCGACTCCGCGGCCGGTCCCGCCAGCTTGCGGCGGAGCGCCTGGTAGCCCCGATGGGCGCGCACCTTGATGGCTCCCGCGGTGGTGCCGGCGATGGTCGCCGCCTGGGCGCTCGAGTGCCCCTGGATCTTCGTGAGCAGCACCGCCTGGCGCAGCGGGGCGGGGAGGCTGGCCAGGGCGGCCAGGCCGCGCGCAATTTCGGCCTCGTCGGCGGACGGCTGCGGATCGGTCGCTCCGGTGATGTCGACGCTGGGCTCATAAGGGAGGTTGCCGTCGGAGCTGAGCCGGACCCACGCCCGCTTGCGCCGGCGCATCTCGTCGAGACACGTGCGATGTGCGATCGTGTACAGCCAGGGGACCGGGTTGGCACCTTTCACATACGCCGGGCGGGCCTGGTGCAGTTTCATGAAAGTGAGCTGCAGCAGATCTTCTGCGGTGGCGCGGTCGCCGGCAAGGCCGATCAGATAGCCGAGGATTCGCGGCGCCAGGGCCGCATAGAGCTCGTGGAACGCCGCCACCTCCCCCCCGCAGTAACGGTCCATGAGCGCCGCCATCCGACCGTCGTCGGCCGGCCGGCCGGCCCCCTGCTCCCGAGTCAACGCCCCTGTCTGTGCCATGGTCGGCTCTCCTCAACGCAGCAAGGCGGTCAAGAAGCCCGACGCGGCCATCAGTCGCACGCCGTCCTGGCGCAGCGCCCGAAGAGCCGCGACGCCCTCCTCGTCGGCGAAGGTGACGCCGGCCAGATCGAGATCCAGCTTCCGCGCGCCGCCGGCCGCCGCCGCGGCGGCGCCGCGCAGCTCGGCCACCCAGGGGCCGATCAGGCGGCCCTCCAGGACCAGGAGGGCCCGATCATCGGGCGACGGGGGTTGGCTGATCTTGAGCATTCTGGCACTTGCTTTCGGATTCGATCGGGCAAGCGGCCACTCCAGCAAGTCACATGCCGACGAGGTGAGCCCCGGTTCACCGCACCCAACGCCACGGTGCCGGAACGCCGCCCTCCGGTCCGTGGTGGCAACCCACCAAATACGGTGGCGCCCACGGGGGGCGGTCAGGCCGGCCGCCGAGCTCCCATTCGCTCCAGCAAGTGGTCGCCGACGCGCAGGGCGTTGGCCATGATCGTCAGGGCCGGATTCACCGCGGCGCTCGACGGGAAGAAGCTGCCGTCGACCACGTACAAGTTGTCCACGTCGTGCGCGCGACAGTTCGGGTCGAGCGCGGACGTCTTCGGATCGCGACCGAAGCGAATCGTCCCGTTCTGGTGGGCCACGCCGGCGAGCGGGATGCGCTCGCCCAGGAAGAAGTTGCGGGCGAACAGGCCGTCGTGGCACGCGTCGCCATGCAGGCGGCAGCGCTGTCGCCGCATGAGCTGCTTGAGGACGCCCTGCAGGCGCTCGTGGCCCTCGAGGTTATTGGGCCGATAGGAAAGGACGATGCGGCCGTCGCGATCGAGCGTCACCCGGTTGTCGGGGTCGGGCAGGTCCTCGGACGTCAGCCAGAAGTCGAGCGAGTGCTTGGCCATCAGCTCGAGCGTCCATCCCGGCGCGACCGCCGGGGCGCCGGCGCGCAGCGCGTGCAGGTCCAGCTTGCCCACGAACGAGATGTGGCCCATCGGGTGGGGCCAATCCTCGGTGCCGAAGTAGAAGTCGTTGATGGCGAGCGTCTTCTGGAAGACGGTCGGGTTGGGGCAGCGGGACAGCGCCATCATCACCGAGTTCGTGTGGCCCATGTAGTGGCGGCCCACGACGTCCGAGGCGTTGGCGAGCCCGGTCGGGTGGCGGTCGTTCGCCGAGCGCAGCAGCAGCGCCGCCGAGTTGATGGCGCCCGCCGACACGACCACGAGGTCGCCCGCGTAGCGGGTGGTCTCGGCCCCCTGCTCGACGACGACGCTCGTGATCTCGCGGCCCGAGGCGCTGGTCTCCAGACGCGAGACGTAGGCGCCCGTGACCAGCTCGACGTTGCGGTGGCGGAGCGCGGGCGCGACGGCGCACGTCTCGGCATCGGACTTGGCGTGCAGCAGGCAGGCGAACCCGTCGCAGGTGTCGCAGCGGACGCATGTGCTTTTGCGCGGATCGCGCTCGTCCAGCTTGACGCCGAGCGGGACGTGGAAGGGCTGGTAGCCCCAGCTCGCCAGGTCGTCGTGGAGCTGCTGGATGCGCGGCTCGTGGCTGATCGCCGGGTGGGGGTAGGGCGCGCTGGCGGGGGGCTCCGTGGGATCCGCGCCGCGCTCGCCGTGCACGTCGTAGAGCTGCTCGGCGCGCGTGTAGTAGGGCTCGAGGTCCTCGTACGAGAGGGGCCAGGCCGGCGAGAGGCCGCCCGCGTGGCGAAGCTCGCCGAAGTCCTCCTTGCGGAGCCGGAACAGCGCCGCGCCGTAGAACTTGGTGTTGCCCCCCACGTAGTAGTTGGTGTGCGGGTGCAGCGGCTTGCCCTCGCGATCGCGCCAGGTCTCCTTGGTCTGGTAGCGGCCTTTCAGGTTCACCGCCTCCGAGCTCCAGTTCTCCTTCTCGCGGCGCACGTAGTCGCCGCGCTCCAGGAGGAGAATCCGCTTCCCCGAGGCGGCGAGCGCGTAGGCGAGCGTCCCGCCCCCCGCCCCCGAGCCGATGATGATCACGTCATAGTGGGTGCCGTTGTCCGAGCGCGCCATGGTGGTGGTCTCCTCGCCTGCCCTTACGGCGCGGGCGAGCCCCGGTTACTCCCGAACAGCCTCAGCCCTCCACTTCCACGAGCTCCGGGCCGGATCCGGACCTACCCGTGACGACGCCAAGAGTGCGAATATGCGCGGGTGAATCAGGATATCGCAAGGGGGACGCCAGGTGATGACGGATGGGCACAGCGCTGGCCCTTGCTCGCGATCCTCGCCGTCGGGGCCATCGTCCGCGTGGTCCATTTGTGGGCGCTCCACCGCTCGCCGCTGTTCTCGCTTCTGCAGCTCGACGCTCGGTACTACGACCAGTGGGCTCGAGAAATAGCGGGCGGAAAGTGGGTTGGATCGTCTGCGTTCTGGATGGACCCGCTCTACGCCTACGTGCTCGGGCTCGCCTACGCTCTGTTCGGGCACGACCTGTGGATCCCGCGCTTGCTGAATGCGGCCTTGGGGCTCGCGACCGCGTGGGTGGTCGCGCGGACGGCCACACGGATCTGGGCCAGCCGGTCGGCGGGGCTGCTGGCGGCGGCCGCGATGGTGCTCTTCGTCCCGGCCCTGCATCTGGAAGGGGAGCCGGAGAAGACCGCGCTGTCGGTCTTCCTGTTTGCACTGACCCTCGAGCTCTTCACGATCGCGACGCCGCGCGCCCTGGTGGGCTGCGGCGTGGCGCTCGGCTTCGCGACGCTGGCCCGAGGAAATTCCGCCCTGCTGCTTCCGTTCGCGGTGCTGGCCCTTGCCATCGGTGGCGAAAAGCCAACGGAAGTCCGGTCGGAAGACGCCCGGTCGGAAGAGCCGCCGATATCGCGATGGCGTCGATTCCAGCCCGTGGCACGGCTGCTGATGGGAGCGCTTCCCGTGATGGCGCTGGCGACCGTGCACAATGCCGTCGCGGTGGGGCAGCTCATTCCGACCACCACGAATTTCGGCATCAACCTGTACCTCGGAAACCACTCCGGAAACCAGTGGGGTTACTACGCGGCACCTTCCTTCTTGCACGCGGACACCCAGAGCGAAGTCCCCTCCTTCCGCGCCGAAGCCCAGCGCCGCACCGGAGAGACGTTCGACGATCGGTCCCTGTCCCGCTACTGGGCCGGCCAGGCCTTCCATGAGATGGGCGAGCATCCGGGCCTGACGTTCGGGCGCACCTTCCGCAAGATAAAGCTGGCCCTTCATCAGGACGAGGTGCCCGACTCGGATTCGGTGGAGCTGGCCGCCGAGTGGTCGCCCGTCCTTCGCTCGCCGGTCCTTTGGTTCGGACAGCTGCTGCCCTTGGCGCTGCTCGGCGCGGTGATCGGGTTTCGCCGGTGGGGTGTCCGCGTGGCCGCTGCCGCCTTTGCGATCTACCTCGCCAGCCTGCTGCCATTTTTCGTCATGGCCAGGCTGAGGCTGCCGCTCTTGCCGGCGGCATCGATTCTCGCCGCTGGGGCTGTCGTCTGGCTCAAGGACGCCGCCGCGGCTCGCAATGGCTCGGCCCTGGCTCGCGCCGCCGGATTGCTGGTCGTCGCTGCGCTGATTTGCTTCTACCGGCCAGGCTGGATGGCGGAGCAGCGCACGAGCTCCTTGGCGGTGACGTGGAACAACCTGGGCGCCGGGTTCCTCGATCGGGGCGATCGCGAGAACGCCATCCGCGCCTACGAGAGGGCGGTCGCCATCCGTGCCGAAGCGGTGCCCGCCTCGCTGCGTGCTCTGGGGCAGGTCTACCGGGAGAAAGGCGAGTTGCAGAACGCGCGCCGTGTCCTCGAGCGTCTCGTCCAGGTGCGTCCCGACAGCCTCTCGGCTCGGGCGGCGCTCGCCGCCCTGTATGAGCAGATCTCGAACGACCCTCGCTTCGCAGGGGACCCGGAGTTGGCGCAAAGGCGCCGGAACCTGAGCACGTCGGGGACCGTGACCGAGGGGGCTCGAGCCGCGCCGGCGAGCCGCGCGATGGGCGAAGCCCGCCGCCTGGAGGCCTCCGGGCACGCGCCCGAGGCGGTCGCTCTCCTGCAGAATGCCGTCGAGCAAGGACCGTACGACGAGAATCTGCACTATTTCCTGGGGGACATGATGGAGCGGCACGCACCCGCTGACGCCATGTTGCAGTTCTTCGCGGCAGAGGCGGGGCGCGACCAGAAGCCGCAAACCAGCCACTACTTTCAGGCCGTGGCTCTCGAACGCCTGGGCAGGGCCGCCGGAGCCATCGACGAGCTGAAGCGGGCTCTGGAGATTGATCCAGCACATGAGATGAGTCAGCGCCGATGGGGCCTGCTGTTGGAGCATCAGGGCGATGACCAACAGGCCCTGTCGCACCTGCTGGAGGCGACCAAGATTCATCCCGAGTTTCGGGCGGCCCTGGAGGACGCGGGCCGGGTGGCCGAACGCCTCGGGAGACGCGACGAGGCTGCCGAGCTTCGTCGCCGCGCGCAGGCCGCGAACCCGGGAACCGTCCGGCAGTTCTTGTACTGGGCGCGTTACCTGCACGACCACCAGCGCGACGACGCGGCCTGGGCGGAGACGGACCGCATGCTGGCCGTGCGGCCGAACGATCCGGAGACGCTGGCGCTCCGCCACGTCATCAGGCCATCGACGGCAGCCGCCCTGCCGGCGGGGGCTGATTGGAGCCTTGGAGCTGAGCAGCGGCTTGCGTTTCGACGTGGAGTACAGGCCGCGTCCCACGCTGTCCCGATCTCGATCGTTTTTGACGCTCGAGATCGAGGAGCGGAAGCGCTGGCACGGGATCTCGGTGCGGAGGCGGGAGCGGTTCGCTGGCCCGTCAGGCGCCTGGCTCCGGCCAACATCGCGCTCAAGCCCGGGCTCTTTCTGTTCGCGGCCAATGCCCCCAGCGATGACTGCCGAGCTGTCGCCAAGGCCCTCGAGAGCGCCGGTTTCAAGGTCACATTCGGGAGCGGCTACCGCGCCTTCGTCGAGGAGCGCCGTCGCATGAACCCGGCCTTCGCAGCCCTCGACTTGGACGCCGGCGAGGACTTTCTCCTCGCGGTGGGGAGGAAGCCGACCGCGGGACCTTGAGGCAGCAGTTTCGTTCAAGCCGTCGAACGGGGCCGCGTGGTACTCGGCGGGGATGACTCACAGTCCTCAGCACCTTCTTTTCGCCAGCGCAGCGCTCGAATTCGTCGCCTCCTGCCTGCTCGGGTTCGCCATGTTGATACCGATGCAACCCTGGGCGCGTGGCTTGCGGGAACGCTGGCCCCCGGCCCGCGCGCTCATGAGCGTGCACCTCGATCTGGTCATGCTGGCCCTGATGCAAGCCGCGGCGGGCGCCGGCGTGTTCGTCCTGCCCGGCAGCCACGATTGGGTGGCCGCCTGCCTCCTCGTGGCGAGCGGCTGGCTCAACGTCACGCCCTACGCCTGGCGCCTGGTGGGGGTGAACGCCTTCGCGTTGGCCGGCGGACCACTCCAGCGATTCGCCGCCTCCACGTCATTGATCTCGACGCTGGCCCTCACCGGAGGGTGGGTCACGTTGCTCGCGGGCTGGCTCTGATCGTTCGTCATTGCCCGAACAGCAGGCCGTGGCCGTCGGGGTCGCGCAGGAGGCGCGCGCGCTTGATGGCGAAGGTGGGGTCGGCGCGGTCGACGGGGGCGGGTGACGTAGTGACGGCGCCGGCGCCGAGTGCGTGGGCGGTCGTCGCGGCGACGTCGGGCGCGTGCAGCATCGTTTGCCAGTGGGCGAGGTCGTTCGCGTGCAGGTCCGGCGGGGCGGGGCGGCCGTCGCGCGGGGTGAGGTACTCGAGCAGCTCGATGCCTGGTCCGGCTTGCGCGCGCAGGCCCGTGATGCGCAGGTGGGCGCCGAAGACGTTGTTCAGGTGCTCTTGCTCCGTGCCGTAGTTCTCGCTCTCGCCGGCCACGCGCAGGCCCAGCGTGTCGCGGTAGAAGCGCAGGCTGCGCGCGGTGTCGCCGACGGCGATCGCGGTGTGGTCGATGCCCAGGAACAGCGGCGCCGCCGGCGCCGGCACGCCCGGGCGTTGCCAGCGCGGGTCACCCTTGCCGGGCGGGAACCAGATGATCTCCAGCGTGTGGTCGTCGGGATCGGCGAAGTAGAAGGCGCGGATGCCGGCGGCGCCCTTGTTCCAGGCGGGCAGAGTCTGTGGCGCGGTCGACACGTGGCGTACGCCGCGGGCCCGCAACAGCGCGTAGGCACGATCCATGTCGGCCACGACGATGGCGACGTGCTGGAAGGATCGATCGTTGCTTCGGGCGTCGGGCGGGACGGGGCGGCCGCGCGGCGCCAGATATTGCGTCAGCACGATCGCCTCCCGCCCCAGCTCGAGGCGCGCGCTGCGGACGTGCGCGCCGAACACGCCCTCGAGCTGTTCGAGCGACCCGCCGCTGGACTCCTCCTCCGCCACCACCCGGAAGCCGAGGACGTCACGGTAGAAGGCGACCGACCGATCGAGATCGCCGACCGTGATGCCGACGGCCCCGACCGCATCGATCGGCGCCGCCGCGGTCGCCGTCGCCCTGTCGGACGCTCCCGCCGCCCCACTCGCCAGCGTCAGCGTCAGAATGATCGCCAGGCTTGCCGCGACGCTCGCGACGCTGGTTCGTCGGGCATGGCCTGCCATCCACGGCGTCATTGCAAGGCCCCCTGGGCGAGCCGGCGCGCATTCACCTGCTCGAAGCTGGCCCGCAGCCCCGGGACGTTCGCCGCCAGCAGCCCGAACTCCCGCTTCGGGATGCTGAGCACGGTCATGGGCTCGAGGCAGCGGACGGTGGCGTTGCGGGGCGCGCTCCCCAAGAGCGCCATCTCCCCGAAGCACTCGCCCGGCCCGAGCACGGCGACGATGTCCTCGCCGCCGCCGCCCCCGTTGGCCTCGCGCCGCACGACCTCGGCCCGGCCCGACAGCAGGATGTAGACGCGATCGCCGAGCTCCCCCTCCGTGAACACCTTCTGTCCGGGCTCGAAGTGCTCGTGCACCGCGCCGCCTGCGCCCCCGAGCCTCAGGTCGACCAGCTCGGGCTCGAGGAACAGGTCCAGTGTCCACGACGTCGCGACCTTGAGGCGCCGGCCCCACCCGGGCATCTTGGCCAGGTAGATCGTCCGCCACAGGAACCACGCCAGGAAGCCGGAGATGCTCAGACCGAAGATCTCGGCGACCGCTTTTCGGCGCCCGAGTGAGCCCATCTTCCCCAGACCCTTGAAGTCGAAGGTCTTGAACGGCCGGCCGCCCGCCAGCGCGGCTGCGATGTTCTCGGCGACGAGCGCCGCCTGTCGGGTCGCGTGCTGCGCGGTGGGCGGGCAGGGGCTGCCATCCCGGGTCGGCACGCTGGCGCAGTCCCCCAGGGCCCAGACCTCGTCGTGCTCCTTCACGCGCAGCGTGCCGTCGACGATCAGCCGGCCGTTCTTGGTCTTCGGCAGGGACAGGCTGTCCACCAGGGGGTGGGGCGAGGCGGGGATGGTCGACACCAGCGTCTTGGTCGGCACGTGGACCCGACCGTCCGGCCCCGCCAGCACGGCCGACTCGCCGGTCGCCGCGTGCAGCCGGTAGCCGAGCATCAGCTCGACGCCGGCCCGCCGCAAGATCTTCTGGGCGAAGGCGCCGAGCTTGGGCTTCATCTCGGGCAGGATCCGGTCCTGAGCGTGGACCAGGACCACGCGGATCTCGCGCGGATCGATGCGGCGATAGAGCTTGGCGACGTCGCGGACGAAGTCGTTCAGCTCGGCCACCACCTCGACGCCCGAGAAGCCGCCGCCCGCCACCACGAACGTCAAGAGCTGGCGGCGGAGCTCGGGATCGTCCCCCTCCACGTCCGCCTCCTCCAGCGCGCGGATGACCCGGCTGCGCAGCTCGAGCGCGTCGGCCAAATTCTTGAAGGGCAGCGCGTGCTCCGGCAGGCCCGTCAGCCCGCGGAAGTCGGTCACCGTGCCGGGCGCCAGGACCAGGTGGTCATAGGGCTCGACGTGGGCATGCGGTCTGAACCCGGCCGCCACGCTGACCGTCTTGTTCGCGACGTCGATCGACTCGATCTCGCGCACGTGGACGTGCGTCCGTTTCAGCATGCGGCGCAGCGGCGTCACCACGTCGGTGAGCCCGATGGTTCCCGAGATGACCTCCGGTAGCATCGGCTGGAACACCGTGTAGTTCTCGCGGCAATAGAGGAGGATCTCGACGTCGTCGCGCCCCCGCAACCTGCGTTCGAGCGCCCGCGCGGCGTACGCGCCGGCGAAGCCGCCCCCGACGATCACGACTCGCTTCTTCCTCGTTGCCGTCGCGGAGCCGCTCATGGCGACACCGCCGCCACGCGCGCGCCCGGCACCGAGAGCCGCACGCGATAAAGCCCCGTGCGAGCCGTGACATAGAGGGTCTGCCGGTCGTCGTCTCCCCAGGCCAGGTTGGCCGGCTGCTCGGAGAACTTGATGGTGCCGAGGATCTTCCCCTGCGGCGAGATCACGAGCAGGCCGCCGGGACCGGCGGCGTAGACGTTGCCGCGGCGATCGACCTTCAGGCCGTCGAAGGCCTGGTCGCCAGGGACGCTCGTCAGGTCCAGGAACACCGTGCCGTCGTGCAAGCTGCCGTCCCGCGCCACCTCGTAGCGCATGATCACCTTCCGCGTGACGTCCCAGTTGTCGACGTACAGGTACTTCTCGTCGGGCGAGAAGGCCAGCCCGTTGGGGCCGGACAGGTCGCGCGCCACCAGCTTCAGCTTCCCGTCGATCAGGCAGTAGACCCCGCTGAAGGGCAGCTCCTTGCGCGGATCGTCGAACGCCTTGGGCAGCCCGAAGGGCGGGTCGGTGAAGTACAGCGACCCGTCGGAGCGGTAGGCGAGATCGTTCGGGCTGTTGAGACGCTTGCCTTCGAATCGATCGGCCAGGACGGTCAGGACCCCATTCTTCTCGAGGCGGGTCACCCGGCGGTTGCCGTGCTCGTTGATGGTCAGCCGCCCCGCGGGATCGAGGGCCAGCCCGTTGGAGCCGGGCTGGTGGTAGGCGCCCACGTCCAGCCCCTTGTAGCCGCTCTTGGTCCGGAACACGGACAGGCCTCCGTCGGGCGTCCAGCGGTAGATGGCGTTGGCGTTGGGATCGGAGAACAGCAGGTAGCCGTCGGGGTGCCACACCGGCCCCTCCGTGAAGAGGAAGCCGTCGGCCAGCTTCTCGAGGCGCGCATCGCGCGGCAGGATCTCGTCCAGCGCCGGCGAGGCACGGAGGACCGAGCCGCCCTCGTCGGCCACCGCGGCGATCGGGTGGCGGTAGACGTCGAGCGTGGCGGACTTGATCCAGATGAAGTTGGGCGGGCTGGCCGAGATGGGCCCGTTCATGGCGAAGATGGCGATCTGGAACCTCTGTCCGGGGCGCACGTCGCGGCCCAGGATCACGCGGTTGGGCGCGCCGAAGCCCTTCACGACGTTGCCGCCGGGTTGCCCGAGGGCGACCGGAAGCTTGCCGTCGACCCAGATCTCGGCGTAGTCGTCGAGCACCGTCTCGAACGCGAGCGTCGCGCCGGTCGGATCCTGTCCGCCGATGAGGGGCGGCACGGTGACGGCCACGCGGTACCAGACGAACGACACGCGCCCCGTGCCGCGCCGTTGCTCGAGGGCGGGCAGGGCGGGCGCCGCGAGCGAAACGACGGGCCACCGGCTGTCGTCGAAGGCGGCGCTCTCGGCGTGCGGCGCGATGTCGCGTGTGCGCAGCTTCTTGCCGCTCGGCTTCAGGTCGGGACCGGGCGCGCGGCCGTCAACTGCGACCAGATCGGCATCGTGCACGCGCCAGGTGGCGCCGACCAGCGCGGCGCCCTCGGGGGTGGCCAGGTCGACGATCGCGTCGGGGCGGCCGAGCGGCGGATCGGCGGGCGCGCGCGCCGGGGCCAGCGCGGCGGCGAACAGGGTGGCGGTGGTGGCAAGAAGTGTGGGCAGCATGGCTAGCGCACCTTGACCGCGTAGTAGTCGATGGGGCCGGAGACGGTCTGGAACCAGTGCGGCGTCCCCTTGGGCACGATCACGACGTCGCCCGCAGCCAGCTGCCGGCGCTCGCCCCCCTTGATGGCGCTGCCCCGGATCTCGCCAGGCTCGACGGTGACGGGATCGACGACGGTGCCGCCGGTGACCAGGGTGGCCGATCCGGACAGCATGTAAAGGATGTCCGTCTCGTCGGTGTGGACCTCGGACTTTCCGGCGGCGTTGCGATGGCTGGCGTGGACCTTGTAGTCCGCCGTCTCGACCAGCGGTTCGCCCTTCTGGAAGGCGGCGCTCACGCGCTGCTTGTCGATGAGGCGTACGCCGGCGGTCGGGCCCGCGGGCAGCGCGGCGGCGGCCACGGCGGCGAGGTCCTCGTCTTCCTTGGCGCTGGCCGCGCCGCTGACACCGACGGCGCCCACCACCTGGCCGTCCAGGGTCAGCGGCAGGCCCCCGCCGAGCGGCGTGAAGTCGGGGAGCGCCGTCATGGCGGTGCGCCCCTTGGCGATGACGTCCTCGAAGAAGCGGGTTGGCTTCTTGAACTGAGCGGCGGTGCGCGCCTTGCCGATCGCGATGTTCGACGCGGCGGCGAACGTCCCGTCGATCCGATCGAGCGCGATCAGGTTGCCGCCCTCGTCGACGACCGCCACGGCGCCGGTGGTGTGGCGCTCGTGGGCGACCTTCTGGGCCGCCGCGATCAGCGCGCGGGCGCCGTCCAGGGTCAGGGCCTTGCGGGTGGTGATGGCCGGCTCGGCGTGCGCGATGTGGGCCCACGCCAGGCCGAGCCCGATGGCGGCGATCACCCTCGTCTTCCTCGTCTTCAGATCGACCTTCATGATCTCTTCTCCTTCTCTTCTGTCCCGTTTTCGTTCGATTGAGCTCGTTCGCACCGTGTGCCGTCCTCTACGCGACGAGGCCGGCCTGGTTACACCGATGACCGGACCGGCGCGCTCGCGCGGGCGTCGCGAAAAAAAAGTGTGCGATCGACGTAACCGCGGCGAGAGGGTCACGTAGGAGTCGGTGAAAACGGACCGGGCCGAGAGGCGGCTTCGAGTTCAACGAAAACGAAAACCAAAAACAGGAGAGATCAAATGAGCATCAAGGGAATGATGATTGCCGCTTCGGTGGCCGGGATGTTCGCGGCGGGTTCGGCGAGCGTCGCTTCGGCGGCGGACAAGAAGGGGGACGAGGTCACGTGCAGCGGAATCAACTCGTGCAAGGGCACGGGATCGTGCCACGGCAACGGCCACGCCTGCGCCGGCAAGAACGGGTGCAAGGGGCAGGGGAACACGGTCACTTCGAAGGACAACTGTCTGGCGAAGGGCGGCAAGATCGTCAAGTGACCGGCGGGGGCGGGGCGGCGCACGACAGGTCGGGGGACAAATGACCTTCGTGCGCCGCCGTCGCTTTCTTGATGTCGGCTGGAATCAATTGGCGACGAAGATGAACAGTCCCAAGGGCGACCCGGACATCAGAGCGAGCGCAGCGAGCGGGTCCAAGTACCGGGAGGCGCGGCTTTGCCGCGCCGGCGTCGGCGGCCTGCGGGGGGAGCTCGTGAGGGGGGCCACCCCCACACGGCGGCGGAGCCGCATCGTGCGCCGCCGTCGCTTTCTTTGTAACCGGAGGCGCCCAGCGGCGTAGGCCAGACATGTTTCCTCAGGAGGCGCATCCGATGTTCCCCGATCTGGGCCGAGGGCTCGGCCTGCGGCGCGAGCATTACCGGCACGTCATCGAGACCAAGCCCGACGTCGGCTGGTTCGAGGTGATCTCGGAGAACTTCATGGTCGCGGGGGGCAACCCGCGGCGCGTCCTGGAGGAGGTTCGTCGCGACTATCCGGTCGTGTTGCACGGCGTGTCCCTGTCGATCGCCTCGAGCGACCCGCTGGACGAGCGCTACCTGGCGGACCTGGCGGCGCTCGCGCGCGACGTCGAGCCGGCCTGGATCTCCGACCATCTGTGCTGGGGGACCGCTCACGGCGTCAACGCGCACGACCTGCTGCCGGTGCCATATACCGAGGAGGCGCTGGCCCACGTCGCGCGGCGGGTGGAGGCGGTGCAAGACCGGCTCGGCCGGCGCATCCTGCTCGAGAACCCCTCGAGCTACCTGCGGTTCCGGCACGCCGACATGG
>Ga0068859_100004569_pt1 | contig 14117 bp, 9 predicted proteins | sample KBSSwiS22_FD_66585 | JGI IMG/M metagenome (GOLD analysis project Ga0068859, IMG submission 66585) | Switchgrass rhizosphere microbial communities from Kellogg Biological Station, Michigan, USA - KBS Switchgrass S2-2 | ecosystem: Host-associated > Plants > Roots > Rhizosphere > Soil ... | reverse complement strand
ACCCGCCTTCGCTGCGCTACGGCGCGGCAAGCTCCCTAACTTTGATAGGCTTCCATCCCCACGCACGAACAAACGGGATTGCGGTCGCCGAAAACGTTGTCCACCCGGCTGACGTGCGGCCAGAATTTGTATTCGTGCAGGTCTTTCGCCGGGAACGCCGCCTGTTCGCGTGAATACGGCCGGTCCCATTTGTCATTCGCCACCTGGTCGGCGGTGTGCGGCGCGTTCTTGAGCAGATTGTTCTTCGCATCCATGGACCCGTTTTCCACGGCCGTCATCTCGGCGTGGATGGCGATCATCGCGTCGCAGAAACGGTCGAGCTCATATTTCGATTCGCTCTCCGTCGGTTCCACCATCAGCGTGCCCGCCACCGGGAACGACAACGTCGGCGCGTGGAACCCATAATCCATCAACCGCTTCGCCACGTCCTCGGCCGTCGTCACCTTGAAGCCGCGCAAATCCAGGATGCATTCGTGCGCCACCAGGCCATGGCTGCGATAGAGCGTCGGGAAATATTTTTCCAGCCGTTTCGAAATATAGTTCGCGTTCAGGATGGCCACTTTCGTCGCCTGGGTCAGGCCGTCGGGGCCCATCATCGCGATGTACATCCACGAGATCGGCAGGATGCTGGCGCTGCCCCATGGAGCGGCGCTGACGGCGCCGATCTGTTGGAGTTCAACCTTCAGGTTGTCCGCGCATGCTAAAGCATGAACTCCAACGACCGGGTGACCGGGCAAAAACTTCACAAGGTGTTTCGCGACGCCGATCGGGCCCATGCCCGGGCCGCCGCCGCCGTGCGGGATGCAGAACGTCTTGTGCAGGTTCAGATGGCACACGTCCGCGCCGATGTGGCCGGGCGAGGTCAAGCCGACCTGCGCGTTCATGTTGGCGCCGTCCATATAGACCTGCCCGCCGTTGGCGTGGATGATCTCGCAGATCTCGCGGATGGTCTCCTCGAACACGCCGTGCGTGCTTGGATACGTCACCATCAGGCAGGACAGATCGTCCTTATGCGCCTCGGCTTTGGCTTTCAGGTCGGCCACGTCGATGTTCCCCCGCTCGTCGCAGGCGACCGCGACGATCTTCATGCCGGCCATGGCGGCGCTGGCGGGATTCGTCCCGTGCGCCGAGGTCGGGATCAAACAAACGTTGCGATGCGCGTGGTTGCGCGATTCGTGGTACGCGCGGATGACCAGCAGGCCGGCGTATTCACCCTGGGAACCGGCGTTGGGCTGAAGGGAGATCGCGGCGAAGCCCGTGATCTCCGCGAGCCATTGTTCCAATTGCGAAAACAACTTCTGATAACCGAGCGTCTGCGACAGCGGCGCGAACGGATGGATCTTCGCAAATTCCGGCCAGGACACCGGGAACATCTCAGCCGCGGCATTCAGCTTCATCGTGCAGGACCCGAGCGGGATCATGGAAGCCGTGAGCGAGAGATCGCGCGATTCGAGCCGCTTGATGTAACGCAGCATCTCGGTTTCGGAATGATATTTGTTGAAAACCGGATGCGTTAAATACGCGGAGGTCCGCTGAGGTAGCGCAGACATTCCTGTCTGCGGGTTCGCCGGGTTTTCCAACCCGGAGTTTTTGGGGCTGGCGACTGGAAAGTCGCCGGAACCCGCAGGCTGGAAAGCCTGCGCTACATCCGGAACCGGCTTATCGCCATTAAAAATTTGGAGAACTTCGGCAACGTCGGCGACGCTAGTCGTTTCGTCGAGGGAGATGCCAATGGTCTTATCGTCAATCGTCCTGAAATTCATCCGATGCACTTCAGCAATCTTGAGGATGTCCGCAGCCTTCTTGTCGCCCGACGCGACCGTAAGCGTGTCAAAAAACTTTGGACTTTGGACTTTGGATTTTGGACTGATCACACTAAACCCAAGCTTCTCCAAGCCGGCAGCTAAAACCGTGGTCAAGACGTGGACACGCTTCGCGATGGCTTTCAACCCTTCCGGACCATGATAACACGCATACAACGACGCCATGTTGGCAAGGAGGGCCTGTGCGGTGCAGATATTGCTCGTCGCTTTTTCCCGGCGGATATGCTGCTCGCGCGTGCCCAGGGCCAGGCGCAAAGCCGGTTTGCCGCGCGAATCTTTCGACACGCCCACGAGACGCCCGGGCATCTGGCGTTTGAATTCATCGCGCGTGGCGAAAAAAGCCGCGTGCGGGCCGCCGTAGCCGAGTGGCACGCCGAAGCGCTGGGCGCTGCCGACAGCGATGTCCGCGCCGAATTCGCCGGGCGGTTTTATTAACGTGAGCGCGAGCAGATCCGTGGCGACGATCAGCATCGCGCCTGCTTTATGAGCACTTTCCGCAAAATGAGAATAATCGTAGATCGCTCCAAACGTGTCCGGATATTGCACCAGCGCGCCGAACACTTTATCGCTGAACTGGAATTGCTCCCAATTGCCAACGACGACGTCGACGCCGAGCGCCTTGCCGCGAGCGCGGGTGACTTCGATGTTCTGCGGATGACATGTTTCGGAGATAAAGAAAGTATTCCTGCCGTCGCCGCCTTTGAGCCGGTGCGACATCATCATGGCCTCGGCGCAGGCCGTGGCTTCGTCGAGGAGCGACGCGTTGGCGATGTCGAGCGCGGTGAGGTCGGCGACCATCGTCTGGAAATTGAGCAGCGCTTCGAGCCGGCCCTGGGAGATCTCGGCCTGGTACGGCGTGTACTGCGTGTACCAGCCCGGATTTTCCAGGACGTTGCGCTGGATGACCGGCGGGGTGATGCAGTCGTAGTACCCCATGCCGATGAAGGAGCGATGGACTTTATTCGCCGCGGAAATTTTCCTGAGGTCGGCCAGCGCGTCGAATTCCGACCGCGCCGCGGGCAGGTTCAAAGGCTTCTCGAGCCGGATTTTTTTCGGGACCGCGGCGTCGGCGAGGTCGTCCAGATTTTTGAAGCCCAACTGCGCCAGCATCCCGGTCATTTCCTTCCCATTCGGGCCGTTGTGGCGGCGGACAAAACGGTCGGGATGCGACAAAAAATTCTCAGCAGAATCCATCCGCAAAAAATAGGATTCGGCGTCCAAAAAAGCGAGTTTGATTTGAGTTTTTTGCGTTTTGCCGAGGCCACAACATATCCGCCTGGCAAGGGAAATCGGCACAACTAATGGTGTTTTTCTCGCGAATTTTATTCAAATAAACATTGTGGAAAATGGCCGATTTTTTTAAAATTTTCAGAGTCGATCGGCGCTAAAAAACGGCGCCAGTTCAGCTCGATTTTTATGCCGAAAATTTCTGATTCATCCGAGGAAAAAGTCATTTCTTCGACGGCGGTCAAAGGGAAGTACGACGTCGATCAACTGGGCAAGCTGGAAGGGCTCGAAGCGGTTCGGAAGAAGCCCGGCATGTACATCGGCGGCACCGATGAACGCGCCCTGCACCACTGCGTCAGCGAGGTGCTGGACAACTCGGTCGACGAACATCTCGCCGGCTATTGCGACAAGATCGAAGTGACCATCCATGTGGACGGCTCGATCTCGATCCGCGACAACGGCCGCGGCATCCCGGTGGCCGTCCATCCGCAGTACAAGATCCCGGGCGTCGAACTCGTGCTCACCACCCTCCACTCCGGCGGCAAGTACGGCCAGGGCGGTTATAAATTTTCCGGCGGCACCCACGGCGTCGGCGCCAAGTGCGTCAACGCCGTGAGCGAATGGTTCGAGGTCGAAGTCTCCCGCGACGGCGAGGTGCATCACATGGAATTTGAACGCGGCAAGACCATGCAGAAACTGCATGTCATCGGCAAAGCCAAGAACACCGGCACGCTGATCACGTTCAAGCCCGACCCGGAGATCTTCCGCGAAACGGTCGAATTCAAGTCCGACATCATCGCCCAGCGCCTGCGCGAGCTGGCGTTCCTGAACTCCGGCCTGGAGATCGCCTTCCTGGACGAGCGCCAGGCGGACGGCAAATCGGAGGCGTTTTATTACAAGGACGGCGTCGAGCAATTCGTCCGGCAGCTCAACAAAAGCAAGGAGCCGTTGCATCCCAAGCCGATCTCGTTCAGCAAAGAGACGAAGGAAAAACTGGACGACAAGGAGATCGAGGTCCACGTCGAGGTCGTGTTGCAGTACAACGACAGCTACAACGACCAGGTGTTGTGCTACACCAACACGGTGCATAATCCCGACGGCGGGGCGCACCTCAGCGGTTTCCGCAGCGCCGTCACCCGCGCGATCAACCAGTACGCCAAGTCGAACAATTTGTTGAAGGAAAAAGACCCGCAGATCACCGGCGACGACGTGCGCGAAGGCTTGACGGCCGTGATCTCGGTCAAGCACAGCGACCCGAAATTTGAATCGCAGACGAAGGTGAAATTGTTGTCGCCGGAAGTCGAAAAGATCACCGGGTCGGTGACCTATGAAGGATTGATGGGTTATTTCGACGCGAACCCGCCGGTGGCCAAGCGCATCATCGACAAAGGCCTCAATGCCGCGCGCGCCCGGGAAGCGGCGCGCAAAGCGCGTGAAGCCGTCCGCAAATCCGCGCTGACCGGCGGCGGCCTGCCCGGCAAGCTGGCGGATTGCTCCGATCGCGACCCGGTCAACACGGAGTTGTACATCGTCGAAGGTGATTCGGCCGGCGGCTCGGCCAAGCAGGGACGCGACCGCAAGTTCCAGGCGATCCTGCCGATCCGCGGCAAGCTGATCAACGTGGAGAAGGCGCGCCTGGACAAGGTGCTGCAGAACACGGAGATCCGCACGATGATCACCGCCATCGGGACGGGCATCGGCAGCGGCGAGGGCGAAGGCGCCTTTGACATCAACAAGCTGCGTTATCACAAGATCATCATCATGACGGACGCCGACGTGGACGGCTCGCACATCCGCACGTTGTTGCTGACGTTCTTCTATCGCCAGATGTCGCAATTGGTCCGTGACGGTTACGTCTACATCGCGCAGCCGCCGTTGTATTCGGTGACGCGGAAGAAAAAGACCGATTACGTGGACGACGACAACCAGCTCAACCGCATCCTGCTGCAGAACGGGGTGGAGGAAGTGAAATTAAAGAACCTGGCGGACGGCCGCGAGCTGTCGCCCAAGCAGTTGGAAGAGATCCTGGCGTTGCTGGAATCGTTGGACAAATACGCGACGTTCATCCGCCGGCAGGGCGGCGATTTCGGCGATTACGTCGAGAAACGCAACCCGAAAGGCGGGTTCCCGGTTTATTTCATCAAAGTCCGCGAAGGCAATGAGGAGACGGCGCATTATTTTGAGGACCTCGACGAAGTGGCGAAGTTCAAGGACAAGAACCCCGACCTGTTCACCAATGGCGAATTGAAGGAGAAATCCGACAAGCCGAAGCAGACGCGCCGGGCGGTGGAAGTGGACCTGCACCTGGAAAGCAAGGCGATCGCGGACCTGCTGGGCAAGCTGTCGAAGAAAGGCCTGAACGTCGACCACTATTCGGCGCAGGACAAGCCGTTGTTCGAGCTGGTCGAAGGTGAAGGTGAACGCGCGACGGTGACGCCGTTGTTCTCGATCCCGGAGATCCTTTCGGGGGTCAAAGCGGTGGGCAAAAAAGGCATGCAGATCTACCGGTTCAAGGGGTTGGGCGAAATGGATGCCAAGGAACTGTTCGAGACGACCATGAACCCGGCGGTGCGCAAACTGTTGCGGATCGACCTGACGGATGCCATCGAGGCGGAAGCGATGTTTTCGCGGTTGATGGGTGAAGAAGTGGAGCCGCGCCGCCAGTTCATCGAGGACAACGCGCTGAACGTCCGCAACCTCGACGTTTAATTTCCGTTATCTGATTTGTTATGGCTGATTCCAAAGAATCGAACGATTTGCCGGTAAGCAACACGCCGTTGTTCGCGGCGAACGAGAAGATCGCCAAGATCAATGTCGCCGACGAGATCAAGAATTCGTTCCTCGACTATTCGATGTCCGTGATCATCTCGCGCGCGCTGCCGGACGTGCGTGACGGGTTGAAACCGTCCCAGCGCCGCATCCTGTACGCGATGCACGAGCTGTCGCTGTTCCCGGGCCGCAAGCATTACAAATGCGCCAAGATCTGCGGCGATACTTCGGGCAATTACCATCCGCACGGCGAAGCGGTCATCTACCCCACCCTCGTCCACATGGCGCAGCCGTGGGCGATGCGGGAGAAGCTCGTGGACGGCAAAGGCAATTTCGGTTCCATCGAAGATGACCCGCCGGCGGCCATGCGTTATACCGAGGCGCGGCTGACCCACCTGGGCGCGGCCCTGATGCAGGACATGGACCGGGACACGGTGGATTTCGTCCCGAATTACGACGAACGCATGACCGAACCGACGGTGTTCCCGTCGGCGTTCCCCAACCTGCTCGTCAACGGCGGCACCGGCATCGCGGTCGGCATGGCCACCAACATGCCGCCCCATAACCTGGGCGAGGTCATCGACGGCATCTGCGCGCAGATCGACGATCCGAACATCACGATCCCGCAGTTGATGAAGCACATCAAGGGACCGGATTTCCCGACGGGCGGCTTCATCTGCGGCGTGGAAGGCATCAAGAATTATTTCGCGACCGGCAAGGGCGGCGTGAAGTTGCGCGGCCGGGTCGGGTCCGAAGAAGTCAAAGGCAACCGCGAACAGCTCGTCATCACCGAGATCCCGTTCAACGTCAATCGCGCGGCGCTCGAAGAAAAGATCGCGGAACTGGTCAACGAAAAGATCATCACCGAGATCTCGGCGATGCGCAACGAGTCGGACGAGAACACGCGCCTGGTGATGGAGCTCAAGCGCGACGGCAATCCCAAGGTCGTCATCGCCAATCTCTACAAGCATACCCAGCTCGAGGTCTCGTTCGCCGTGAACTGCCTGGCGATCGACCACGGCCGGCCCAAGACGCTCAACCTGAAGGAGATGATCCAATGTTACATCGATCATCGCCGCGAAGTCATCCTGCGCCGGACCCGGTTTGAACTGCGCAAGGCCGAGGAACGGGCGGAATTGCTCGAGGGTTACCTGATCGCGCTGGCGAACCTGGACGAGTTCATCGCCATCATCCGCAAATCCAAGACCCGCGACGAAGCGCGCGTGAAATTACTCGCGTTTGAATGGACGCGGACGCAGGTGGAACGCTGGGGGATCTTCCTGCGCGACGAATCCCGGCTCGAAGCCGGCCGTTACTCGCTCAGCGAACGGCAGGTGGACGCGATCCTCGAACTGCGTTTGTACCAGTTGACGGCGCTGGAGATCGACAAGGTCGAAGGCGAATACAAAGAATTGCTGGAGCGCATCAAGGACCTCCTGGACATCCTCGCGAAGGAATCGCGGGTCATGGCCATCATCAAGGCGGAACTCAATGCGATCAAAGAAAAGCATGCCACCCCGCGCCTGACGCAGATCGTCCCGGACGAAGGCGAGATCGCCATCGAAGATCTCATCGCCAACGAAGGGGTCATCATCACCCTCACCCACAACGGCCTGATCAAGCGGACGAACGTCTCCAGTTACCGCGCGCAACGCCGCGGCGGCAAGGGCGTCATCGGCATGACCACCCGCGAGGCGGCGACGGAAGAGGACAAGGACTTCATCGAACATCTCTTCACCGCCAGCACGCACGATTACCTGATGTTCTTCACGAACACCGGCCGCGCGTACGTCGAGCGCGTGCATGAGATCCCCGACATGGGCCGCGCCGCCAAAGGCCGCAGCATCGCGAACCTCCTCGAGTTGAAGCAGGGTGAGACCATCGCCGCCCTCATCCGCGTCCTTTCCAAAACCAACGGCAGCAAAGAGGACACCACCTGGGAACAGCCCGGCTACCTTTTCTTCGCCACCAAACAAGGCACCGTCAAGAAGACCGCCCTCGCCGATTTCGCCAACGTGCGCAAAGGCGGCATCATCGCCATCGGCATCGAGCCGGGCGACACCCTGATCGACGTCAAACTGACGACGGGCCAGGACGATGTCATCCTCATCACCAGCGACGGCATGAGCATCCGCTTCAACGAAGAAGACGCGCGCCCGATGGGCCGTCCCGCCGGCGGTGTCCGCGGCATCAACCTGGAGAAAGCCGACGCCCTCGTCGCCCTGGCCGTCGTCGTCCCCGACGCGAAGCTCCTGGTCGCCGGCGAACACGGCATCGGCAAACGCACCGATTTCGAGGAATACCGCATCCAATCCCGCGGCGGCAAAGGCATCATCACGATGAAGACCACGGAAAAAACCGGGGCCGTCATCGGGGCGCTCACCGTCCGCGACAACGACGAGATCATGCTCATCACCTTCAAGGGACAGATGGTCCGCACCCGCGTCGCTGACATCCGGGAAGCCGGCCGCAACACGCAAGGCGTGAAGCTGGTCACCCTGGATCCCGGCGACAAGCTCCAGGCCATCGCGCCGGTGATCGGCGAAGAAAAAGAAGACGCCGTCGGCGCCTGACCGGCCCGTTTTGTCAGACAAACGCCGACACGATTATTGGACAGGCGCCGATAGCCGCTTCCGCCGTTCCCCGTAAGATATCCCTGCCGATCGATCCCGTCCGGCGGCCACCAGACCGTCGGCGGACTTCGGCCGATTTTTCATCCGATGATATGAAACAATTGAGTTTCATTGTGCTGGTCCTGGCCTTCCTGGCCGGCCATGCCCATGCGATCACGGCGGTTCCCAACCCGAACCTGCCGAAGCCGCCGTCTGCCTCCGTCACCAACCTGCCCGCCCGGATTTGGGAAAACAGCCTGTCCTTCGGCCTCACCCTCACGCGCGGCAACAGCGACACCATCCTCACCGCCGCCGGTTTCAAGACGCATCGGCTCGACCTGACCAACGAAGTGTTGCTGACCATCGACGGTTCCTACGGCAAGAGCGGCACGACCAAGAACAACGAAGCCCTCCACGGCGCCGGCCAGTACAATCACCTGTTCAGCGACCGGTTCTATTGCTATCTGCGCGGCGAAGGATTGCACGACGACGTGGCCGACCTCTCATATCGTTTCACCGTCAGCCCCGGCGTCGGCTATTACTTCATCAAGAACAAAGAGATGACCCTGGCGGTCGAAGCGGGTCCGGGCGGCGTCTTTGAAAAGCTGGATGGCTCGTCCAAGAATTATGCCGCGGCGCGCTTCGCCCAGCGGCTGGAACGCAAATGGAACGCTCACGCCCGCGTCTGGGAGACCTTGGAATTCCTGCCGCAGTTCGACCAGAGCAAAAATTTCCTTTTCAACGCCGAGATCGGCGTCGAGACGGCGCTGACGCGGAAGATCAGCCTGCGCACGGTCCTGCGCGACAATTTCATCAACCTGCCCGCCCCCGGCCGCAAACAAAACGACCTCAAACTGATCAGCGGCGTGGTCTATAAGTTCTGATCGTTCCCTCCCGCCCCGACCAGGGCCGCGATCCGCAAAGCGACAGGAAAAGAGCCATTTCCGCCGTTCCTGATCCTTGCCGCCGCATGGGGTAAACTCCTACTGCCAGTTGACGGCGGACGTGGTATTCATCCGCGCTCGTATCCGAAGAACCAAAATGAAATCTCATCTTAAATCGTTGATCCTCGCCGCCGTCGTCGCCCTGTTTGCGCTCCAGGTCCATGCCACCATCGTCCCGGCCGGCTCGACCGTCACCAACAGTTATCCCTGGGAAAGCAGCGCCGCCGCCGGGCTCACCCTGACCAAGGGCAACAGCGACACGCTCCTGCTCACCGTCAAATTGCAGACGCAACGCAAAATGCCGGACAATGAATACAGCTTCGACGTCGACGGCACCTACGGCAAGACGTCCGGCGTCAAAAGCACGGACACTCTCCACGGCTTCGCCCAATGGAACCATCTCTTTTCCGACCGGTTCTTCAGCTACCTGCGCGGCGAAGGATTGCACGACGGCATCGCCGACGTCAAATACCGCGTCACCATCGGCCCCGGCGTCGGTTATTATTTCATCAAGGAAAAGCAGACGACCCTGGCGGGTGAGTTCGGCGTGAGCGAAGTGTTCCAAAGACTGGGGACCAACAGCACCGCGTACACGACGCTCCGGCTCGCGGAACGGTTCGAACATAAGTTCGGTTCCGGCGCCCGCATCTGGCAGAACGTGGAATTCCTTCCCCAGGTCGACCGGTTCCAGAATTATCTCATCAACGCCGAGGTCGGCGTCGAAGCCGCGCTCGCCAAAAACCTGACGATGCAGACCTACGTCGACGACAATTACAACAGCCAGCCGTCACCCGGCCGCAAAAAGAACGATGTAAAACTCGTCAGCGCCGTCGCCTATAAGTTCTAGCCGTCGCCGCGGTCAGAAATAGTGCGAGACGGACAGCATCGGGCCGATGGCATCGATGCCGGCGTTCGGACGGGCCAGGTGCGCATCGGAGATGTGCTGGTAATGGCAGGCCAAATTCACCGACCAGTCTTTGGCGACGAAATAACGCGTCCCGGCGGCGAGGTTCAGGTTGAAATTGAAGTTCTGGCCCTGGATCCGGCGGTCGACGTCCGTTTCCGTCAATCCCCACCCTCCTTCGACGTACGGGACGAACCGGTCGTCCGGCTGCAAAAAATTATAGCGCAGCCACAGGGTCGTGCCGGTGACGTAATTGCCCCGGCCGTCGAAGATGCCGCCGGCAAACAACGTCCCCACGAGCTCAAGATTGCCGCGCGAAAAGCCGTTTCCGTGGACGCCGGTCACCATATAGCCCAGCTCGATCTCCGTGACGGTGTAATTGACCGGCGGACGATGCGCGCCGATCATCGGCGAAAACAGGACCGCCTGCCCGATCACCCCTTCGAACCGGCCGGCATGGAAATGGTCCATGACCGTGGCAGCGACGTCGTCGGCACGCGACACCGGGACGCCGACGACGTGGCAAAGGATTCCCCAGCCCAATAGGTAAGACCGCATTCCTTGTATCATTTGGCCGGGAACCATAGGGCAAGATCGGAAAATGGCAACGGACTAGGGCGCGAGCCGTTCCAGCTTCCAGGACTGGTCCGTCTCCTGCCGGTATTGGAACCGGTCATGCAACCGACCGGGCCGTCCCTGCCAGAATTCGATGCGACGCGGTCGCACGACGAACCCGCCCCAATTCGGCGGCAACGGCACTTCGCCCGGGAATTTCTTTTCCATCTCGGCCCAGCGGGCTTCGAGCGCGGCGCGATCGGCGACGAGGTCGCTCTGGTTCGACGCCCAGGCGGACAACTGGCTTTCGCGCGGACGCGACTTGAAATAAGCGGCGGATTCCCCGGCGGGAACTTTTTCGACCGTCCCGGCGACGCATACCTGCCGTTCCAGGTCCGGCCAATAAAAGGTGAGCGACGCGTTCGCATTCCCGGACAGCTCGCGTCCTTTGCGGCTGTCGTAATTGGTGAAGAAGATGAAACCGCGCCGGTCGACGCCTTTGAGCAGGACGGTGCGCGACGAGGGAAGGCCTTGTGGGTCGACCGTGGCCAGCACCATCGCGTTCACGTCCGGGGGTGTATGGCCCAGGATGGCGTGCCAGAGCTTGAACAGCGCGACGCCGATGCGCCGGAAATACGTGCCGGACCGGCGGGCGGCGGCTTCGGCGAACCACTGCTCGAACTGTTTCAACGGATCCGCATCCAGCGCCGCGCGTTGCAGGTCGCCGAGAGCGTAGTCACGCCTGATGTCGGACACATCCATCTCAGTTTTGAATCTTGAGTTTTAAGTGGTGGCAGTCGTTACCGCACGAATTTTTAACTTTAAATCAAAAATTCAAAACTAAACAGGTCACATCGTCCTGAAGGCGGTCAATCCGAGCAGGACGATGAACACGGCGAAGGCGAGCCGGATGCTGCTGCCCACCTTGATGCGTTTTTCGCTGGCCGTGGCCCAGTTCAGGAAATCGCGGAGTTTCCATGGCGTGACGGTGAACCAGATGCCGCCGACGACCAACACGTAGGCCCAGGCCTGGATGACCAGCACCCAGGGCGATTCGCCGAGGTGCGGGCGGCCGGTGTCGACCATCAGCTTGGCGAGCAAAAGAAAAACGACCGCCAGGCCGCGCACGGCCAGGAAATCCTGGACAAAGATGCAGGAACCGATGCCGATCGCCGCAAAGATGGTGAGCATGTACGGCTTGAACGACGAAAAATCCGCGATCGGTTCACGGTTCACGTTCCACACGAACCATCCCGTCGCCACCATCATGAGGACGATACCGGCTGCCAGGTTGCGCGGAAACCGGCGCACCGAAGCCGCAAATTTTTGCGGGTGCAGGAGCCCGTAAACCTGCGGCGCGCCCAGCCCCAGGCCCAGCAGGATCGCCAGGGTTGAAAGATTCAGTGTCATGGTCGTAAACGAAGATAGAGGATAGAGGATGGAAGCTCGAAATAACAAGCCCCAGTCCTCTTCAATTCCCTTCCGGCTCGATTCATGATTGCTTTTTCACAAGCCGCCAAAAGGCTGCGACTACATTTATATATAGTAGCCGCCGACGTCAGTCGGCGCAAACTTAGCTTTTGAGACCAGCGAGTCAGGAGTCTGCTGCCATAGAATCATTCCATTTCACGCGGTGGAAGGACGCGCTTTTCAATGCCGGGTTCACGGGCAGTAAAATAGCGATTCCAAAACCATGGCCAGTAAGCCGGATCGAAAGGGGCCGCTTGTGGATATCCGGGAACAATCGCCCCCAGATATGGCCATTCCGCCGGGTTTTTGACCAAGTTGCTTTTCAACGGATTAAGGAGCACGTAATCAGCACAAGCCAGGCTAAAAGCATGTCGCTGCCGTTCTTTCATCGTAAGGACCCGATCGTGTGCCTGGTGTTGCAATCGGATTGGTTTCAAAAATCGGCCCAGCTGACCTCGAAAGAACTTCATGCCGTTTCGCTGGTCGCTTTCATGATGTAGTCCCATCCATACCAAATGAATGTGGTCGGGCATCAGACAATAAGCCGGGCAAAGCAATCTTTCGCGCGAAGCCGTGTGCAGCATCATTTCGCGGAAAACAGCATGAAACGCTTCGCAAAGCCAGCCTTGTTGCCGATACATGGTCGGCATGGTCCAGAATACGACGGCATCACCTTGATAAAACTCTCGCCTGAGCCGTGGCAGATAGTGCGAAAAAGTCGAACGGTGGTCGACGCCGGTTGAACTACCACGCCCCTGAGTTTCCATGCCGAAAGATTAGCGCGAACTGACGTTCGCGGCTACATATTTATATACAGTTGCCGCCGACGTCAGTCGGCGCAAACTAAACCGTACGGCTAGAGGTTCACGATCGCCGGGTCGCCGTAGAGCGTGAACGAACCCGTCCGGGTGACCTTCACGTCCATCACCTGGCCGCGATGACGGTCGCTGCCGTCGAACAACACGATCTTGTTGCAGCGCGAACGGCCGGTCATCCGCGCCGGGTTTTTCTTGCTCGGACCTTCCACCAGGATCTGCGTCTGGCGCCCGACAAATTCCTGGTAACGCCGCGCGCCGATGCCGTTCACGACCTCCAACAATCGCTGGTTCCGTTCTTCGCGGACCTTTTGCGGCACCTGGTCGGGCATGTCCGCGGCCGGCGTGTCGCGCCGGGGCGAATATTTGAAGATGTACGCGTTGTCGAATTCCACTTCCCGGCACAGCGACACCGTCTGTTCGAAATCTTCATCGGTCTCACCAGGGAAACCGACGATGATGTCAGTGGTGATGCCGATGGTCGGCCGCACCGCCCGCAACTTTTTGACGATGCCCAAAAACCGTTCCCGCGTGTAACCGCGATGCATGAGCTTGAGCACGCGGTCACTGCCGCTTTGGACGGGGATATGCGCGCTTTCGCACAGCTTGGGCAGCCGGCCGTAGGCCTCGATCAGGTCGTCGCCATAACCCTTCGGATGCGGCGACGTGAACCGGATGCGCTCCAGGCCGTCGATGGCGTGGACGGCGTCCAGGAGTCGAACAAAGTTCGATGTCGAGGGCCGAGGGTCGAGGGTCGAGGGCAAGGCCATTACGGGCTCTCGACTCTCGACTCTCGACTCTCGACCGTCCCAGCCCCGCTTTCCATAGCTCGTTACAATTTGTCCTAACAACGTGATCTCTTTCACGCCGCGCCCGACCAATTCACGGCATTCGGCGACGATATCCGGGATCGTCCGGCTGCGTTCTTCCCCGCGGGTGTAGGGCACGATGCAAAAGGTGCAATACTGGTTGCAGCCCTGCATGATGCTGACGAAGGC
>Ga0068859_100004568_pt1 | contig 14117 bp, 12 predicted proteins | sample KBSSwiS22_FD_66585 | JGI IMG/M metagenome (GOLD analysis project Ga0068859, IMG submission 66585) | Switchgrass rhizosphere microbial communities from Kellogg Biological Station, Michigan, USA - KBS Switchgrass S2-2 | ecosystem: Host-associated > Plants > Roots > Rhizosphere > Soil ... | reverse complement strand
CCGGCCAGCGGCAAGTACGCGCTGCAGGTTCACAGCTGGGGCGGAGCAGGTACCTTGATCGTAGATGGCCAACCGCGTGCGTGGTCCGCCGCCGTGCGCTTCGGTCACGGCATTCCCCGCAAGAGCTCCAGCGTCGTGCCGACGAAGGACGGACTCGACAACGCGCAGTGGGTGACCGATCTCGAAGCAGGCAAGTCTTATCAGATCGAGCTGCAAGGTCAGGCCGAGCCGGAGTCGAAGCTGCAGATCCGACTCGCATGGGTCACGCCGCAAATGCGCGCCGACAATATCAGCGCCGCTAGGACTGCTGCGAAGTCAGCGGGCACCGTCGTTGTCTTCGCGTGGGCACGCAGCGGCGAATTCGACGATCCCGATCTGGCGCTGCGGCTGCCGAACGATCAGGACGCGATGATCGGCGCGATCGCCGACGCGAATCCCAACACGATCGTCGTGCTCAACAGCAGCAGCCCGCACGACATGCCCTGGCGCGACAAGGTCAAGGCGATTCTCTACATGTGGTTCCCGGGACAGGAAGGCGGCGCGGCAACTGCCGATGTGCTGCTCGGCAAAGAGAACCCCGGCGGCAGGTTGCCGATGACTTTCCCCGCGCGAGCTGGAGATGTTGCGGCACTCGACCCGGCTCATCCGGAGCGCTATCGCGGCGCCGACAAGCGCGTCACGTACTCCGAAGGCATCTTCCACGGCTATCGCCACTTCGACGAAAATCACATCACGCCGCTACACGCCTTCGGTTACGGCCTCTCCTACACGACGTTCGCGTATTCGAATCTGCGCAGCCGCGCCACGGGCGATGCTCACGAAGTGAGCTTCACGGTGCGCAACACCGGTAAGCGTCGCGGTGCCGACGTGCCGCAGGTCTATCTGGGTCGTCCTGCGCAGCCACCGGTGCCGATGGCGCCGCAAACGCTCGTCGGCTTTGAACGCGTCGAGCTCGATCCGGGCGAGTCACGCACGGTGCGTGTTCGCATCGAGCCGCGGCAGTTGTCGTATTGGGCGAGCGATGACGATCGCTGGACGGTTGCAGCGGGACGGCGGCCCATCTACGTCGGTGCATCGTCGCGGGACGTCAAGCTGACCGGCGGCATCGACGTGAAGAAGTAGAGCGGGAGCACGATGCGCAATCGAATCGCAATGAGTGTCGCTGTGGTGCTGAGCGCGTGCTCGCCATCGCAGCCTGCACCTGTGACCAACGCCGCCCCCCATCATCCCGACATCTCCGGCTTCTGGGAGCTCGTCGCCGACAGCAAGCAGGTCGGACAGCCGGAGCTAACGCCGCTCGGCAAAGAGCAGACCGACAAGTCGCGACCGAAAGTCGATCAAGGCGAGATCCTGATCTCCGCCTCGCGCTGGTGTCAGCCACTCGGCACGCCGTTCATCATGGGTGACTCTGCACCGCTCGACATCCTGCAAACGCAGCGCGAGATCGCGATCATCGCCGAGGTGCAATCCTCCGCGCGCCACATCTACATGGACGGCCGCGGCCATCCCGATATGGACACGTTCGATCCGACCACGAACGGTCACTCCATCGGTCACTGGGAGAACGACACGCTCGTCGTCGAGACTGTCGGCTTCAACGACCGGGGTGCTCCGTTCATTCCCGGCGGCGGCATCCGCACGCCGAATGCAAAGCTGACCGAGCACGTCGATCTCCTCGACGGCGGCTCGAAACTGCGCTTCACGTTCACTTGGGAAGATCCGACGATCTTCGTGAAGCCGCACACCTACACGTTCACCTATCACAAGGCGGCGGCAGACGCGTACGCGCAGGAATACTTCTGCGACGCATCCGATCCGAACCGCGGCAAGACGGCGGAAGAGCCGCCGCAGCGGCAGTGAGGCTCGCGTGACTGCCAACCGACGCGAATTTCTGCTGGGCGCCGCGGCGTTGACGGTCGCGACGACGCTGCGTGCTGCAGACCGCGCGTCGATCGGCGTTCAGTTCTTCAGCTTCAATCGCGTGGCGGGCGAGGGCTGGGAGCAGTTCTCCGCCGCGATGCAGACGGCGCGCGAGATCGGCTACGACGGTCTGCAGTTCGCGGGTTTGATGGGCCACGCACCGGACAAGATCCGCAAGCGCGCCGCAGAGCTGGGCTTGAAACTGCGCTCGATGCACATCGGCAACGATCAAGTGCGTGCCTTCCGCGCCGCCGACGGCCCGTTCAGTGATGCACAGGACGCGGTCTATACGCCGCAAGGCATCGTGCAGCTAACGCGTGTCAACGCACCGCTAGCGCGCGACCTCGGTTGCGAGTGGGCCATGCTCGCAGCGTCCGGCCCTGCCAATATGCAATCGCTCGACAGCCTGCGACGCATGTGCGACGCGATGAACAAGGCGAATGACATCGCGCGAGCCGCCGGCGTGAAGTTCTCGTATCACACGCACGCGCCGGACTTCAAACCCATCGACGGACAGCGTCCCTTCGATGTCATGGTCGCGAACACCGATCCGGCGATTCGCTTCGAGCTCGACGTCGCGTGGGTCGCCGCCGGCGGCGCGGATCCAGTCGAGGTCATCGACAAGCATCGACAGCGCGTCACCAGTTTCCATCTGAAAGACGTCGACAAGGCAGGCAAGGCTGCGACCTGCGGCGACGGCATTCTCGACTTCGCGGCCATACACAAAGCTGCACGGCGCATCGAGAATCCCTTGTTCTACGTCGAATGCGAAGGCGCGCCCGCCGGCGATCCGGCTCGCGAGCCCGTCCGCGCCTTGAAGTACCTGCGCAGCATCGGTTGGTGAGAGGAGTGAAGTCATGAAGCGGTTTTCTTTGGTCCTGGCCGTCGCAGCTCTCGCCCTCGCAGCGCCGGCAGGCGCACATCACTCGTTCGCGATGTTCGATCAGACCCAGATCTGGAGCTGGACGGGCACGGTAGTGGAGTACCACTGGCGTCAGCCGCACATCCACATCATCGTGCAGGTGCCGAAGGGCACGAAGGACGCGCGCACCGTCGGCACGTGGGACTTCGAGAGCGCCGGCCCGAACATCGCTTCGCGCCAGGGCTGGACCAAGCTGACCTTCAAGGCGGGCGACAAGATCACCGTCGTAGGCAATCCGATGAAGGACGGCTCCAAGGCCGGCTCGGTGAAGTATGCGAAGACTGCCGACGGCAAGGTCCTGTACCACGACGTCGAGCGCAAGGTGACGCCGGAGAACACGCCGTCTCCATGACGACCGCTTAATTTTTGTCGACGCTGCGCCTCCGCAACGTTTGTACTGTTACATCGCACGCGGAGATCGACGCACGTGCTCGAAGCACTGCAGAACACGGCCTTCTCGCAATGGCTGCTGGTTTCGGAGTGGGGCTATCCCATCCTGCTGACGCTGCATTCGCTGGGTCTGGCAATGCTGGTCGGCACGATCGTCATGATCGACCTGCGCGTGCTTGGCGTGGCACGCTCGATTCCGCTGTTGCCGATCAAGCGCCTCATGACGATCGTGTGGACCGCCTTTGCGGTGAACGCGACCTCCGGCACGCTGCTGTTCGCCGCCGACGCGGTGAAATTCGCACACAGCCCGACGTTCCAGCTGAAGCTGTCGAGCATCGTCATCGGCACCGTCCTGGCCGCGATGATGAGCAAGTCGGTGCTCGATCACACCAGCACCTTCGAGGCTGCTGAAGCGGGCGCTGCTGCACCCACCAAGCTGCAGTCCCCGCCGGTCGCGAAGGCGCTCGCGGCCTTGTCGATCTTCATCTGGATTGCAGCGATCGGTCTCGGTCGCTACATGGCCTACGAATGAGGTCAGGCTGAAGCCTGACCCACGGAAACAAGACGTGAACGTGCACCCTTATCTCGATGCGCTTCATGATTCGTGGCTCGGCCACATCATGCGTGATGTGCCCTGGCTGTTCCCGACCTGCGAAGGCCTGCACTTCGTCGGCATGTCGCTGCTGCTCGGCACGATCGGCGTCATCGACCTGCGCGTGCTCGGCTTCTTCAAAGGCCTGCCGATCGGCCCGCTGCATCGCATGCTGCCGCTGGCCTTCTTCGGCTTCGCGCTCAACGTGGCGACCGGCGTGGGGTTCGTCTGCTCCGATCCGGACAGCTATTGGATCGTGGGCGCGTTCCGGCTGAAGATGGTGCTGATCATGCTGGCCGGCTTGAATGCGCTGTGGTTCTGGCTCGTGGTGCTGAAGCACGTGGACGAGTGGGGCCCGGACGCGGACGCTTCGCGGCTCGCCAAAGTCATCTCCGCGATCTCGCTACTGTTCTGGGTGGGCGTAGTGACCGCCGGCCGCTTCATCGCGTTCTCCGGCACCGGGACTCTGTAAGTCCACCACTGCGCCCAGCGGGCCCAGCGACCGGTCCCATTCGGGCACGCCCGAAAAGCGCTGCGCGATGAAGTCGACGAACAGTTTCACCTTCAGCGCTCGGCGGTGCGTCGCCGGATAGATCGCGAGCAGCTCGAGTGGCGGCACGTGATACTCGCCGAGCACCGGGATCAGTCTTCCATTCATCAGATCCTCGCCGCACACGAGTGTCGGCACGCACGTCACGCCGCCGCCGCTGAGTGCGAAGTCGCGCAGCATGTGCACGGAGTTCGTGCGCAGCGCCGCGGGCAGCACCAGCGACACTTCCTCGTTCTTGCGCTTGAACGTCCAGCGATCGCGCGTCGGATATGCGGAGTAGAGGCCGAGCCGATGATGCAACAACTGATTCGGCTCGGTTGGCATGCCAAACTGCTCGATGTAAGCAGGCGATGCGCAGAACACGCGACGCACGCGAAACAGCGAGCGCTCGACCAGGATCTCGGCGTTCGGCCGGAAGATCTGCAGCGCGACGTCGTAGCCCTTGTCGATCGGATTCACCGGCACGTCGCTAACCGTGATGTCGAGCTCGATGTGCGGGTACTGCGCGCTGAAATCTTTCAGCGCTGAGCCGAGATGTCCGAGCGCGAAGCCCGGTAACACCTGCAGACGCAACACGCCGGTCGGTGTGCCTTTCATCAGGCGCATGCGCTCCATCAGCGAGTCCATGCGCGAGACGATGTCGGAGCATTCCTCGAAGAAATTTCCGCCAGCCTCGGAGAGCGTCACCGCGCGCGTCGAGCGGTGAAACAGCGGCGTCTGCAGGTAATCCTCGAGTTGTTTGACGCGACTCGTGATGACAGAGGCAGTGACGTGCAGCTGCCGGGCGGCCTCGACGAAGCTTTTCGTCTCCGCCACGCGCACGAATGCCTGAATGCACTGAAATCTGTCCATTGCTTCCCCCGACTGCAGTATTCGCGTAAGCCAAATAATAGCGCGGTCATTATTCAATAAACTACAAACATTCAGGGGGGTTCACGAGGTCTCTTGTGGACGATCAATACGCTAGAACTGCAGCGCAGTCCGATTTCACCTTCATAGAAGACGAGTCGGGCGACGACTTACCCGCTCCGCCGATCGACCGGCGGCAGCGCGATCGCCTGATCGAGCTGATCGGCCTGCACCGCGCCGCGCTGCTCAAGTACGTCAAACGCATGCTCGTGTCCGCCGAGGACGCCGAGGACATCGTCCAGGAGAGCTGCATCCGGTTGCTCCGCGTCCGCGACCTGTGGCGCAGCGAGCGCGAGGCGCGCGCGGTGCTGTTCAAGATCGCGACCAACCTGGCGCGTGATGAGATGCGCCGCCGCAAGACGCGGCGCCATGGCCATCACCAGCCGTATGAGACGCTGGAGCTGGTCGCCGAGCAGGAGCAGGTCGAGGAGATCCTCGACCACGACATCGCACGCCAGATCATCTCGCAGACGCTCCTGCGCCTGCCTTCGCGCTATCGCGAGGTGTTCAACCTGCACGTCGAAGGGCACCTGAGCTATCGCGCGATTGCGCGCCGGCTCGGGGTGAGCACGAAGACGGTCGAGCGCGATATGAGCGGCGTGCACGAGCTGTGCATGGATCGGTTCGACATGCGGCGCGCGGCCTGCGCGTGAGATGTCTCGCGGCCGCAGCGCTGCTGCTCGTCGCGGCTTGTTCGTTTGCCGATGATCTAGAGGCGGGTTTCCAGAATCCGCCCGCGGCCGCACGCCCGCGCGTGTGGTGGCACTGGATGAACGGCAACATCACGCAGGACGGCATCACGGAAGACCTGCGCTGGATGAAGCGCGTCGGCATCGCAGGGATGCAGAACTTCGACGCGTCGCTCGGGACGCCGCAGGTTGTCGAGAAGCGGCTGCCGTTCATGACGCCGGATTGGAAAGACGCGTTTCGTCACGCTGCGTCGCTTGCGGCGGATCTCGATCTCGAACTCGCTATCGCAACTTCAGCGGGTTGGAGTGAAACCGGCGGCCCCTGGGTCACTCCGCAACAAGCGATGAAGAAGGTCGTGTGGAGCGCGACGCTGCTCGATGGCGGTCGGCGCCGTAAGGAACCATTGCCGCAGCCACCGAACGTGGCTGGCCCGTTCCAGCAGATCGTCTTTCAGGCGCGTCCGGACGAGCCGTCGCCGCAGTTGTATGTCGACACCCAGCTGCTTGCATTCCCCGTTCCTCAGGACGAGCTGGCGGATCGTGCCGCTGCGCCACAGATGAGCAGTGCTCAGGGTGTCATCGCCGGCGACGTTCTGCGCGACGGCGATCTGAGCAAGAGCGTCGAGATTCCGGTCGCCGCGGACGGCAAGACGTGGATCAGGTTCGAATATCCGCGTGCGACCACGATCAGTTCGGCAACGCTCACGTTGCCGGTGCGTCGCGCCTTTCCGCCGCCGACGCAGTTCGATGCCACGCTGCAAGCCAGCGACGACGGGACGACGTATCGCACCGTCGCCACGTTGGCAGCCTCGCGCGCAGATCAGCGGACCGTTGCTTTCGCCCCGGTCGCGGCGCGCTGGTTTCGCGTCGAGTTCGTAGCGGGCAAGCCGTTCGAGCGCTCGGTGGCCGAAGGCACGGTGACGATCCAGTTTCCGCCGCCACCGTCGTCGCTCGCCATCGCGGAGCTGGCGCTGCATCCGCGCATGTACGTCAACAGATTCGTCGAGAAAGCGGGTTTCGCCGCGGCATCCGACTACTACTCGATCGACACGCCCACTGCGCCACGCACTTCGATCGTGCCGAAAGACACTGTCGTGGATCTCACGGGAAAACTGCGCCCGGACGGCACCCTCGACTGGGTTGCACCTGCTGGCAAGTGGATCGTGCTGCGGATGGGTTACTCGCTCACAGGGCATACGAACGGGCCCGCGAGTCCCGAGGCCACGGGGCTGGAAGTCGACAAGCTCAACCCGGCGCACGTTCGCAACTATCTGCAGCACTACCTCGATATGTACGAGGGCGCGACCGGTAAAGATCTCATCGGCCGACGCGGCCTGCGCGCATTGCTGAGCGACAGCTACGAAGCAGGCGCGCAGAACTGGACCGAGAACATGTTGGCGGAGTTCACGCGCCTGCGCGGCTACGACGCGCGACCGTGGTTGCCGGCGCTCGCCGGCTGGATCGTCGAGAGTTCGGCTGCCAGCGATCGCTTTCTCTGGGACTTCCGACGGACGATCACAGATCTCCTCGCTGCTGCGCACTACGGGCAAATCAAGGAAGTCGCGCGCGAGCGGGGACTCACGCTTTACGGCGAAGCGCTCGAAGACGAGCGGCCTGCGCTGGGCGATGACATGGCAATGCGCCGCTACACGGACATTCCGATGGCGGCGATGTGGACGTATCCTGGCCGGGACGGGCCGAAGCCCACTTACATCTTCGATCACCTCGGCGCCGCCTCGGTCGCGCATGTTTACGGACAGAACATCGCGGCGGCCGAATCGCTGACGGCATTCGGCTATCCGTGGGCGTTCGCGCCGCGCGATCTGCAGCCCGTCACCGACCTGCAGTTTGCGCTGGGCATCAATCGCATCGTCGTGCACACGTCCGTGCATCAACCGTTGTCTGATCGGCGTCCTGGCATGTCGCTGCGCACGTCGTTGGGCCAATACTTCAGTCGCACAGAGACGTGGGCGGAGCAGGCGGGGCCGTGGGTCGATTACCTGTCGCGCAACTCGTTCCTGTTGCAGCAGGGCAGGTTCGTTGCGGACGTCGCCTACTTCTATGGGCAGGAAGCGCCGCTTACCGGGTTGCAGCCACAGGATACGCCACGCGGCTTCGGTTTCGACTTCGTCAACGACGATGTCGTTCTCAAGCAGCTGCGTGTGGCGGATGGCCAGCTCGTCACGGCGAGCGGGATGCGTTATCGGATCTTGTATCTCGGCGGCAGCAGTCGCCGCATGACGCTGGATGTGCTGCGAAAGGTCGATGAGCTCGTGCGTGCCGGAGCGAAAGTCGTCGGCCCCAAGCCGATCGAATCGCCGAGCCTTGCGGACGATCAGGCGGAGTTCAGCCGATTGGCCGGAGCGTTGTGGGACGCAGGCCGTATCAGCCCGACGATGGAGCACGACGTGCCGCCCGACTTCGAGCTTGATGGCGCAAACGTTCTGTTCCTGCATCGACGCTCGGCCGATGCCGATATCTATTTCATCAGCAATCGCACGCAGCGCGCGGTCGCGGGCGACGCAGCGTTTCGCATCGACGGGAAGCGGCCGGAGCTATGGGATGCCGAGACCGGTCGCAGCGAAGACCTGGCGTACCGAACCGAGAAGGGCCGAACGTTCGTCCCGCTGCAGCTCGACCCGTTGCGTTCCGCATTGGTTGTGTTCCGGAAGGCGGCGACTGCGACGGAGCGTTCACTGCCAAAGCCCGTCGAAACCGTCGCCGCAACGATCGCGGGTCCGTGGCAAGTGAAGTTCGAAGCTTCTGCAGCGCTCACGCTGCCGACGCTCGTCAGCTGGACCGAGCGCCCCGAGCCCGACATCCGCTACTTCTCCGGAACTGCAACCTACAGCGCGGCATTCGACTCGCCGACGCAGCGCGGCCGCTTCGTCCTGGATCTCGGCGATGTCCGCGAGCTCGCGACGGTCACCGTCAACGGCAAAGCAGTCGCCACTTTGTGGCGCCCGCCGTTCCGCGTCGACGTGACCGAGGCAATCAAGCGCGGCCGCAACGACATCTCCATCGCGGTCACCAATCTCTGGGTCAATCGCTTGATCGGCGACGCGCAGCCAGGCGCGAAGCAACACACGTTCACAACAGGCCCGACCTATCTCCCGACCGCGCCGCTGCGCCCGTCTGGGCTTCTCGGGCCAGTTCGTGTACTGCGCGTGAACTAAGCGGCGTCCGCCTCGGAGTCCACCAGCGGGAACTCCAGGTGAAAAGTCGTGCCCACGTTCTCTTCCGACTCGAAGCTGATCCGCCCTGACATCTGTTCCGTCAGATGCTTCGCAATCGCCATCCCCAACCCCGTACCACCGCGGCTGCGTCCGTCCGACGAGTCTGCCTGCGAGAACCGTTCGAAGATCTGCTTGCGGAATGCGACCGGAATGCCGCAGCCGTGGTCGATCACGCTGACGCGGCACACGCCGGCGCCCACGGTCACGTCGACTTCGACCCGGCCGCCGGTGCGTGAGAACTTGGCGGCGTTCGACAGCAGGTTCGCCATGATCTGGTGAAAGCGTCCGTCGTCGACGCGGATCTGCGAGCCGGGCGCTCGTTGTCGCGCTTCGATCACCACGTTCAGCCGTTCCGCGTAGTAACGGCTCGCGGTGATGCAGCGGTCGATCAGATCATCGACCACGAACGGGCGCAGGTCGAAGCGCATCTTGCCGGAGGACGCTTTCTCGAAGTCGAGGATGTCGTTGATCAGCTGCGCCAGCCGATCGCCGTTGGTGCGCGCCATTTCCAGCAGCCGCGCCAGCGGCGGGGCAGGGGAGCCGAACTTGCCGCTGGCAGCGAGACCGATCGAGCCGAGCATCGCCGTCAGCGGCGTGCGCAGCTCGTGATTGATCGTCGCGATGAACTCGTTCTGGATCTGCTCCACGCGCTTGCGTGCCGAGATATCGCGCGTGTTGCTGACCCAGCCGAACTGGCCGCTGCGGCTCGAGCCCCGCAGCGTTCGCGAGATGGTCTCGACCCAGACGTAGTGGCCGTCGCGATGTCGCATGCGGAACGATCCGGCCAGCACTTCGCGCCCTTTGCGCAGCGCCTCGATTCCGGCTGCGTATTGCACAGCGTCGTCCGGATGCACGTACTCGACACCATCGCGGCCGGTCAATTCGCCCGGCGTCCAGCCGAACATCTCTGTGACCGAGGGCGACAGATAGACCCATGCACCGCCTTGATCGGTGACGGTAATGATGTCCATTGTGTTCACGGCGATGATGCGGAAGCGCTCTTCGCTCGCGGCCACGTCGCGCAGCAACCGCCGTTGATGCGCGACCACTGCACAAACCGGGTAGCTGGTGAGAATCAGCGCTGCGATGAGCAGCTGCATGGCCAGGATCTGCTCAGGATCGCTGATTGTTGCGAACGGCCCGCGATCGTCGACAGTGAAAGCGAATGCGATGGCGGTAACGATGAAGATCGCTGCAGAAGTGCCGGCGTACCCCAGTCGAAACGCGATCAGCAGCACCGGCGGGACCACCAGGAACAGCAACGGGAACCAGCTCTGCGCGCACACCACGAGGGTCGTCGCGATCGCAAGCCCGAACGTCCCGGCGACCGTCCCCCAGTTCGCATCGCGCATCGTCTGTCGCAGCTCCGCCGGCCGCAAGCCGAACGCCAGCGGCAGGACCACCGCGATGCCGAGAGCATCTGAAGCCCACCACGGCAGAAACACGGTCGTGAAATCGGCATTCACCGTCGCGTACAACACCAGCGCAGCCAACGCGGCCGCGACCGCCGGTGCGATGACGACTGCGTAGAAGAAGAAGCGCAGCAGAACACGCGGATCGCCGAGCGCCGACATGCTGGTCAGCGAGCTGCGCAGCACGCGCACGACGATCAGAACTTCAACGGCGTTCGCGACCGAGAAGCCGATGGCTGTGTCGGCTGTGTTGCCCGCGAGGACATTGACCGCGATGTTTGCCACGAAACAGGCGGCGAGAGTCCAGCGCCAGTCCGCTTGGGATCGCAACAGCAGGATCGCAGCGAGCAGGCCGTTGGAAGGCCAGATGGCGGCGACCGGCCCGACCTCCCGCTTCAGGGCGATGCCCAGCCAGGCCGCTGCTGCGAACAGCGCGGCGATCCCCAGGGTGTAACCGAGATCCCTGGCGGGCCGGTACATGGCCGACACTTGGTTGGCAGGGCGCGACACTGCCGCAGGATCCTGAACAACCTGCCGGCATCGTGCAAGTTATTGCCGGATTTTCGTCAGCCGACCAGGCTGGCGCGCAGAAACTGGCCGACGGCTTCGGTGAAGGCGACTGGCTGCTCGATGTTGGCGAGATGCGCCGCCGGGTCCAGCAACAGCTTCTGTGACTTCGGCACCCGCTGTGCGAGCGCCTCGACGATTTGCGGTGTCACTGCGGCATCCTGCCTGCCGCCGACCACGAGCACGGGCATGTCGAGCGCACTCAGACGATCCAGCAGATCCAGGCCGCGGATCGCTTCGATCGCCGCGCAGTAGCCTTCCAGCGTTGTCCGCCGAATCATGTTCGCGACGCGTTCGACGTGCAGCGGCGCGTGCTCCCGGAAGTGCGGCGTGAACCAGCGCTCGAGGGTCGACGCGACCTGCTCCTGCATTCCATGAGTTGCCGCGTGCTCCTTGCGGCGCGCCCAGAGTTCTCTTACCTCAGCAGGAGTGCGTGCCGATGTATTGCTCAACACCAGCGAGCGAACGCGCTGCGGATAGTTGAGGGCAAACGCCTGGCCGATCATGCCGCCGAAGGACAGACCGACGATCGACACGTCTGCGATCGCTGCGCTGGCCAGCAGCTCTGCGAGTGCATGCGCGTATTGATCGAGCGAGTTGATCTGCGGTCGCGCCGCACTCGCGCCATGGCCTGGCAGATCGATAGCGAGGATGCGCGCGAACTGCGACCACACTGGAATCTGCTGCGCCCATAACTCGCTGGACGTGGCGATCGCATGCAGCAGGACGATGACAGGCGCATCGCGCGGCCCGCTGTCGTGCCACGAAGTGATATCAGACATGCCAGCGAGCGAGGCCGATGCCGGCGTACCAGTTCGGTAGTGGCTTGTAGTACTGCACTTCGAAGCGCGCGCCAGCAGCCGTGCCGTGTGCGATGAGCCAGTTGCGGATTTCTTCTGCGCCGTTGCCGGCTTCGTTCACGTGCTCGGCGGCGTAGCGCGCAAGCTGTTCGTCGTTGTTTGCGCCGAGCAGGCGCAGGAATTCGCGGTCGAACGTTTCGTTGACCAGACCCATGCGCGGTGTCGCGACGTCGTGGCTGATACCGCCAGTTCCGAGCACGGCGACTCGTGCCTGCCGCGGATACGAGCGGATCGCGTCGCCCAGCATGCGACCCCATTGCAGGCAGCGCTTCATGGTCGGCAGCGGCGGCTGCACGCAGTTCACGAGGATCGGCACCACCGTAACCTGACGTGAGAGTCCTGTGAGCACGAGCGGCGTGAGCACGCCGTGATCGAGCGTGAGCTGCATCGAGAACGACGGATCGAATCCGGCCTGCAATGCTTCGCCGAGCAGGTGCGCACCGAGACCGGTGTCGCCCGCCAGCGTGTGCTTGTCGATCTTCAGCCAGTGCTCTGCCGGCGACTGATAGCTTTCGGCGGCGCCGATGCAGAACGCCGGGAAGTTATCGAGGAAGAAGTTGTGCAGGTGATCGTCGGCGATGACGACGACCGCGTCGGGCCTGGTTTTCGCGATCTCGGCGCCGAGCTTGCGGAACTCCTCGTAGACGGCCGTGCGATCCTGCTCGCTGATCGCGTCGGGGAAGTTCAGCATCACGGGAGTGTGGCTGGCAGCAAATACTCCGACGAGTTCAGCCATCGCGCGCCTCCGCAGCGATAGCGCGGAGCGAGGCGAGGAACGTCGCTTCCGAAATGTGCAGGCCGAGGCAGTGGGCGCGCAGCAGATAAGGATTCGCACCGGCGAGATACATCGCGCCGATTTCGTTGTCGCGCACCAGCGCCTTCACTTCGGGCGGGAGCGGAATGGCGCTCATGTACGCGTCGGGATCGCGCCGATACTGTTCCAGGTGCCCAGGCTTGTGATGCACGTCGAACAGAATGCGATTGATCCAGTACGCCTGCGGCGTGGGCATGTCGAGTTGCCAGTTGCGCGGCATGGGTATCAGCGTCCAGTCACGCGGTCAGCGAGCCAGGCGACGATCGTCGGCATCGTTTGCGGCGTGATGCCCATGTGGCCGCCCGGGAACAGTCGCACTGATTTCGGGCTGCCGTGCTCGAGCAGGAGATGGATATCGGCGATCGGACATTGCTTGTCTTCTTTGCCGTTCACGAGCAGCAGCGGCGCGCACGGGCGATCGAGAATGCCCTGCTGCAGCAACGACAGGCGCTCGAAGAACTCGATGTATTCGGCATCGTTGGTCGCGCCGAGCATGCGCGAGCGCGTCTCGACCAGCTCCATGAGGTAGCTGTCGGGAAAGCGCGAGGCTTCGACCCAATCGCGTTGATACATGTAGTGCGCGCCGCCGCCCCAGCTCACTGCGCCCGCGATCCGTTCCGGATGCAGATGCGCGAGCCGCGCGGCCCAGTAGCCGCCGAACGAACGGCCGAGACAACCGACGCGCGCGGCATCGAGATCCGATTGCGCCGCGGCCCATTCGAACATCGCGACGAATTGACGATCGGCATCGACGACGCCTTTGACGGGTGACTCGCCCGTGCCGGCGTTGTCCATCGCGATCGTCGCGAGACCGCGCGCGAGAAAGGCATCGCTTGCCAGCGTCATCTGTTCCTTCCACGCATCGACGCCGCCCCACATGACGACGACACGCGGTCGCGCAACGCCCGGCGGACGCCGCAACAGGCCAATCACTTCACGACCTTCGCCCGCACGTCCCGCGAACGGCACGACGATGCGCTCGATTGGGGGATTCCAGAAACGGGATGCTGCGAGATACGTTTCGCGCTCGGCGACGGCGCAACGTTCCTTCGTTGGATGGTTGGGGCAGGGGAAGCGACCCATGAAATACAGACCGCTCGCTCGCGCGTACAGCGCGGCTGCGTCCTGATTCCGGCCTTCGCGTTCGGCGCGCTTGGCCTCATCGCGCACTCGATCCGCCGCGCCGCCCCACACGCGTGTCCACGATTCGGCGTCGAGACCTTCGAGGGTTTCGATCAGTCGCGAGCCTTCGTCGG
>Ga0068859_100004566_pt1 | contig 14125 bp, 13 predicted proteins | sample KBSSwiS22_FD_66585 | JGI IMG/M metagenome (GOLD analysis project Ga0068859, IMG submission 66585) | Switchgrass rhizosphere microbial communities from Kellogg Biological Station, Michigan, USA - KBS Switchgrass S2-2 | ecosystem: Host-associated > Plants > Roots > Rhizosphere > Soil ... | reverse complement strand
GCCGTGGATCGTTGGCAATTTCTTTGGAGTAGTCCACATCATTGGGTGAGGGAACAATATACTGGCGGTACAAACTATATTTTTCCTCGCTCACCTGCTTTAAAATTTCCATGGCCACATACATTTTGTATACGGAGGCAGGATAAATAAAATTGGTGGCATTAACGCCGCCGAACACCGGCTTTTTTCCGCTGCAGTCAATTACTGCAAAAGAAACCTGTTCGCTGTCTTTATCGCCAACAAAAAAATTACTGTCCAGTTGTGCTTCGTGGATGATGGTTTGTAAAGCGGCATTTAGTTTTTTGCTTTGTTTGTATGCAATGGTTTGTGCGGTTGAACAAAGAGAGAGCAACAACAAAAAAGAGAGCGGCCATTTCATATCGGAAGTTTATGAGTGCAATTATTTTGCTGCCGCAATGATCATTTTTTCCAACACTTTCATATCCACATCTTCCAGTTTATTGATATAAACACAGCCGCCACCCGTTTTGTGTTTACCTAATTTTTTTAATGCTTCGGCATGGCGTTGCAGGTTGATAAGATACACTGTTAAATTAGCTTTACGGGGAGAAAAACCAATTTTAAACCAATCTACTTCCCTTCCACTGGCAGGACTTTTATACCTTACGTCTCCAAAACCTATTATTGAACTGCCCCACATTTTCGGCTTTTCACCGGTGGCTTTCTGCATTAATTTTAAAATAACATGGCTGTCTTTACGCTTTTGCTCACTGGCATTGCTATCAATAAAATCTGTCACACTTGATGCAGTTGGTTTGGTTTTTATTTCTGCTACTTTACCCATAAAGATAATTTTACCTGAAGTTAAGTATCAAAATTGAAATTTGCCTGGTTGGTTTTTAATTATGCAGCGTATTATGATTTTGGCCGCCCGAAATATAAAACATAGCCATCAGCATCTATAATTTCAAATCCGCGTAAGCCATCATCATCTTCATCTTCACGGATAGGTTGTTTAAAAGTTACAACCCGGGAACTGAATTCTTCAAACAACACATCCGGTTCTGCAACGCCAACATAGGCATCCCAGCGTGCCCACTTATGACGAGTATGATTGGGTACCGGCTTTACTTCAGCACTGATCTCTTTGAGCATAATGGTAATATTGTCGCGGCCAACAATGGCAAAAACCTGGTCATCTTCAGGACCAATATAACGGATTTCAAATCCAAGTTTGCCGGTATAAAATGAAACTGAAGTTTGTAAATTGGTAACAATGAAAAATGGCGATATGTAGTTGAGGTTTATCATGATGCTTAAAAGTTGGTTACTTTAAAGCCGCTCATAAATTCTTCAAACTTCGAAATGTTTTTATCAAAGGTTCCCGGAGTTGAAGTGAAGTCAATCCATAAATAGGCTGATTTTGTTTCTACTAAAATATATTCGCAATGATACATTAGTTTTTCGCGGAGTAAATATACTTTATAGCTATCTCCAATGTCTTTGTATTTTCCAAGGTCTTTTTTCCCCATAAATTTATGCGAATCACTCCAGTTGGGTGTTTGTCCAAAAGTAAGATCCTCCACTATATATTTTTTAAATGCTGCCTGCGATGGAAACCTGGCTTTATTATATATTTTTATGAGTATCGCATTTTCAATACTATCAACGGCTGGCATTGTGCCTCCAAATTTATACACCGAACCTGTTTCTTTAAGGCTTAACCAATTGGGGATCTCTACCTGGAAATTAAATGTGGAGTCTAAATAAGTTAATTTTTCAATTTTTTGCTTTGCCTGCTGTGCTCTCAAATCATCATAGGTATCAAATGTACCTCTCTTAATTTTTGCAGAGTCTGTTGTTTGAGCATAACAAAAGCAGGAAAATAAAATACAAGCAAGCAGTGGAGTTAGTTTTTTCATTTATACAGGTGTTTACAGACAGGGTTAAATTTAGGATTAAAAGTTGAAGGTTAATAATATTTCCTTGCAGTGTTCTGTGCCTTTTACCATGCACCGGGGTTAGGCTTTTCTTTTATAATAAAGTCACCGTCTTTTCCATTCCAATAAAAATACTTTTGGTAAGTATTATTGGCGGCTGCTAAATGATACCATACAAATGGTTTCAATGAGATTGTGTCGGAATAATTCTTATTTATATCTGCATAACTTTTATAGTACATCCATTTATAGCGGTTGCTTTTTTTATTGAAATAAATCTTTATTTTTTTATTGCCGTTAACGGATCGACCATCTTTTCTTTTGACAAGGTTGTAATTAACTATGATCTCTTGTTTGGAGGGATAGTGAAATATACTGTCCATGGTTATTGGCTTTACTTCAGTTAAAGACCATGATTGCCCGGGATTTTTTATGAGCAGGTACTTATCAGTTATGGTTAAAGAAGGCGGTCTTAAAAAACAGGATTGCAGGGAAAATAGAAGAAGAAGAAAAATGAAAAATTTCATAATCCGATAAAGGTAAGTATCAAATTTCAAAGTTGTTTATCGAGTGGAAACTAAAGGCCGTTGCCGGCGACCAGCGAAACACCCCTTCTGCAAAACTATATTTTGCCTGACAAACTTAAGCATTAAGCAGCTTCAAATTCTTTATTTCTCTCTACAAATAAATCATGATAAACCTGTATCCGCATCCAGTATTCTGCGGGAATATCCAAAAGCTTTTGCAACTTCAATGCTGTAGCAGCGCTTACATGCCTTTTACCATGTAACAACTCACTGAAATGTCCAGCTTTCATTCCTAATAATGCTGCAAATTCAGTTTTCTTAATATCCCTTGCAGCCAACTCCATTTGCAAAATTTCTCCGGGATGTAACGTTACATCAGTAAAGATTTCTTTGCCACGGGAATTAACAACTTTGTAATCAGGCATAATATTTATTCGATTGGGGTGTTTGTTTCGTATTAATTATTACTATTGATAATGATTGGTCAGATCTTCAATTATCAAAACATCTGTCACTAATACTGTACCATCTTTCTCAACACGTAAAATCAATCTGTATTTTAGATCAACTCTTACTGAATAATATCCTTTGAAATCGCCCTTGAGGGCTTCAAAATTCAATCCGCGGAATTTTCTTAATTCCTTAATGCTATCGGTATTCATTAGCATCAAAACCGTCTTTTTAAATTTCACAATAACATCATTAGTGTACTTTGGTTTTCCTAAAACCGGCTTACCTTCAAATAGTTTTTGCAGGTAAGCATTGTTAAACTCTATAGTCATCCGTTCTTATGTACGTTTTTTGACGATTTGTTTATCTTGAATAAAGAGTTCTATTGATTTCCCAAAATTAGGGAAATTATTTGATTTACCAAAAAATGGTAAATATTTTTTATAAAAGAAATTTAAAATCTCATCACCCATTCCCCACTCTCTCCATCTCATCCCCTGCACTTCCACCACTCCGTTTAGTAGTCTTATACGCTTTACCAAAACGATAAGTAAAAGAAATATTAACCACCCGGCTATCTCTCCGCACAATAAAATATTCCGTGGCTTTTGGAAATTGTGTAAGACCCTCCATAGCATTGGTATAAAAAAGATCTCGTAGGCTGAGTTTAAGCGTGCCTTTCTTTTTAAGCACGGGGCGACTTACGCCAAGGGATAATTGCCCGGTGGGATAGAGTTTTTCCTGCAGGTCGTTACGGGCACGGGTGGTGTAAAAGCCGCTGAGTTCGCCACTGTATTTTTTAGCGAAGGAGAACTGGTTACTCATGTTCAGGTTGAGCTGGTTGATATCGCTTTTAAAATTCACATCCCCATTAAAGCCTTTTAATTCTTTATGGTTGAACAAAGCCTGCAAAGTAAAGCTCCACCATTTTGTGGGTGCCAATGCCAGCGTGCTGCTTAAACCCAGGTTGTGGGTGCGACCCACATTACCCTGTGAATAATACAGGAGGCCGCTGACAGTATCATTTAAAAATAGCTGGGAGAAATAATTTTTAACGATGCTGAACGATACGGTGGTGGTAAGCAATTCCTTGTACTGGTGACTCAACTCCAGGTTCCAGCTGTATTGAGGAACGATGTAAGGATTACCATTTTGATAAGTGTATTTGTTGATGATAAAAGTAAAAGGATTCAGTGTTTGAAAAGCGGGGCGGTCAATTCTTCGTCCACCCGTAAACGTGAAACTGTTGGAGGAATCGGCCTGGTAAGTGATGTAGCCACTTGGGAATAAACCATCGTAATTACGGGTAAAGGCAGAATCTTTCACTTGTATATTGCCGAGCTGGTGGGCATCATAATTTGTAGCTTCGTAACGCAGGCCCGCCTGCATGCTGAAGCGTTTGTATTTTGTTTCCAAACTGCTGTACAGCGCATTGATATTTTCCTGGTAGATAAAATGATTGCTCTTGCCATAATCTTCCTGCCAGGTGTTGCCATCAAAATTTTGATAAGAAGCAGTATTATCCGTACGGATATGTGATGTTTTAAAACCGGATAAGAGCGTACTGTTTTTTCCAAAGCGCAATGTATGATCGGCTTTTGCAGAGAGAATGGTAATGGTATTGGGTACATGACCTCTTGAAGCTTCGTTGTAACCACCTGTTGCCTGCAAATGATTATTGAACAGTTGGTCATTTATAATATCGTAACTGAGCCAGTCAAAATCTATAGCAAGATCCTGTTGTTTATTAATGCTGTGGCGCAGGTTGGCATTGAGCGCACCGTTTTTATAATGATTGGTGTTTTCTGTTCCGGTTACCACCGAAGAATCTGTTGCACCCGCTGCGTTGAGCCATGTAGCGGTGGCTTCGCCGGTGCCATTGCGTTTAACCCTGGTGCCGCCCAGCACAATGCCAACGGTGGTTTTGGGTGTTACATAATAATCAATGCCCGTTTTAATAGTGTGGTTGACAAAAGTGCCGGAGAAATAAGTGGGCTGATCGAGTATGGCGGTAACGGTATTATTGTTGTCGTAATATTTTCGCAGCGCATAAATGCTGGTAAAGTATTTGGTGATGTTGACACTGTAATTAAAAAACATATTGAACTTGCCGGTACGGTAATTTAAAATAAGGCTGTTATTATTTTTCGGGTACACGCCCTGGGTAGCTGCTACTGTTGCCGTGCCATTAAAACCTTTTACTTTATTTTTTTTGGTTTTGATATTGATGATACCTGCATTGCCACTGGCATCATATTTAGCAGGCGGGTTGGGCATCAATTCTATCTGGTCCACCTGTGTGGAACTCATGCTGCTAAGTAAATTGTTCAGGTCAGCACCTGACAAGTACGTTGGTTTATCATCTATCATCACCAGCACGCCTGCTTTTCCCTGCATGCTGATGCTGCCATTCTTATCTACCATTATGCCGGGTGATTTTTCCAGGACTTCTAAAACAGTGGTGCCGGTATTGGTTACAGCGGCTTCCACATTAATGATGGTTTTGCCTTCTTTATGTTGTATGAGTGGTTTTTTGGAGGTTACATTTACGGCTTGTAAAGTGGTGGTTCCCTTTTGCAGTGTTATGGTGGTGGTGTGTATTGCAGGAAAATTAAAAGCCGCTGTGGTTTGTGTTTTATACCCAGTACCCGTAATGGTACAGGTGTAATTGCCTGCGGCAATATTTTGAAATGTGGCTATTCCTTTGTTATTGGTGATAGCGGTTTGTATTAATTGGTTATTGCCGAATACTTGTACGGTTGCGTTGGCAATGGGCTGTGCATTTTCATCGGCTACCGTAAGCATCAAATTATTTGCTGCATGCTGGGCACGGATGTTAGTGAAAAATAAAATAAATGCGATGAGTTGAATGGTTCTTTTCATTAGTGGCGAAGATAGGATGCCGTATGATTTTGGAAGGGGTGTTTTTGTTTAACGGTTGTGAAGATGGATGAGGTTGGCGGGTTTTTACATGTACCCCGAAAATTCTTTTCGGGCTTTAATTGTCGGAGACAATTAACCAAGGCATCCTCGTCAGAGACGAGGACGAGGGTCGAAAAGAATTTTCGGCGTGCAGCACTACTTACTCCTTCTCCGTCCACACTACTGAGTTCCCTGTACGATATTCATTTTGCTCCCATAATTTATTACCGGGGTCCAGTATCCATTTACCATCAACAACAAACTTATAGCGGTGCTTACCTTTATTCAAATGAACCGGGAATACCCATACATCATCCACTTTTTTCATTTGGAAAGATTTAGGATTCCAGTTATTAAAGTCGCCGGAAACACAAACTGTTTTGGCATTATCAAATCCCTTTAAGCGGAAAGTAAAATTGGGGCTGATCACCAATACAAAATTATCTTTAGTAACACTGTCGGCAAGGGTTTCTCCGTCTATGCTTAACCGGTACTCATAATTTCCGGGGCCCAGTGCATAGGCAAATTGCCAGCCAGTGGCTGTTTTGGTCATGAACAGCTGGTTATCCTGCCAGTTGTTGAACGAACCTTTCAGCACCACATTTTTGGCATTGGCAAAACCATCCAGTTTGAATATGTAGGGGTTGCCGATCCTGATCACCGAATTAAAATCATTGAATTCATTGGGAAATTTAGCAGGATTGGCAGGATCAATGAACCAGTTGCCATCGGCAATAAAACGATAGGTATGTGTGCCTTCAGATAAATACACCGGTAAGCTCCAGCCAATAGCTGTGCGTTGCATCAGCAGGTCATGTTCTTTCCAGTTGTTAAAACTGCCGGCGAGGTACAGCTTTTTTGTATCGGTATAACCGTTAAGTGTAAACGTATAATTGGTTTTAAAGTACACGGAATTATCGTTGCCCATGCCATCATTCTCTATGTTGGTATTATCCCTGTCAACAGTCCAGTTGCCGTCAACAATAAATTTGTACAGGTGTTTACCGGTTGATAGTTTAACACGGGCAATCCATCCGCTGTCGGTCTTTGTCATGGGCAATGCATTGTCTTGCCAGTTGGTAAAACTGCCCGCCAGTTTCACCAGGTGTGCATTGGTTTGCCCACGCAGGTAAAATGTAACTACAGAATCTGCCACAGCAAAAGCCCATTTATTTTTAAACTTGTTGGCACCAAAATGAACCTGGTTGGCCGGGGTCGTCATCCCGGCTGATGTTTTTTGTGTAAAGATTATTTTCTCTGCCGGGTTACTGATATTATCTGCACCGAATAAGGGTTTGCTGATCACCACTATCTCCCCATTATCAATATCAATTTTCCAGCCCAGTTTATGCAGGCTGTCGGGCGAATTGGTTTTGATAAAATGCGGCAGGTCCAGGTCGGCCAGTTCGTATCTTTTAATAAAACTATCGAGGGAGCTGGCAGGAATATTTTTTCCAAGTGTAATAAACATTTTGCCTTCCTTAATGCTGTAAGATCTTACAGGTACCTGTGCATGTGCATACTGTACACATAGCAACAACATGCAGCAAACTTTCAAGCAATGGTTTAGTATGGTTTTACAACGCCTCATTTCCAGATATACATTTTATTGTTTACAAAGTTAAACCCTATTTTATGTAAAGACAGGAAATCAAATCCTAAAATACCATCAATACAATAACTGTCTGCCATACAGGCTTTTTCCAGGTTAGTAATGATCACGGGCAGGTTACCGGTATTCTGGTTACCAATCACCAGGTTATTTAAATTACCATAGATAGCTTCTACTTTTTTATTGCCTGTGCCCAGGAGCTGGATACGCCTGATGATCTCCACATTGGTAAAGATAGAAGCAGGCAAACGACTGTCCAGCACATTGGATTCGGCACCTGAATCAATAATGAGCCGTAATTTTTTTCCTGCCATTACCGTATGGGTCACCAGTTTGCCATTCCATACTTCAACAGGTACGATGGAATATGCTGCAGTATCATCCAATTGTGTGCTTTTATAGGTTTTTGTTTCTTTTTTAGCGATACGATGCAGGTAGAGCAGGTTGTTTTCATAATCGATGATCATTTCAAACTGCAACAATAATGATAACCCAACGAGGCCGAGTATACGCACTCCTTTGTTATTTTCCAAATGGCCAAGGTCGGCAAGGTCAGCTGAAACGGCAACGCTTTTCATGCAACCAAAACTAAATTCTTTTACTTCTGTTCTTGTAACGCCGGCTACTGTGCCTGTTGCGCCACTGGCTTCTTCATTCACCAATGTGGAAGCGGTGTATTTACGGAAGTACGTTACATTCAATACCAGCCCTGATGCGCCGGTGTCTAAAACAAAATTGCCTTCGGTGGTATCCGCTTTTGCTTTTAATAAAATCAAATTGCCTGCACGGCTGAAGGGAATAACACAGGAAATGGAATCGGCACTGAACCCTGGGATGGTAAGGATTATTTTTTTGGGCCTTGGTAAATGTGGTGGCTTATGTGCAGCAACAGCCATGCTTGTAAAAACAAACAAGGCAATGGATAAGGTGACAATATATAGCTTTCTGTCTTTAATGAATGCCTGCAATTGATACACTAAATTAATGGAAAGCGCATTAGTAATTTCATTTGCAGGGGTTATTTGGTTGAGCGGTTGGTTTTAAAAAAGCAGGGCCTGCACTCGTCACTCGTCCTCGTCTCTGGCGAGGATGAGCTGGTTTTGAGACTTTGTCTCAAAGTTGTTAGTCAGAGACTAACAACCAATACATCCTCGTCAGAGACGAGGACGAGTTAGAACGCTCTTTCGCTTAATTTAATGATGGCATCCAGGTTAACGGGCAAATCGGTATGCATGAACAGTTGTACCAATGCGCCGCTATTGTTATATTTTTTTATGTAAGCTGATGCTTGTCCATTCTCATTTTCACCCAATACAATATCCACCTGCTTTTTATCAATACCAAAATTGGAAACCCAAAAATCGGGCAGGTTAAAACTTTTACCTTTTGCATTGGCAAAACTGCTGTACAAACCACCAAAAGCACGGGTATCGGTGGGACCGTAATCAAGGTTTAAAACCGTATCAATGCGGCGGTTGGTTAAGCCCATAAATTGTTTTTTGGTTTCATCAATATTAAAGAACAAAGGATTGTTGCCAACGAGAATGACACGACCACCGGCATCTAAAAATTTTCGGAGTATGGCATTGCTCCCATTGACATAAATGCTTTGAGGAAAATAATCTGTTGCAAAAACAATGGTTTTGCCTGCGGCAGAATCTGTCATCACTTTCGGTAAGGTATCGGTGCCGATCATTGTAAAACCATTAGCCTGCAGGTAATTTTTTATTCGTACATCTCCCCCATTCTTAAAATATAATTTTACCTGGTCGGCATCATAATACACGAATTCTTTTTTGTCTGTTTGTTTTTCGGGTAGCCGTCCGCTTAAGGCGTATAAATGTCCGTCATCGGAGCCAATGTACAACAAGCTATCATTAATAACCGGTGAGGAATACATAATACCGTTGGTAGTAAACTGAGAAATTCTTTTACCCGTTACCAGGTCAACACAAAACAATTGTCCGTCGTAACAACCTTCATACACTTTATCATTGTTGATGATGGGTGAAGACCATGTTGCCATTGGCGTATGGAACTTCCATATCTCTTTACCGGTATTTAAATTGATGGCTTGTATAAAATGTCCATCCGAAGTGCCGGTAACCACAACGGAATCTTTTATTGCAACGGTGGAAATGATCCATGACACTTCATGATCAACTGTCCATAGTTTTTTACCGTCACTGGCATTTAAACAATACAGGAATCCATCTCTTGCACCAACCACTATCTTATCACCTGCAATTACCGGTGCTGCTAAAATGGCTTTTCGGTCAAAGCCAAGTGTATCAAGGTTAAGCGGCTCACCATTTATTTTAAAATCCCATTTTTGAGTACCGGTTTTTATATCCAGTGCATATAAATTGCCGCCGGTATCGCCAAACAACACTTCGTCTTTATACACCGATGCTGTACTTCTTACCAAACCTTTACCTTTAAATTTCCAAACTACTGTTCCTGATTTTTGTTCCAGCATGTATAAATTCCCATCATCGCTGCCGATAATAATTTTATCATCAACTATTGCGGGGGAAGAAAAATAATAATCAAAACGCCATGGGTAAGGCAGCTTCTCTCCCATTTTAAACTTCCATTGCAGCGTACCCGAATTTTGATCCAGTGCATACAGGGTTTGTTCATTGTCGGAAAAATAAACAGTTCCGTTGCTGCATGCAGCAGAAGAGTTAATAGCATAACCGGTATGGTATTGCCATATTGTGCTGCCATTTTTTTTATCCAGTGCAAAAAAATCACCAGCTGTATTACCAAAATATACTGTATTGCCATTTATCAAAGCGGTGGAGCGTACGGGAGCACCTGCATTAAAACTCCAGGCTTTAGTATCATACACCAGGTTATACGAAGTGGTGGTGGCGCTGTTGTGTGCAACATTATCGCGGAACATAGCTGTGCCGGAATTGGTTTTTGATGTGCAGCTGTACAATAATAAAGCAATAGCAATTAAAACAAACAGGTTACGCATATGGTGGGTTTTATTGCATAAACTTCATTAATAACTGCAGCACCATTTTATGCAAACGGGATAAGCGGTGGGATTATTTTATTGTACTAATGTGGCCTGTCCATTTTTTACTTTTACATTTGCTTTCTTTTAAAAAAAGCGGTGTATATTTATTAAAAATGAACTGGTTCTGCACAACTAATAAAGAATTATTTCGTTTTCAATAATAATAACCCAATATATATATATGGAATTTAAACCACTGAAACAATTACTGCTGAAATTGCTGGTTGCCTTGCCATTGCTGTTTATCAGCCTGGCTGGTACCAGTCAAAAGATCTATATCAAGAAATACAGGCCGCTTGCAGATTCATTGGGTGCTGAATATGGCATTCCTGCTTCATTAATTCTGGGTGTTGCCCTTCTTGAATCTGCATCGGGCACCAGCGCCAATTGTAAATTATTGAATAACCATTTTGGCATGGAAGGCAAAAACTCGGCATTCAAAAGAAAAAAAATAAAGACCCGTTATAAGGAATACAAAAGCGCCAGGGATTCGTACATAGATTTTTGTAAATTACTTTCGCACAGAAAATACTATAAAAAACTTAAAGGAAACTTAAATTTCCATTTGTGGGTAGATGCCATTAGTAAATCAGGTTATTCTGAAGTACCTTCCATTTGGAAAGAAAGAGTAACCAGCACCATACTAAAAAATCATCTGCAAAAATAGCGCCCCTATTATATGAACAGTAACCGTCGTGTACTGAAATTTACCTTAGGCAGCATAACAGTGTATTTACTGGTATCTTTAATTGCAACCATTACAGGTTTTAAGTGGGCGCCTTTGCATAAAATAAACCTGGTGGCTGATATTTTTACATCGCCTGCAAAAGAAAAAGTTCCCGGCGATAGTACTGCAATTATTCCTCCCATTGCAGATAAAACAAAGCACAACAATTTTTCACTGTATACACGCCCCAACTTTATCACCAATTTTAATGCAGACACCACCCATCCTTCAATGGAAAGTTTTTTGCGAAAACTGAATGCATTAAAAACCGGTAAGAAAAGAAAAATAAGGATCGGTTATTTTGGCGACAGCATGATTGAGGCGGACCTGCTTACACAAACCCTGCGTAAATTATTACAAAAAGAATTCGGTGGCAGTGGTGTTGGCTTTGTGCCTATCACATCGCAGGTATCGCAGTGGCGGGAAACCGCATCGGATTTTTATTCGGATGGCTGGCAGGATGAAAATTTTAAAACAGGGTCAACGGGTAGTTTATTTTTTTCGGGACACCTTTTCCGCAGTAACGGCGATTGGGTGGAAATGGCCGACAAAACAATAACTGACAGCACTGCTCTTATCGAAAAAAGTTTATTGTGTGGTTACCTTAACCAGCCTGTTTCTATTTCGGTAAATAACACTCCGCTACCAGTTAAGGCTACACGCAGTTTTAACCGCATCGTTTTAAGTAAAGACCAAAAGCGAAAAATAAAAGTAGCGGTGGCAGATGAACGTTTGCCTGTTTACGGCATCAGCTTTGAATCGGAATCAGGAGTGATAGTGGATAATTTTTCTTTTCGTGGTATCAGTGGTATTGAGCTGAATAAAATTGATACCAGTTTTTTAAATGCCGTAAACAATGACGGTACTTATTACGACCTGCTGGTATTTCAATATGGTGTAAATGTGTTGTACCACCCCAACGACGTGAACTTTGGATGGTACAAAACATTGTTTTTGCCTGTAGTGCAAAAGATAAAAAAACATTTTCCCAATGCCGATATCTTAGTGATCAGTACTGCAGACAGGGCTTTCTCTTACGATGGCGAATACCAATCGGCTAAAGGTATTGATTCGCTGATAAAAGTACAGGCCGGCATTGCTTATCAAAGTGGTTGTAATTTTTATAACCTGTTTGCAACAATGGGTGGTAAAAATTCTATTGTACAATGGGCAGATGCCAAACCCTCGCTTGCCAAGAAAGATTATGTGCATCCCAATGATCGTGGGGCAGATGTACTTGGTGCCCGTTTTTTTGATGCCATTATGAAAGAGTATAAAAAATATTTAAGCACCATAAAATAAATTACCCGGTAAATGCCCGCTTTTGATATAGCTGCTTTTTTTAAACAATTTTTATACGATCCTAAAAACCCGTTGTTATTCAACAATGGTTTTTTTGTGTTCTTTTTTGGTGCGTTTATTTTTTTATACTACGGTTTTAGAAATAACTATGCCGTACGCCGCTATATTTTTTGTTTTTTTTCGTTGTACTTTTTTTACAAAGCCAGCGGCTGGTTTGTGGGCCTGGTAATACTTTCGGCCATTGTAGATTTTTTTATCTCCAATGCCATTTACAAACAACAAAATAAAACACGGAAAAAATTATTGCTTATCGGCAGTATTGTATTTAACCTGGGCATGTTGTTTTATTTTAAGTACACCAACTTTTTTATTTCTCTTAGCAACGATTTATTCAGCACCAGCTTTCACCCGCTCAACATCATCCTGCCTATTGGTATTTCATTCTACACTTTCGAAAACCTTAGTTATACCATCGATGTGTACAGGGGGCAGTTTGTTCCTGCAAAAAAATTCAGTGATTATTTATTGTTCCTTTCTTTTTTTCCCAAGCTGGTGATGGGGCCCATTGTGAGGGCACATGATTTTGTGCCACAGGTTAACCAGCCTTATGTATTATCAGAAAAAGATTTTGCCAAAGGATTTTACCTCATTCTTTCAGGCTTGTTTAAAAAACTGATCATTTCAGATTATATCACTCTCAATTTTGTAAATTATATTTTTGATGATCCCGGACGCTACACCGGTATGGAAAACTTATTTGCGGTATATGGCTATGCCGCAGTTATCTATTGCGATTTCAGCGGCTACAGCGATATTGCTATTGGTATTGCTAAATGGTTAGGCTTTACCATTCCCACCAATTTTTTATCGCCTTATCAAAGTAAAAGCATTACCGAGTTTTGGCGGCGCTGGCATATTTCTTTATCATCATGGTTAAGGGACTATCTCTACATTCCATTGGGTGGTAATAAAAGTGCTTCTTTTATCACGTATTTTTTTGCAGCACTTTTTTTTGTGGGTGTTACCTTATTTGGTGTACATGTATGGCACATCAAAATGGTATCGGCTGTGTTGTTAAGCGCTGGCATACTGCTGTTATTTATTTTGCCTGCTATCATTACAAAACAAAAAAATGTATTGGCCACTAACTTCAATCTTTTAAGCACCATGTTGCTCGGCGGCTTTTGGCATGGCGCAAGCTGGAATTTTATTATCTGGGGCGCATTGCATGGTATTGCACTGGTAGTGCATAAAATATGGATCTTGCTTACAGGCATCCGGCTAAAAAAAATAAATAATACCCGCTGGTATAATATCCTTGCAGGCATCATCACTTTTCATTTTGTTTGTTTTTGCTGGGTATTTTTTAAGGCACCCGATTTTGAAAGCGGCATGGGTATGTTGTTCCAGATCACTCATCGTTTTACTTTTTCTGTTTGGGATGGGTTCTTTGCAAACTATAAAGCGGTGCTGGGCATGATGCTTATTGCTTTATTGATTCATCTTATCCCCGATGATTTTGCTGATAAGTTTATAGCAAGATTTACAAAACTGCCGCTAGTGGCGTATATGACGGCCTTCTTTTTATTTGTATTGTTGTATGGTTATTTTAAATCGGCAGCGCCGGTGTTACCTATTTACCTGCAATTTTAA
>Ga0068859_100004564_pt1 | contig 14126 bp, 16 predicted proteins | sample KBSSwiS22_FD_66585 | JGI IMG/M metagenome (GOLD analysis project Ga0068859, IMG submission 66585) | Switchgrass rhizosphere microbial communities from Kellogg Biological Station, Michigan, USA - KBS Switchgrass S2-2 | ecosystem: Host-associated > Plants > Roots > Rhizosphere > Soil ... | reverse complement strand
TCAAAGGTTGACAACCATTGGAGACTCTTTATCTTTTTGCCCTTAAATATTGCACCGGCCAATCAATATCTTCCTGTAATTCTTTAGCGGCATGCAATGCAAAATATGGATCACGTAAATGTTCTCTTGCCATAAAAATAAGATCAGCTTGTTGTTGCTGTAAAATTTCTTCTGCCTGGTGAGCTGTGGTGATGATACCAACCGCACCAGTTAATATGCCGGTTTGTTTTTTGATCGTTTCAGCAAATGACACCTGGTAATTGGGGCCTGCAGGAATTTTTGCAAGAGGTGAAATACCACCTGATGATGCATCGATCACATCAACACCTTTCTTTTTTACAATCATTGCTAATTGTACCGAATCAGCAATCGTCCAGCCACCATCTATCCAGTCACTTGAAGAAATACGCACAAACAATGGCAACTCTTCCGGCCAAACTGTTTTAACAGCCGCAATAATTTCCAGTAAAAAACGTATCCTGTTTTCAAAGCTGCCACCATATTCATCATTGCGCCGGTTGCTTAACGGAGAAAGAAATTCATTGATCAAATAACCATGTGCGGCATGCAGTTCAATTACTTTATAGCCTGCTTTTAAAGATCGTATTGCAGCTTGCTTAAAATCATTTATTAAAATGGCTATTTCATCTTTGCTTAATGCATGCGGTACCATATCAGTTTCATAAAACGGAATAGCAGAAGGTGCAACTGTTTGCCAGTGATTTTCTCCGGACTTGATTTGTGACCCATTCTTCCAGGGCAATTCGCAACTTGCTTTGCGGCCTGCATGTGCTAATTGTATACCTGCCACAGCGCCATGCTCGTGAATGAACGAAACTATTGACTTCAATTTTTCAATGTGTTCATCTTTCCAGATACCCATATCGCCATAGCTGATACGACCGGCAGCAGTTACTGCCGATGCTTCCTGTATTACCAATGCCGCACCACCCACTGCACGGCTGCCTAAATGCACCAGGTGCCAGTCGTTGGCAAATCCATCCACGCAGGAATACTGGCACATAGGGGAGACCACGATCCTGTTTTTAAAAGCAACGCTCTTTATAGTTAACGGAGAAAAAAGTACACTCATTGTAGTAATATTTTTTTGAGAGAAGAACAGGTGCAAAAGTAATTTAAAAGTTGTAACATCAATTCAGCTAAGGTTGCCAACCTGCTTAAACCTTGCATCATATTACAAACAATACTGTTTGAAAGGTTGGCAACCTTTGGTAATCTTTCAAAAATACCCAAAAGATGGTATTGCATCAGCAATCGGGATTTTTTACATTTAACTACAAAACTTAAATGTATGAAAAGAAAAACCCTGATCAGCACTTCAATAGCAGCAATTTTTATCTGTATGCTTACTTCATTTAGCTACGCACAAAGCTGCGACCAGCTTACCAGTGCACAATTAAAAGAGAAATTGATACAGCTGGGTAATGATGTAAGAGATCTTAATTCAACTGCCGGCTCGGAAAAATATGAAGTAAAATACACCTCACCTACACTTGATGTTCCGGTGGCTTATGAACTTAGCGCCAGCAAAAATTTTGTTTGGCTTACTGTATTTCTCGGTACACCAAGAGGGGATACATCGGTAATAAATGCGGCATTATTAAAACAGAATTATTCCATTCAGCCCTGCCAGTTTTATATTACCTCAAAGGGAAACCTTATGATGGGCCTTGCTATTGAAAACCGTGGACTCACCAATGCGATAATAAAAAGACACAGTGATAAGATTGTTGCAGACGTTACATCAACGGCATCTTTCTGGCAGAAATAATAATTATTCTATTACAAAGCGGTAACCGATGCCTTTAATGGTGATGATCTCCAGTGACGGATCGTTGCGTAAATAGCCACGCAATTTGGTAATGTATACATCTAAGTTGCGGGAGTTAAAAAAGTTATCGTTGCCCCAGAGTAAATTAAGAATATCCCTGCGGTCGATAATGCGGTCTTTATTTTCGTATAATAATTTCAGCAGTTCGCTTTCGCGGAAAGATAATTTTTTTTCATCACCGTTATCTTTCAATACCTGCCTGCTTAAATGAAAACTGTATTTGCCTATTTTGATATCTTCTTTTTTATCAGTAGCAATCTTTTCGCCATTGCGGTAACGTAAAGCATTTTCAATGCGGATGATGAGTTCTTCCATACTAAATGGCTTGCGGATATAATCGTTGCCACCTAACTGAAAACCTTTTACAAGGTCTTGGGTTTGTGTTTTTGCAGTAAGAAATAAAATGGGCACAGCTTTATCCACTTGCCTGATGGCTTCGGCTATTTCAAAACCATCTTTGTTGGGCAGCATTACATCCAGCACACAAACATCTGGTGTGCTTTTGGTAAACAAAGGCACTACTTTATTACCGTCTGTTTCCATCAGCACTTCATAACCTCTCGTTTCAAGACTTTCCTTTACGATCTTGCCCAAAAACAATTCATCTTCGGCATAGAGTACTTTAATTGTTTTCATATTGTTTGGGTAGTTGAATGGTAAAAATAGTTCCTTTGCCTTCTTCGCTTTTTACTTCAATAGTGCCGTGATGTTGTGCAATGATATGTGCCACATAACTCAACCCCAGGCCATATCCTTTTACATTGTGCTTATCGCCGGAGGGCACACGAAAAAATTTATCGAATATTTTATCTTTATAAGCTGCTGGTATTCCCACACCGTTATCCTGAACTTTTAAAGTGATGTTATTGGCAGTTGCAGCAATAGCAATATCCACACGGGGATCAGCCTTACTGTATTTAAGTGCATTGTCCAGTAAATTATATACTACACTGGTAATGTGCATTCTGTCTGCAGTTAAATTAAAATCATCTCCTTCAGCATTTAGTTCAACCACTGCATGATATTTTTCAAATTGCAAACGCATTGAATTAACAACATCGGTTACCAGTTGTTTACTATCAAATGTTTCCTGTGTCAATTCCACTTCATGTTTTTCAAACATGGAGAGTTTTAAAACTTTATCCACTAATAAACCCAGCCTTTGCAATTCGTTATTGGCAATGCTCAAATACTCTTGTGTACGTGCAGGGTTTTGCAGCGCATTAAAATTTTGCATGGCTTCAATGGCTACACCAACAGTACTGATCGGTGTTTTTAATTCGTGAGTGATGTTGCCAATGAATTCATTTTTTATTTCTGTTAAACGGCGTTGACGGTTAAGATTTCGGTACAACAACAAAAAAGTAAAAATAGTAACGCCAACAAGGAACAGCGAGAATAACAATGGCATTAATATCTTTTGAAACAGGTAACCAAAATTGTTACCTAATTCCAGTTTGTACGTAACCGGGTGTGCAAAGCCCAAAGTAACCTCGTCCAGCTTATCAATATCAAGTTGTTCTTCAGGCGGTGAAGGAATATTATTTTTTGACTGTACAGCAGCTACCGGAATTATTGAGAATGCTTCGGGTAATTTTTCTTCTTTAAATGATTGTTGCACTGCAGCAACAATATCAGCCAGCTTAATGGAATCCTGCAGCGAATCAATGCCATACAATATCTGCACAATTTTTCCTTTGCCATTAGTTGCAGTAGCTATTGTTTCATGTTTTACTGTATCGTTGCGGTATAACAGTGTGGAATTGTTGACCGATATCGTCATTTTTGTTTTCCTGTCATTTAAATTTTTTATCGAGTCATCTACTTGTTTACGAATAGCATTTACAACACCTACAAACTGGTCCTTTGTTTTTTTCATGAATACAGGATCTTCATTTGCACCATCGTTCAGCACCAGTTTAATATCAGCGTGCAAACTATCATCTTTTACAATTCTTGGCAGGTGGAGTTTTTTTGCCTGCAGTTCAAATACCGAAGTGCGAAAAACGATACCAGCCTTACTGGTCAGCATTTTCTGCTCCCTGTCGTAATTATTTTTTATCCAGTACACCTGGAAGCCAACGATGATGAGTATCGTGGCGATCATTAACAGCGGGTCTGCAATAGTTTTCTTTTTCATAATTTGACCATACAAATGTAAACCTTATTGGCATTGGGTTTTACGGACATTAACCTTAATTAACCTTAATGCAAGGATGGTTAACCTGAACCTAAGCCGGCGCAAAATAGATTTGTGTAAAATTAAAACATCATGAAAAAAATTATTGCCATACTGGTAGCTGCACTACTGCTACAGTTCGCATCCGCACAAACCAACGAAGGAAAAATAGTATTTGAAGAAAAGATTGACATGTACCGCAGGATACCTAAAGACGACGAACAAGTGAAGGCTATGATGCCTCAGTTCCGCACTACTAAATTTGAATTGTCTTTTGCAGATAATAAATCCCTGTACAAAGCAACGGAAGAAGAGCCTGACCTGAGTGATCAACCGCAGGGTGGGGGTATTGTTATGAAATTTGGCGGCAATGATAATATTTTTTATAAAGACCTTACCACGCAAACCACTGTTGAAAAAAGGAGCCTGATGGAAAAAGAATTTATTGTGGAAGATTCTATCCGCAACATCAACTGGAAATTAGTTGATGGCGAAACCAAAACCATTGCCGGGCATGTGTGTAAAAAAGCTACAGGCAAATCTCCTATGGGGTCTGATATTATTGCCTGGTATGCGGAAGATATTTCTTTATCCTCCGGGCCTGCACAGTTTGGTGGCTTACCGGGTTTAATTTTAGGCATGGACGTTAACCAGGGCGAAATTGTTTATACTGCGATTACTATTGATAAAACTGTTGCAAAAAAAGATATTAAAGCACCTACCAAAGGAAAGAAAATTACGCCTGAAGAATTTGCTAAACTGAGGAAAGAGTTAATGGGTAATGGCCAGGTAAAGATTGTAACGAATTAGGAGTTGACTGCTGTTGTATGTTGCGCCAATGCTGATAAGGTATTGGCGTTTTTTATGTTTGATCTTTACACCGTTCATATTGTGTGTTAATCCTGTTCTCACACTAATTGCAGATGCTTTTTTTCAACTGTCACGTTTCCTGGAGAATGAGATATAAAATGTATGCAGCTTAAGGGAGTTGATTTTTTGTGCATTTAAAATTAATCCATAATTGATTTAAACTGTTCCAAACATTGTGGCTATATGGTTTGGGTGAAACTTCGTAAAAAATAAAAGTTTTATTTTGCCCTTCACATGATTTTATGTGAATCATTAAATTTATACTTATTGGCTGCTTAGTCATGTAATCAATCATATTGACGGTTCCCCGGAATGTTTGTTCGTCTCCCTTATCAGCGGTTCTCTCTTTGATGGAAGCGGTTACCGGCGCTAACTTGCTGGTGTCGCTTTTACCGGTATTGATATTAAAAAGCCCCGTATAATAGGCTATTAAATTTTTTTCCATGATTTTCGAATCAAATTTTGGCGTATCATCTAAATACCACAAAAAAGCGTAACTCCAGTATTCATCAGTTTCTTTTTTGCCCCAACCCGGAGTAAACCTGATATCCTCAACACCTTTGTAAGGTATTGCAGGTGCAAATGCAATGGGAATTAAAAAGCGCTCCACATCCCAACCTTTTGGAACGTCAAGAGTATACGGTGCTTCCCATTTTTTTCCATCAAAATTTGCTTTAGTATCCTGCGCAGAAACTTTTACAAAAAGAAAACAACTTGCAATAAGTAATATATTTTTCATTTGGTTTGTTTAGCTAATTTAAATTACATACAATGATCCGGATATAGTTGTTGCCAGCCTAAATAACACTTTTATTGGTGTACTTTAAAAATTCATTCTACGGTACAAAGGCCGTAACAAATATAAAACTTCACTTGCACTTAGTTATAGTGGGCTTCGGCTATTTTGTTGGTATACCTGCGCACTTGGCCAGGCGGCATATCAAAGGCTCAATAATATTTGTCTTTTATTTCGGAAAGTGAGTATGATTTCATCCTGTTAAAATTTAAAAGAGTTGCTATTATTCCCGTGAAAAACAAGGCATCACATCCTCTTTAAAATACGGTTCCTGATTTACCCAAAACATGTAGCTTACCCTTAAAAAGTCTTTTGCAAAAGCATGTAATAAAGGCACAATATTGTTCCGTGATTTTTTTCCTTTGCCTGCTTCTTCATTGTAATTTAGATCAGCACCAGTTGCACCAGTGTAATTTCCATCTTGTATGGCAATTCCAATAGGAACAGTATATTGTCCTTCGTGCATTAAGGTATAGGCATGGTTAAGCTGGCCTTTTCTTGTTACCATTAAATCCGGACCTCCAAGCCCAACACCAATCTCTTCACCATAGCGGTATATGCTTCTAAGGTAGCCTTTATCATCCCGGGGTAACCATTCTCCGGGCATAAAGTTGGCATATATCATAGTTACTGAATGAGGAAATGCTTTTTTCAAAGCAAGCATATTTGCCTTTAGTCCATTTACATATTCCTGTTCAGAAAAACTGGAGTCTGTTTTTTGGCTTACTCCAATTGCTGTTTCCTGCAGGTTGATCCCTTCTATTTTGCCATCAAATTCTTTTCCCAATGCCTGCAGCAGCAATGCAAACCGTTCTCTTACTTTTTTGTTCCAGCGTTTTGCAACCCAGCCTTCAGGTTTTCCATCATCATTATATTGCAGTACAGCTCCGCCACCATATTCATCAGTAAGCAGGTATGCAGGAATAGCTTTATAAACAGGATTGAATGTAACGTCCTGTAACTGGATAAAAATTTTTTTGCCGTACTTTTTAAGATATTCATAATCTTCTTTTAATATCGAAAAATCATATTGACCCTTTTGAACCTCAAACTGATTCCATGCGTACATAATTTGAGCCCCTTTAAACATAGGGTGTGTAAGAAAAGGATGATCAATAATTAACTCCCTGTCTCTTGCAAAATATACAAAATGCTGGATGCTGTCTTTAGAGATTGGGCAAGTAGCACCCTGGTATTTTTTATAAGCGTCCTTATATTTTTCGAAAGGCCGCTGCAATTCCTGGGCAGTAACAGCTGTGCATACTGTGATGAAAGAAAAAATATAAAATATCTTTATACCGGTTTTGAATTTTCTTAAAATAGATTTCATTTCTGGAATGTCAGGTGTAAGATGAGGATTTATTCGTCTGCCAGCATAGTAGCAAACCCAATGTTATATGCCTGCTGCTCGTCAATACAAATTATTTTACTATTTCTAATAAACTTAGGTATTCCTTTCTTTGATGTTCTGTCAAACCTGGGCATTTATTTTGTCGCCATAATGCTGCTAAATCATTTGTGGTTTTCAATTTGTCAAACGTCGGCAAAACCTTATTGCTTATAATGTCTGCAATTTCATTTGCAGTGTCCACCGCCTCTTTGCCATTTTCAATTGTCCACCATTTGTCGTGCGGATTGTCTAACAAAGAGCCGATGCGTTCAGTAAAGTGTCTGCTCCATTTCTCTGGCAAACTTGTGTCTTGAAGTTTGTAAACAGTCGAAGAATAAATTTCAATATTTACTGTCACCTTTAACATTGCGGTTGTTGAACTTTGACTGCTTTGAATATTTATAAAGTATGTTAAATCGCCATTTGATAAAGAAAACGTACTGCCGCTTTTTATAAACCCATTCGGCTTTAAAACCTCTGTCAGCCTGTCGATAATAATTTTCTTAAATTCTTTTGAAGTCATAGAGTGTGTCAGTTGCAGTGGCATATAACGGCTACGACTTGGCGATGTGGCGGTATTTGAAAATCGTCAGCCCGTAACCAATGCTAAATTATAAATAAAAGTTCATTGTTACTTCACTTGCACTTAGTTATACTGGGCTTCGGGCTATTTTGTTGGTATACCTGCGCACTTGACCAGGCGGCATACCAAAAAGGCTAATTACCAGGCAGGTTTATTCTTCGTTCTTGATACCGTCTATTATTCCTCTCAGCGTTTTGTCATCGATATTATCCAGCTCTGATTTATCGTATATTGTCAATAAATAAACTTCTTTGTTTTCTGTTACAACCTAAGTTATAATTCTTACACCACCACTTTTACCTTTTCCTTTGCTTTTTATAGCAAGTCTGATTTTATAAACATTATTGCCAAGCGAGGTTCCTATTGTTGGAGTTGCAGACAGAACCCGGTTAAGTTCAAGAAGATCTGTTTTGAGAGAAGGGTATTTTTTTACCAGGCGTTTGGACGCCTTTTAAATTTGTCAACAGGAATGATATTATAGTTCATTCAGAAAATCTTTTAGTGTTTGTTTTTTTGCTTTAGATTTTCTTAGTTGATCCATTTCTGTAAAGGCTTCTTTTAAATCGCCCTTTATTTTCAGAATTTGCTCATACTTTTTAAGTTTAGATAAAAGCTTTTCCCATTCAGTTATAGGCATCAGAACAGACTGGGTTTTGCCATTTCTACCGCTGACGTATTGAAGTGCTATTTTCATTTGTCAAATTTATGTGTTTTCGGAATAAAATCGGATGCTGTTTAGTAAAACCAGTTACATTTATCTTTTTTCGGGAGGTATCTCTTTGTTTTTCAACAATAGGAATTCAAATTTCAGTTTATCAACCGGCTTTAAATACTTTTCTTCTTTAGCCGGGTATTTGATTAATTTTTCTTTTGGCCGTATTGGTCTGTTCTCAAATCCGCCGCCGCAATTTGGGCATACATTGTGCAATATTTCATTTACGCAATCTTTGCAGAACGTACATTCAAAAGTACAGATCATAGCTTCACTGCTATCAGGCGGTAAATCCTTTCCGCAGTTTTCGCAAATTGGTCTTAACTCTAACATTTTCTGATAAAGGTTTTACTATAAATTCAAAGATACAATTCAACGTTTGTTAATTGGCATTGTTTTGTTTTAAATTTTATGTTTTCAATCTTTGCTTTTTATAGCACTAATCGAAGTGTTGAAATTTATTGAATTGTGTTTTAATGATCTCCTTCAGCATAGTCGTTTTGATTTCTTCTAAACTAAAATCACTTACTTTAAATAGCCTCGGTTTAACATGCTGAATTGAGCCTTTATTATACCAGAATGTGACGCTATCTGAAATCCAATTCTTTTTATAATCAAACTCAAAAAGATTTATTCTTTGATGCCGGAGTATTTCTAAGGTAAAAACTTTTCCAGGATTGGTAAGCTTATGGTTCCCATTGAACATTTCATTAAGTACCCCATAAATAACTGCATCAAGTTTGTGGAGATTAGAATATTTAAATTGTTCAAATATTTTTTCTTCAAGCCAGCCAACAAGAAATTTTTCGGATGGTTTTTTAGCAAGCTGGGCCAGATGGCTAACGCTAGTAGAAATTACTATGCCCCAGATCTTATACGTTTTTACTTCTTCTTCGTTAATCCGTATGTATCCATTTTTAATAAGATTTGCAACTATTGCAGTAAAAGCATCTGTGGCATAATCCATAAACTCATCAAATATGTGCCACGAATCAACATGAAACTTGTTTTTAGGAACAAAAGCCAATGAGGTTTCGCTAACTATTAAAGTGTCGTCTATTTTTTGCAGGTCTGACAAGGCATTAGTTTTTAAAGTTGCAGAGTATCCACGGATCGCTTCGGATCATATACACTTAGTTTTATTTTTTGCCGCCAACGGTGCTTTACGACCGAGACTATTAGCTCAGGTTCTTAGTTTGGGTTGTCAATTGGCCTTCACAAATATGCTATCTGAAGATAAAGTACTATGTCCGTAGCCACTAACAACAATTTTGTATTGCGTATTTGCTTCACTTGTGAAACTCTTAATTAAATGATATGTATAGGCGTTACCCATAAATTGATGGTCTTGAAAATTTATCACTGTGTCATTTGTGATACTAACTTTGGTCACAACTAAATACTCACTTGATAATGCATCTGAATCTTGCAAGTCAGCTGAGATTTCTATTATATCACCAGCATTGAAGACTTGCCCGTTTGTTGGTGAAATGATTTTAATGTTTGGATGTTTATTCTTAGTACAGGAGCAAAAAAATAGTATAAATACGAGGGCAGCTTTAATTAAGTGTTTTTGTATGTAAAGTTGAGATATCAAATTTCTAGTTTTAAATTAAAATTTTCGCCTTTGTTGGTAACCAGTTTTGCAACCACCCAACGCCGTTGATTTCGGTATCGAAGCAAAGCTAATGAGCGCAGGCGTACCAACATATGGTACAAAGGCCGTAACAAATATAAAACTTCACTTGCACTTAGTTATACTGAGCTTCGGGCTATTTTGTTGGTACACCTGCGCACGTGGCCAGGCGGCATACCAAAAAGGCTAAAAGCCAAATAGAATTCCGTCCGCCGAAATTGCTGCTGATAGCGAACTACAGCCAAAGATAACAACGTTCAACCCCACTTGCAGCAATACCAATGTTAGCGGCTGGCTTTTTGCCCAGTCAGGTCGGTAGGTGCATACCCAAAATGTTTTTTGAAAGCGTATGAAAAGTGAGATAAGTTTTCAAAGCCAACTTCGTAGCAAACGTCAATTGGTTTCTTTTTCTTTTCTACAAATTGGTAATGTGCCAATTCTAATCGCTTTTGTGTAAGCCATCGTTGTGGTGTTGTTTTAAACACCCTACTAAAGTCACGTTTGAAAGTTGTCAAGCTGCGGCCAGTGAGATAGCCAAATTTCTCTAATGGCAGATTGAACATAAAGTTCTTTTCCATATAGTCTGCTAAATCAATTTTTCCTGGTTCTTCAAAGTTTGCCAGTACATTATCTATTCCGCTGTCAATAGTCCTGAGAATACTGATTGCTTCTGTAATTTTCAGCGAAGCAATATTTTCTGGAAGTTCTTTCATTTCAAAGTAAGGAACCAATGAAGCCAGACAACTTTCAAGCAAAGGATGGTTGTTGAAAGAATATATTTTCTGCGATTCCAATCCTTTTAGTTTCAGATTCAGGTTGGCGTAAAAGTCTCTTAGCCGGTTTGTGGACAAGTGCATCACTACTGTTTTATGCGGCTGTCCGTCTTTAGGATAATTAATAATTGTTGCCAGTTGATTTCTTGGAATTAAAAATATATCGCCATTCTTAAAAAAATAGGTTGCATCGGCCTGCACAATTTTAGTCTCACCCGAAATGAACCAAATTAGCATATGATGGTCGAACATAATATCCGACTTGAAAAACTTATCCTCGTAACAGGAAAGTTTAATATCCCCGGTTATATATTTTGCTTGATATTCCATTGCTTACCTTTTGAATTTCCTTTCTTCAGATAGGAAATTATTAATACAAAAATAGAAATAATCATACGATTTGGTGTTATACGGATTGACCGCCATCAATCAGAAAATTTGACCCTGTAATAAATGAAGCATTATCGCTTGATAAATAGGTTATCAAATCAGCTACTTCGTCTGCTTTGCCTAATCTTGACAACGGAATGCTATTGATGAGTTGCTTTTCAAGATTATTATCCAATCCAATTTTATTCATAATCTCCGTAGCAACAGGGCCGGGGCTTACTGCATTGACACGGATTTTACGGGAAGCTAATTCAAGAGATGCAATTTTCATTACTGCATTGATGGCTGCTTTGCTTGCTGCATATACCGATGCACTTTGTGGGGAAATAGTGGCAGATGTTGACGATAGCAGTACAACCGATGCATTATCATTCAGAACGGGAATAAATTTACTCAATGTAAAGTAAGCTCCTTTAAAATTTACATTCATTATTTCGTCAAACATATTTTCCGTCATCAAATCAATGGGTGCAAACTTTGTAATACCTGCATTGATGAGTAAAATATCTACTTTGCCGAATCGCTCTTTCACTTCCGATACCAGCCTTTCAATATCGGATAAGTTGGATTGGTCAGCCAACAAACCACTCACATTAAGTTCTGATGCCGCCTTTTCAATCGCTTCTTTTCTTCTGCCGGTGATTATGACTTTGGCTCCATTTTCATTGAAAGCTTTTGCTGTGGCATACCCGATGCCGCTGTTACCACCCGTAATGACGGCAACTTTATCTTTTAAATTTTCCATTTCAATATTTTTAAGAGATTAATTAATGTTGAATGTTATACCAGTCATTTCCTCGCTCAATTTCCAAAGGTGTTTGGCATTATTTTCATCCAATGAGTATCGTTTTACACCATTTGACATTGAGTCCTCATCAGCCAAAACAGCAACGTCTGCATCTTCGCAATACACACCTCCAATATTGTTAAGTAAAGCACTGGTAGCACACCAAACCGTTGTGGCTGCACCTTGTGGAATTGTTTTCAATGATGCGGCCACTTCTGGTAAAAGATTACCTTCAGCATCGCAGAAACCCATTTTTTGAAATAGTTCTAACGATGCTTCTCTGCCTAATTCAGTTCCAGCAATAGAACCAGGGTGCAATGAATAACCCCTTACATTAAATGCTTTAGCAAGATTGTCAAACTCAAGGGCAAATAAATTGCTGGCAGTTTTTGATTGCCCATAAGCTTGCAACGTTTCATATTCTTTGTTCAGAAAATTGGGATCGTTAAAGTCAAAAGGTGCGAATTGATGTCCTTGTGATGATACGTTAATTACTCTTGCACCATCTGCTTTTTTGAGGGCAGGCCAAAGTCTGGCAGTTAATTGAAACTGTGCTAAATAATTGGTGGCTAATTGTGATTCAATACCACGGCTGTCTTTACGCAGCGGCACCCACATAATACCTGCATTATTAATGAGCAGATGAAGCGGTCTGCCCGAAACCAAAAACTTTTCGGCAAATGCGTCAACCGAAGTTGGATTCATTAAATCCATTGTTTCCAATTCTACATTGGCAATACCCGTCAAATTTCTTTTTGCTTTTTCTATATCTCTTGCAGGCACAATTACTGTTGCTCCTGCGGCTGCCAGCGTTTTGGTAGTTTCCAAACCAATACCTGTGTTGCCACCTGTTACGATGGCGATTTTTCCTGTAAGGTTAATGCCTTTGATTACATCACTTGTTGTGGATGTAGCGTTGAATCCAGAACCTGTCGGTTTCTGTAACGCTCCCTGATAATTGTTTTGTCCCATTTTTTTAATTTTAAATGTTTTTGATGGAACAAAAGTAGAGAGGATGTTTTGGGGTAGCTTTGTTTAAACGTCCGAATATGCTTTGTTTAAAAGGTCGGTCTTTTCAGGTGTGTCGGCAAGCATGCAGCTAATAAGTGTACTTACGCTATTATACGCTATGAAGTTAAATAAAATTATATTGACAATCAACTTTTGCCGTTATACATTTTGTATTTACGTAGCGCTATGTGTTTTGATACAAGCCACAAAAAAAGGCGATGCATTTTCACACATCACCTTTCAGTTTATCATGCTATACTTTATCCTTAATTGATCCGCACATTGATCTGCGGGCCACCTTTATTCCCTGCTTTACTCAGGTTGTATGTAAAGCTGGCCATATAAAAACGATTGAGCACTTTGTAGCTGGCGTCTTCAATATAATTTAAGTTGGCATTGCGGCTGATGCCGATGTTCTGGTTCAGCAGATCAAACACACTTAGTTTTATGGTACCACGACTGTATTTGAAAACACCTTTGGTAATAGCAGCATTCCATAAAGCAATGTTTTTATTGTAGCCCTGGCTGCGGCCTGTGTTTACGCTGTAAGAAAAATCGGTGTTGATAGCAATCTTCCAGGGTAGATCAAGGTCGGCATCAGCTTCGTAAGTGTTGCGCCAGTAGTGATCATTGAATGCCGGTTGCAAAGAATATTTTATTTTGTTGTATCCAAAACGGGCTGTAGCGTTGAAATTGAATTTTTCTTTGTAATTGTAGGTGATACCCAGTCTTGGCGTGAAAGCTAAATTGGTAATACGGTTCTTTTCAGCATTTAAAAAATTATAGTTGTTGTATAAAATGCTGTTGGCACCAATATTAAAGCGTGTATTTAATTTCTTTACCCTGAAACCGCTTTCAATACCAGCAAATAAATTGTACACGCCATTTACATTTTCATACGTGGTGGTTCTGCTGCCAAACTGGTTCAGCACATCAGCATTTACAATAGCGTTTTGCGAAGTGTTGAAATTTGCATACGCAAAAAAGTTACGTTGTGCCAGCGGACTTGCAGCAAAATAATTCAGGCTTACATTATGCTGGTATTGTTGTTTTAAATTAGGATTTCCTTCTTTTATATTTAAAGGATCGCTCACATCTTTTACGGGCTGCAATTGTGCTGCAGTGGGTTGTTGTGTAGAAGTAGTGT
>Ga0068859_100004563_pt1 | contig 14127 bp, 8 predicted proteins | sample KBSSwiS22_FD_66585 | JGI IMG/M metagenome (GOLD analysis project Ga0068859, IMG submission 66585) | Switchgrass rhizosphere microbial communities from Kellogg Biological Station, Michigan, USA - KBS Switchgrass S2-2 | ecosystem: Host-associated > Plants > Roots > Rhizosphere > Soil ... | reverse complement strand
TCGAGCCAGTCGCCCATTTCCGGCGTGAAGCCGTCGTCTATCTGGAAGACCTCGAATGGTACGTGGCAGGTGTCCCGGAATCGGGCAGCCGCCCGAAGGTGTTCGAGCAGTACAGGCTCGCTGATGGAGTTATAGAGGCTGTACCACGAACACCATCCGGTTATCCGGTTCTCACGAATTCGTGGCGGCAGGGGTGACGCATCGCAGACGAGGCGCGCCCAACGCCTCAGTGTCTCTTCGACAGCATCACCTGCAAGAACCACCAGCGGCTCAGCCTGAATTCGTCCGGCATGACCGACCCCGTCGGTGAGCGTTTCCACGTCAATCGAGAGGGGCCCATGCGCAAATGCGAAGCGCAGCCGGTTCTGAAAGCGGTCGTGACGCAGGAAGCCGAGAACGCAGGATTCCCCGGTGTAGCCCATCAGGGCTGTCATGGCATACCCCGTCGCCGCGGCTGCTCCGGGGTTGGTTTCACCCCGTGCCTCGTCGGGCGAAACGAAATAGCTCCCATCCCAACTCGTGTAGCCGTTGCGCAGATAGCGCAGCACACCTGCGGTGTTGCCGAAACGCAAGCCGATTGATTGCGGCCGTACATCGGGGTCGGCGGCCTCGAGCGCGAGATCGAGCCGCAATCCCCCCTCGTTGAGCAGCCGAGTGATGCGCAGAAGGATGACCGCCTTCGCGGCGGTACTGCCGATTGCTGGCCCGCAGGACCATGACAAAGTCCAGCCGCCGCCGGATGCGCAGATCTCAGGTCCACTGCACACAACTGGCTGGCCGTCGAGAAGCGGCTCAATGTGTCCCATTAGGATGCCAGCCGCGCTCACACTGCCGGAATCAGCATCGAATGACACCGCGCAGCAGCTCACAAGCGAATCTCACGCTTCTGAGCGCTGGATCTCGCGGCAGCCAGCGCGATACGCAGAGTCTTCGCTCCGTCTTCGAGTGGCACTCGCGCAGCACGTTGAGCTGAAATAGCAGCCGCGATGTCGGTAAGTTGCGCAGCAAACACGTCGGTTTGCGTATTTATGCGCTCCACCTTCCCGGCGCCGCTTGCGGTGTGCGTCAGAACAGCGGAATTCCAACCGGTGAACTGCCCGGTCATATGTTCGGCGACTACCTGCCAGCTCTTCTCCCATCTCCCGGGTACTGCGCCGTTGGTAGCGTTCAGTACACCTACACGGCCATCATCGTAGCCCAGCACCATGGCACTAACATCATCGCTATCGTAACGATCGACACCGCGATGAAAGAAATTGCTGCCCCGGGCATAGACCGATTGCGGTTCTCCCAATTGATGGCGGGCCAGATCGATGATGTGAATGAGCTGTTCCACAACCTGGCCGCCCGATTGGGCCTGCTCGCGCCACCAATCCGCATGCAGCGCGTTACAATGGAATTGGCCGACAAACAGCCCGGCGCGCCCGGTCGCCCCGGAGGCGGCTTCGGCATCCCACCGCCTGACCGCGTCGCCGAAGCGATACATGAATCCGCAGGCGGCAATGATTCCCGCTTGTTTCACTGCGCGCACCATGGAGTCGGCCCGCTGCATGTCCAGCGCGATCGGCTTTTCCACCAGCAGGTGGATCCCCGCGGCCGCCGCATCCTCAACCTGACCGGAATGTGCGGATGGCGGCAAAGCAACGATCAGCAGGTCGAGCCGCGCCTCCTTCAACATCCGGTGGAAGTCCGTGAACGGCGTAGCTGAAAACTTGGCCGCAAGCTCGGTAACCTTGGACTCGTTTCTACCGCAGCATGCGGCCAGCTGCATTTGTGTTCCGAGTGTTGCAACGGCAGCGGCGTGGCGCGCGGCGATCCCGCCGCTGCCCAGAATACCCACTCTCAGCTGCGTCATGCCGCGGCTCCGAAACTGAGCATTGCCTGCAGCATGTCGGACTCACCTTTGTCGAGACTGGCAAACAGTTCGGGGGCGTGCCGGAAGTCCACGGTATGTGTGATGAGTGAAGTGAGGTTTAGCCGTCCTTCATGTTGCAACCGTACGGCACTTTGCCATAACCGCAGTTTGTTCCAGCGGTGACTTGCAGCGGGCGCCACTGCGGAGATCTGTGAGCAGATGAGCTCGATACGGTTGTGATGGAACTCCTGGCCGAGCCGCAGGCCCTGTGCCTCGCCCTGGAAGAATCCCATGGCCACAACCCGGCTGCAGTACGCAACTGTGCGGATCGCTTCTGCGAGCGCGGGGGCGGCGCCGGACACTTCGATACAGATATCCGCTCCCCGGCCGCCCGTTTCGGTCTTGATGGTTTGCGCAATCGGTGTTGAAGTCGGATCGAGCACGCGGTCTGCGCCGAGCTTCAATGCCATGTCCCGGCGCGCTTCAATGGGATCTACACCAATCACCGTAGCGCCAGATTGCCGCGCTGCCTGGGCGACAATCTGCCCTGGCACTCCGAGACCAAACACCACTACGAGATCGCCTATCCGTATGCCCGCGTCGTGCACGCCATTCAAGGCCACGGCCCCGATATGGGAAAAGACGCCAATGCGGGGATCAGCCCCGTCCGGCAATGTTCGATCCCGGGCGTAATCCTGGGATGCAACATGATGCGTCCGGTGCCCCCACGTCCCGAATACACGCTGACCCAACCGGACAGAGCTGACTGCAGATCCCAACTCGACGATCTCGCCAACTTCTTCGTAGCCGAGATTGCGGACGGGATAGGGCCAGCTCGGCTCCGACCCCGATCGGAAAAGCCTCAGTTGTGCGTCCCATTGGGCGTGCATGAAGGGATTCGTACCGCGATACTGGGACAGCTCAGTGCCGGCACTGACGCCGGAGTACAGGGTGCGAATACGCACCTCGCCGGGGCACAAAGGTGCGTGCTCCAGTGGCTCGAAGGCGAGCGTTCGAGGAGCTGTGAGTACGAGCGCGGAAGGGGCCGGGAATGTCATTGTCAGGTTCCTGCCTCGAGCTGGCGCGTCGCGAGAACGGCGGCGTATGTCGTGCCACGGGTTGCCAGCAAAATACCCACAGCCACGAAATACAGCACGGCAAGCGATGCGAGTCCCGCGGCCATGCCGAAGTAAACGGCCGATTGTGCAATTACCAATGGCATGAGTCCGGCACCAAAAAAGCCGAGCATGGTCATCAGGCCCACCGCCGTGGCGCGCGCGTGTGACGGTACTATGTCGTGCATCGCGGCATAGATGCATCCATCAAACAGGCCTTTGCCGAGAGTGGAGCAGAGCAGTACGGCTCCAACCATCGGCGCCGATCTCGCCAATGTGAAGGACAGCAGGAACAGCGCCGCAACGCCCAAACCGGCCATGAGCGCATAGAACCTGCCGATCGCGGAACGTTCCGCAAGCCAGTCGGCAAGCAGTCCGCCGCAGGGGACGGAGAGGAAACCGGCTAAGTTGATGCTGGCGGACCCATACAATGCGGAGGCTCCCAAATTGAGGCCTATGACATCGTGCACGTACGTTGGCGCCCAGACGGTCAATCCGGTCGCCGCGCCATTGCTGAGGAAGAACACGACGCACAGATATAACGCCGCGCGCTGTCCGAGTACCAGGCGCAGCGGGCTCTTGCCGCTTGCTGTGGCCGGTGAGGCCGTGGCCTCACGGCCTGTTGGCGCATCATGCAGCAGTCTGGTCAGAACGAGACCTAGCGCGAGCCCGGCGACCCCGAAGACGACAAAGGGAATCCGCCAGCCGAAGCGGTCCGCCATCGATCCTGCAGCGAAGGCGCCCAGCCCCGCACCAGCGAATACACCTGTCTGATGTAGTGACAGTGCGCGGCTGCGCAATTTGCGGGAATGCCAATCGCTGATCAGTGCTGTCGCCGCAGGATAGTAGGTTGACTCACCGAGTGCGACCAGGCCGCGCAAGGCAATGAACATGACAAAGCCGGCGGATAGCGATGCGAGGCCCGTGGCCACGCTCCAGAACGCCAGGCCCGCAATCACGATCCGTGAGCGGCGGCCACTGTCGCCCAGGCGTCCTGACAGGAAGGCAGCGATCGCATAGATCCAGAAGAACACCGAGCTGATCAATGCAAGCTGCGTGGCGCCGAGCTGGAATTGCGTGCGCAACTGCGGCATCACCGCAACGATCACCGCGCGATCGGCATTGTTCAGGAACGCAACCATCCAGAGCAACCCAACGAGTTGCCAGGGATAACGCGAGGGCGCACCGGTTGTCGGGACCGAGACGCCGGCCCCGGCAGTCACGGTTGTGGGCTGTTGCCCCGCGCCCAATGCAGCCACATTGCGGCTGTCCACGAGAAATCGTCCCCCCCAACTGCACGGCCGGTTACTGGACAGAAGTACTCATACATTCCTCCTTGCCCGATCAACTCGCGTGTGTCGGCTCGTATCCGCTCACCCCAATTATGATGGCCCGCGGTACTGAGCCCGCTGCCAACCAGGAAATTGATCACGGCCCACACGGGACCACGCCAGTAGCGCACGGAGTCGAAGCCGGGGTCATCCGGGTCGAGACTGGGCAGGAGATACTTCACGCTTCCTGCGATACGCTCGAGGTGCTGCAGCAGGCGTTGATCGCGAGCCTCGTCACGAATGCCCGCGTAAAAGGACAGGAACGATGCGCTCGTTATGATGGCGGAGGACTGGCCGGTTATTACATCGCGCGAGCAGTAGGCACCCACCTGCTCATTCCAGAGCCAGGCAATGCCTCTTTCCGCCCTGGCGATCCGCTGCCGCAGCTCATCCGCCGCGGTGGCCTCACCGAGAGCCTCAGCCAGCTCCAACAGATCACGATTGGCACGCTGCAGTATCATGGTCGTCCCGACATCGACCACGCGGAATGGGTTCTCCCGGCCGATGCGCCGCTGGTTCCAACCCAGGGACCGTCCGAACTGCACCAGCGCGTAGTAGCGGTCATAGTCCAGTTTCGTGGGCCGCATGCTGGCATCGAGATGATTCGTGTCGCGCCGCTCGTAGGGTCCAACAGCGGAAATGTCGATCTTCTGTGCCGGCGCGTCCCATTCCGGAGAGTTGTCCCGGCCGGATTCCCACGGATGGACGATGAGCGCCAGCCCGTCGCCGCTGGGGTCGCGGATTTGCGCGAACCAGCGATGCCAGGCGAGCAACTTGGGGAACAACTGCTCGAGGTGGGTCCGATAGCGCTGTGGGTCGCCGGCCTTCCAGAGTGTATGTACCGCGCTGGCGGCGAAGGGCGGCTGTGTGATTCCCGAAGTGGGCGGTTGTCGGCCGGTTGCCCAGACGGCAGGCCCCGGGAAATAACCGGCATCGTCGTGCCAGAAGATGATGTGCGGCAGGAAACCTTCTGCCCACTGTCCCGCGAACAGAGTCTCGATCTCACGCCAGGCGCGATCGAGATCCATGGCCGCAAAGCCCAGCGAGACAAACGCAGAATCCCAGTTCCATTGAAATGGATACACCCGCCCATTGGGCACCGTGTATCCGCCCCGGTCGTTCCGAATTAGAATCTCACGGGCCCGCTCGTCGAGCCTGACTTGTTTCATCCGTCCCCTCGCGCGGCCGAGCGCCGGTGGTGGCGAAGATTAGGGTCCCAAAAACGTTTTTGTCAATGAAGGAAGCGGCACGGCCGCGCAACAGCACCCATGTCCATAGTGAAACTGGCCCAGGACCTGGGTCTTTCGATCTCAACCGTGTCGCGGGCGCTCAACGACTATGACGACGTGGCACCAGCGACCAAAGCGCGTGTATTCAAGCGCGCGCGCGAGATCGGCTATCGGCCCAATCCTGGCGCGCGCCGCCTCAAGTCAGGCAAGACGTCGATGGTTGGCGTGATCCTGCCTGCGGCGACCGACGGAGTCAGATTCGTTGATTCTGTCGCGTCGAGCCTGCTCGGCGGCGTGGAAGTGGAGCTCGAGAGCGGTGGCTACTCGCTGATCGCCAGCATGCAGACGCGCAACGACCTGGTTCGCGAGACAGCGCTCTACGAGAATTTCATCAAGGGGGGGTGGGTCGACGCGCTGTTGCTGGTGCGTACCCGGGTGTCGGACTCGCGTGTCGAGCTCGCACGCGCAGCAAAACTGCCGTTTGTCACCTATGGCAGGACCGAGACCGCGGAACCGTATGCCTGGGTCGATACTGACAACGAGAAAGCCTTCTATCTGGCCACTTTGCGGCAGATAGAGTTCGGCCATCGCAGTATTGCGTTTCTCAACGGGCCGCTCGAATACACCTTCGCCCGGCTGCGTGAAAAGGGCTACATGCGCGCTCTGGCAAAACATCGTATCCAACTGGACCGCCTGCTGATGCTGAACGGCGATCTCAATGAGGTCAGCGGCTATGCCCTGTGCCGCTCGCTGCTCGTCTCGGCCCAGCCGCCAACGGCCATCGTCTGCGCCACGGACGCAATGGCCATTGGTGCCATTGCAGCCTGCCGCGAGCGCAATATCGAAGTTGGCAAGCAGATCTCCATCACGGGTTATGGCAACTCGAGCGCCTCGGCATTCACCAATCCCCCACTGACCACCATCGATCACGCGGTGTTCGAAAATGGCCGCCACATCGGCCAGAGCCTGTTGCGCCTGCTGAGCGGCGCTGCCAAACCGGCGGACATCCACTACCTCGAGCCGGTCGTGCTCGTGCCCCGCACATCCGACTGCCCGCGGCAATAGTGCCGGTCTGACCGCATCGTCCGGGTCGGAAAGTGGCTCCGGCCGGCGCGCGCAATTTCGGCTGCTGAATTGACAAAAACGTTTTTGTCGCCCTAGTATCGCGCCAAGTGAGCACCGCGGGCGCGGCAGCGAGCGCTGCGGATTCGCGCCGCACACGCTAAGGGGGAAAAAGACGTGGAACACTCAAAGGTCTATTCGGGTGGCTTGTCGATGGCTCTGATGGCCGCAAGTTGCCTCGCCGCAGGTCCCATTCGGGCCCAGGGCGCCGCCACGGATGCCAGCGAGCCAACCGAAAGCCAAGAAAGCCAGCTGGACACGGTCATCGTGACGGGCACCAGCAAGGCGCGCACCGAGTTGAAAACTCCGCTGGTTGCGACCAGCATCTCGGCGGATGAGCTGCAAACTCTCAGCGCCAACAGTACGGCCGATATTCTGACCACGGTGCCTGCGCTGAAGGCCGAGGGTGGCGGCGGCGAGGTCGCCTCCAATATCTTCGTCGCGGGACTGCCCAGCGGCGGCCAGTACCAGTTCACACCACTCGAATTCAACGGCATGCCGGTCATCGGCAGCATGGGCCTGAACTCCTCGGCGCCCGATGTGTATTACCGGACCGACCTCGGAATCGATCACCTGGAGTTCGTGCGCGGTGGCGTGTCGAATCTCTTCGGCGTCGGCGGTATCGGCGGCGTGATCAATTTCATCGACAAGACCGGAACTGACGTATCACACGGCATTGCGCAGCTGGAGCTCTCCGACCATAACCGCCTACGCACCGACTTTGCGGCGAACGGTCCGATTACCGAGGGCCTGTATTACGCCTTGTCAGGGTTTTACCGCTATGACAAGGGTCCGCTGGACTCCGGCTTCCCGACCCAGGGTTACCAGATCCGCGGCAACCTCAAGAAGGTGTTCGATACCGGGGAGGTGAAGCTTTACTTCCAGGGAATCGATGACCAGGACCAGTTCTACGGCGATATTCCCCTGACCAGCGACGGCTATCACCTGGCGCGCGGCAACAACGGGCACGTGGTCTCCACGACGGAAACGTCCGCCCTGGACAACTCGACATTCGCCACCCCGAACGGATTGTTCAACTCGAAGGTGGAAGAGGGAGCGGCGACTCATGGCTACTCCTTCGGCGTGGACTTCAAGAAGGATCTCGGCGACGGCTGGGGCTTCAATGGGCGGGCCAACATCGCCGACTATCATCACACATTTGCGCTGTTCTCAGGCGGTGACAACATCACGAACCTGCCTACGACGCAGACCGCATTCCTGCAGTCATACAAGTACGATCCGACGATTTACACCGGCAAGTTCACCTATGCTGCCAGTGGGCTGCCGGTCCCTGCCAACTATCTGTTGTGGGGAGACCGTGTGACGGATCGCGAGCGGCCGCTGACGTCACAGACAGGTGAGCTCAACATCACGAAGGACCTGGTCTTGAGCGACTGGACTCACCACTTCACTCTGGGCGGCTTCTTCAGCCATACCAAGGCGCGGGACTACGACATCACGTATGCGTACATTGGTGATTTCAACGACAAGCCGCAGCTCGTCAACGTAACGGTGACCAATACGGCGACCAACGCGACCACGGTAGTAGCGCGCAATGGCATCGTGGACGCGGGTCTCGGCTATACGAATAACTACTATGAAGCCCGCCGTAGCGCGGGCTACCTCGCAGACCAGATTGAGGTCGGCAACTGGGTGCTGGACTTCGGCGGGCGCTTCGAATCCATGACGGGCGATGTCAGGAAGGAGCAGTCGGCGAGCTTCCTTACCGACACGACTGCCGGCATTTCGCCGCTGCTGGCGAATGTTACCTGGGGAAATGGCAAGTACCTGGCGGGCACGGTGCAGCCGCACGCCTACGCGGTTGCCGGCGGAGCGCTCTACAAGCTCGACAATCACAGCAGTCTGTTCGTGAACGGCTCGCGTGGCTTCTTCATGCCGCAGCTGAACACCGTGCAGATCAACTCGAGCAATGAAACGCAGTCTTTCGAAGCGGAGATCATCAAACAGGCGGAAGCCGGGTATAAGTATGCGAGCAGCGTCGTCTCGGGCACGATCGCCGGCTTTTACTCGACCCTGGCGAATCGCCGTAATATCAACTTCATCAACGGCCCGACCCCTGGCAGCGCACCGATTGAAGTCGTCAACGTGATTTCCACGCGCTCGTACGGAACGGAAGCCACCCTCGATGTGCGGCTGTTCGGCCGTCTGTCGTTCAGGGGCAATGCCACCTACGAACACGACATTTACACGAAGTACACACCGGTTGCGGCCTGTACGGACTGCGTTGGAAACTTCATGCAACGGCAGCCGAATGTCCTGGGGAACCTCGGTCTGTACTACAAGGACGAGACGTTCGACGCGGCGGTGTTTGATTCATTCACCGGCCGCACCTTCACCTCGGACCTGAACAACATCGAGCTGCCGAGCTACCACATAGTGAGGCTGGACGCCGGCTATACCCGGACGTTTGCCGGCGGCGACCGGGCGCGCATCGGCATCAGCGTCTACAATCTGTTCGACAGCACGGCCGTTTCGGAAGGGTCGCCCCGCCAGGGCACGCTGCAGAACGCGGGTCAGGCCTATTTCATCGGCCGGCAGGTGCTGCCGCGGCGTATCATGGCTCGATTGTCATATGAATTCTGACAGTTGAACGCCCTCGACTATGGGATCGTAGCGCTGTATTTCGGCGCTATGATCTGGCTCGGCCTGCGCTTCAAGCGCAACGCCGCCGGCACCGATTACTTTCTCGGCAGCCGGGCGCTCGGCTGGTTCCCGTTGGGTATGTCTACCATGGCGACCCAGCTGTCCGCGGTCAGTTTCGTCTCGGCCCCGGCCTTCGTCGGCTTGCGAAGTGGGGGCGGGATGCAATGGCTCACCTACGAGTTCGGTGTTCCGCTGGCGATGATTCCGCTGATGGCGCTCATCGGACCCATGCTGCGCCGGTCGGGTGTCGTGAGCGTCTACTCATTCCTGGAGCGTCGGTTTGGCCGAGGCTCGCGGCTCCTGCTGAGTGCACTGTTTATTTTCAGCCGGGCGTTCGGTACCGGTGTGCAGATCTACGTCATTGCCCTCGTGCTCGCTTCCATCCTGATGCTGCCGTTCTGGGAGACGATCATGGCCCTGGGAGGCGTGACAATCGTGTACTCCCTAAAAGGCGGCCTGAAGGCGATCGTCTACAGCGAAGTGGCGCAGATGATCATCAAGGTGCTCGGCATCTTCGTGATCATGTTCACCGCGTTGCATTACATGGGCGGGTGGAGCTCGTTCATGGAGCATCTGGATCAGCGCCGCCTTCAGGTCCTCGACTTCCATAACGTTGGCTTCGACGGGCGCGAGTACGGGTTCTGGCCGATGCTGTTCGGCGGCTTCTTCCTGTATACCGCCTATTACGGGACCGATCAGACGCAGGCGCAACGCATTCTGGCGGCGCGCGATGAGCGTACTGTCAGGCAATTGCTGCTGTTCAACGGACTGCTGCGTTTTCCGATCACGTTGGCGTACTGTTTCGGCGGCCTGATCCTCGGTGCATTCGCCTTGGCCACCCCGGAATTTCGTGCGGCGATTCCGCTCGACAAGCCGGACCTGATGATCCCGGTATTCATTGCCAACTACCTGCCGCATGGCATCGTGGGAATCATTGTCGTAGCGCTGATTGCGGCTTGGATGTCTGCGTACAGCTCGACATTGAATTCGCTTACCGCGGTGACGATGGAGGATTTCGTCAGTCCCCTCGTAAGCATTCCCGCGGAACGCTACGTCGGTGTCAGCAAGTATGTACTGCTTGCGTGGGGAGCGGCCACCATGGTTTTTGGATTCTTCGCCGGCAAGCTCGCCGCCACGGCGATCGAGGCTATCAATAAGATCGGCTCGGTAACCTATGGACCCATCCTCGGCATCTTTCTGCTCACGACCCTGCCCAGGGTGACGCCGCTGGCCGCCAATGTGGCGGTGGCTGCGGGCGTGTGCGTGAACCTGGTTCTCTGGTTGTTTTTTCCCAATGTGTTCTGGTTCTGGTGGAACGCGATCGGGGCACTTGTCACGCTCAGCGTGGGTGTGGTGTTGGGTCTGTTGTTGTCTCGCTCGAGACAGACCCAGACTCAGGCCCCGGCCCCGGCCCCGGCCCCGGGCCTGGCGGCGGCACGCCGGTTCCCATTCCGCGAAAGTGTGGTGATGTTGATTGTCTTCATCTGCATCCTGGTGATCTGCGCGCTTCTGCCGAGGGTCGCGCGGGCTGCCGATGGCTCTAGTGAGAGCTTTCAGCTGTTCGGGCGATCACCCGAAGGTGAAGACAAAAACCTCTGCTTCCGGATCGAGGAACTCGATCTCGAACTGCCGGGCCTCGAATCTTTGCTGCATCGCTAGCGCAACGAGCGAAGTGTACCCAGTGTGGCTACTCGCAGAGCCTCTATGCCCGCCTCGATTCGATCGACCGCGGCGTCGTCATCGGCGCCCAGGCCTTCCCAATTGTCTTTCCAGATTGCGCGCAGCTGCGTTGCTTTCGGCTCGATTGCACCCGGAACAACCCCGGACAGGTCGTGAATGACAATGACATAGGTCCAGCCGATTCGGGGGTTGCCCATGACCTGATCCTTGTCATAGTGAGCGAGGTACACCACTCGTTCGAAATCGGCCAGCTTGGTGAGAATCTCGAAGGTGGCTGTGCGGATATTTCGATTGTGCTCGGTGCGCTCGTTGCGCCATGTGTTGTAGCCGAGGCTGCTCAGAGCTATGAAGAGACTGATGAGCGCCACGGAATTGTTGCGCAACTGGTCGCGAATGTTGCTCACTTGCGGGCTCCCATACGCCGGCTTACTGGACCAGACCGGAAGCGCGTCCGCTTTATTGCAGCCTGTCGCCCGGGTCGGCGCTAGTTGATGAGGACGTCAAATAGCCGGCCGAATGTTGCGCTACCGTTCGATATGGTGCAACTCGCCACGGTGAGGCCGTTGATCGCACACACATATAGATCGGAACTTCCGCCAAACATGTCCTGAACGGTTACATAGGCGAATCCGCCGTTGATCGCTACTCCGGTGGCGCTGGTGAAGAAACCACCTAATTGAGTATTTCCGCACCCTGATAGCGTGCCATCGCTCCCGATCGTGCAAGTCGTGAACCCGCTGTTGTGGTTGGCAATGTATGCAATTCCGCCTGACACGGAGAGGGAGTAGGCGTTGCCGACACCGTTGCCGGTTGTCGCGCAGTTGTTCAGGCCGCCGCCCGCCAGATCGACTGCGCACAGGAAGAGGCCGGCGTTGTCCGTGGAAACGTAGGCAAAGGAGCCGGCCAGGGTGACGCCGCTCGCATAGTGCAGGCCGCTGCCGGGGGCGGTGACGGAGCAATTGGAAAGAGTGCCGTCCGTACTGCTGATAGCACACACTGTTACGACGTTGCTGGACACATACCCTTGGTTGGCGACATACAGCCTCGACCCTGAAACTGTCACGTGCTCGGGACCGTAGAAATTGCTGCCCTGAGAGGCACAATTATTCGCGAGCAATCCGGAGGAATCCACCTGGCACAGATAGACACCGTTTCGAGCGCCGTTGACCACGTAGGCATAATTACCCGAAGTGCCGCTGAAGAATGCGACACTCCATGCGCCGGTAAATCCGCCGCCGGTCGTTTGGCAACTCGCCAAGGCACCTGTCGTGCCATTCAGTGTGCAGATATACACGCCGTTGTACTGGTCACTGAGGTAGGCATGCAGAACCGGCGCAACATAGGGAATGCTTACCGTGCCCGTCTTCGGAGTTCCGGCGTTGTCTGTGTAGCCGAAGTTGAGCGTCAATGTTCCGGTCGCGGCTGCCGTTGGCGCGTAGGTCAGGTTCAGCTCGCACCCCGTGCCGGTACTCACGCTCGGGCAGCTCAGGGTCGTAGGTGCGCTGGTCCAGCCGCTGGGCAGAGTAGTCAGATCAGTCGTGATCGAAAAACTGCTGGCGGGATTGCCGTCATCGGTCGTGAAAGGCACGCTGATCGACTGGCTGGCATTCACTGGAACGCGAATCGTGCCAGTCGGCGACGCGGTACCTACGACATTGTCGTGAACCGTCGCCGAATAGGGAATATTCACAGTACCAGTTTTGATTGCGCCGGCATTGTCCGTGTAGGTGTAGCCGATACTCAGAGTCCCACTGGCCAATGCCGTCGGTGCGTAGGTCAGACTGACCTGGCAACCGCTGCCAGTTGCGACACTTGCGCAGCTCAACCCACCCCCTCCGCCGCTCCAGCCATTCGGGAGTGAGCTCAGGCCGGATGTCACCGAAAACAGCGTCGCCGGGTTGCCATCGTCTGTCGTGAACGTGACGTTGATTGTCTGCTGGTCATTCACGAGCACACTCAGCGGGGGAGAGAGGGAGGCGGCACCGACGACGTTGTCGTGGGCAGTTGCGACATAGGGAATATTGACGGTACCGGTCTTGGCCGTGCCGGAGTTATCGACATATTCATAGTGCAGAGCGAGCGTGGAGGAAGCGTCCGCAATTGGGGCATAGCCGAGGTTGAGTTGACATCCGTTGCCAACGCTGACATTGGCGCAGGCGAAATTCTGAACACCGCTGCTCCACCCGCTCGGCAGGCTGTTCAGGGGCGTGGTCACCGTAAGTCCCGTTGCTACGTTGCCGTCGTCAGTCGTGAAACTGACGGCTACCGCCTGGCTGCCTGCTCCGAGCACTGCGTTGATTTGTCCCGAAGGCGAAGTTGTGCCGACGATGTTGTCGTGGGCGGTGGCGGCATAGGGGATCGTGAGAATGCCATTCTTTGGAGATCCGGCATTGTCGAGGTAGTTGTACTGCAGCGCGACCGAGCCGCTGCCAACTGCGGTTGGTGCATAGCTCAGAGTGAGCTGGCAGCCGTTGCCCGTGCTGATGGTAGCGCAGCTCAGACCGCCGCTGCCGCTGCTCCAGCCGATCGGCAGGGCCGCCAGGTCCGTCGTCACCGTCAGATCTGTAGCTGGATTGCCATCGTCCGTCGTAAAAGTGACATTGACCGGCTGCTGGCCGGCTCCCACAATCGCGTTGATCTGCCCGGTGGGCGAGGCCGTACCTACTACATTGTCCTGTTGCGTTGACGCATAAGGCACGGTGATCGTGCCGGTCTTAGCCTGTCCCGCGTTGTCGGTGTAGGTGAAACTCAATGTGAGCGTTCCGCGCCCAGCGTCTAGTGGCGCGTAGAGAAGGGATAACTGGCAACCGTTGCCTGTGCTGACGGTTGTACATGCGAAGCTGGGAGCGCTGGTGCTGGTGCTCCATCCGGGTGGCAAAGCGGGAATAGCCACTGCGAGTTCCGTGGCCGGATTGCCATCATCCGTGGTAAATGTGACTTCTACCGTTTGACTACCGCCGCCTGCGACGGCGTTGATCTGGCCACTGGGTGCGGTGCTTGCACCAATGTTGTTGGTGCTGCTGGATTCATACGGTACCGTCACGGATCCGGTCTGGGCCTCGCCGGCGTTGTCGATATAGCTGAAGGCGATTGTGAGTGTGCCGCCGCTCACGGAGGTTGGTGCATACATC
>Ga0068859_100004560_pt1 | contig 14130 bp, 8 predicted proteins | sample KBSSwiS22_FD_66585 | JGI IMG/M metagenome (GOLD analysis project Ga0068859, IMG submission 66585) | Switchgrass rhizosphere microbial communities from Kellogg Biological Station, Michigan, USA - KBS Switchgrass S2-2 | ecosystem: Host-associated > Plants > Roots > Rhizosphere > Soil ... | reverse complement strand
GCAGATCTCCGAAGACGTTCTGCAGATCAACCAGGGGTCGCTCTACCCGGCTCTTCATCGCCTCGAACACCAGGGGTGGATCGACGCCGAGTGGGCGGTCTCGGAGCTGGGCCGCCGGGCAAAGTACTACCGGCTGACGGCATCCGGTCGCCACCAGCTGGCGGTGGAAGCCGGCGAGTGGGAACGCATGGCCAGGGCGATCGGTCGCGTGATGAAGCTGGCGTGACCGATGAATCGCCACGACCTGTTGCTGCGGATTCGCGCGCTGGCAGTGCGGCCCCGCGTCGAACGTGAGCTCGACGAGGAACTCGCATTTCATCTCGAACGCGAAACGCGAAAGCACATCGATGCCGGCGTGAGCGCGGTCGAGGCGCGCCGGCAGGCGCGGCTGCGCTTCGGCCCGGTGTCGCTTGCCGCCGACCAGTGCCGTGACGCCCGCGGCACCGATACCGTCGACCGACTGGTGCGCGACGTCGACTACGCGTTCCGTACGTTCCGCCGCATGCCCCTTGCCGCCCTCACCATCGTCGCGACGGTAGCACTCGGCCTCGGGCTCGTCGCCACGGTGTTCACGATCTACAACTTCTTTTTCCTTCGCGTCGATGCCGTGCGGAATCCCGGCGAGCTGTTTGCCGTGAGCCTGACGCGGACCGGTTCCGGCAATGGAGCGAATCCGCGCTTCACGCAGGCCGACTATGAGGCGTTGCGTCGCGAGACCCGCGTCTTCACGGACGCCTTCGCGATGTCGTCCGATGTCGGCAGTGCGGATCGCATCGAGCAACGTCCGGCGAGGGGTGCGTTGGTTACCGGGAATTTCTTTCAGGTGCTTGGGGTCCATGCGGCGCTCGGTCGAACGTTGCTGCCGGGAGACGACGAGGCTTCGGGCCAGCCGGTGATCGTGCTGAGTGATACGGGCTGGCGCAAGCTACTCGACGGCGATCGATCGGCGATCGGACGGTCGGTCGTGATGAACGGCGCTCAGTTCGAGATCGCCGGCGTCATGCCTGAAGAGTTTCGTGGACTCGGCCTCACTCCGCCGGATTACTGGGCGCCGCTGTCGCTGGCGCCCGAGTCCCGCAAGACCACTGCAACAGGAGCTGACGAGACCGCGATCGAGGTCGTCGGACGGCTGGCTCCGGGCATGTCGCCGGCAGCGGCGACCGCTGCTCTGGATGCGTGGGCATCAAGACGAAGCGCCTTCGATACGTTCTCCGAGCCTCCCATGCACGTCAGGCTCACGCCGCGGCAGGGCACCCTCTCGGTCGATCAGGCCGACGCCTTCTTCCTCTTCGGCCCTCTGTTCTTCGCGTTTGGGCTGGTTCTGATGATCGGCTGCGCGAATGTCGCGAATCTCCTGCTCGCGCGTGGTCTCTCGCGACAGCGCGAGATCGGCATCCGGATGGCCCTTGGCGCACCGCGCCGGCGCATCGTCCGGCAATTGCTCACGGAGAGCCTTCTTCTCGCGCTCGCGGCCGCGGTCTGCGGGATGGTGGTTTCGCGGCTGTTTCTGCAGAGTGCGCTTCGTGCGGTCGTGACGACGATCCCGCCGGACTTTGGCTTGTTCGCGAGTTATCTGAACCTGGAAGCACCCGGCGTCGACTGGCGAGTGCTGCTGTTCCTGCTGGCCAGCGCGGTCGTGTCAACCGCGTTCTTCGGACTCGCACCGGCGCTGCAGGCCACGCGTCTCGACCTGGTGCGGACGATGCGTGGTGAAGTGACGAGGGATGCGCGTCCGGGGCGCGCGCGACGCGCCCTCATCGGCATCCAGGTTGGCGCGTCGACGCTCCTGCTGATCTGCGCGGTGATCTTTCTGAGAGGCGCGATCGCGCACGCGAGCCAGCCTCCGGACATACGGATGCACGACACAGTGCGGGTGTCGATCGAGACCGAATCCGAGAGGGCCGCCGTCCTGCGGGCGGTGACGGCCGATCCGCTGGTCGCAGCAGTATCAGCGGCGTCGCCGACGACACGAGGAATCCTGGAAACGTCGCTGCCGGCGGGCAGCATGCCGGTCAATGTGATGGCGGTGTCGCCCGGATACCTCGATGTGCTCGGCATCACGATCGTGAGCGGGCGCGGCTTCACCCGATCGGAACGCGCCGTGGAAGCAGGCGTCGCGGTCGTTTCCGAGACCATCGCGCGCCAGCTCTGGCCGAATGGCAACGGCGTCGGACAGACGGTGCGCATCGAGCCTCTGCGATCGGCGTCGCGGGTATCGACCGCGTCGACTGGCGCAGCAGGAGAACCGTCGCGCCCGTTGACGGTCGTGGGAATCGTGCGCGATCCGGTGCACGACGCGGGGATGGGACTGGCGAGTTTCCGCGGCGTGTACGTGTCGACCGCGCTCGAGACTCCGAAGGCCTGGCTGTATCTGCGCGTCCGCGGCAACCCGGAGCTGGCGCGCCAGGCGCTGCTCGGACGACTGACGGGCCTCGATCCGGCGTTTGGCATCCTGACGCTGCGAGCGATGGCCGGCATGCAGACGTACCTGCTGGAAATCGGCTTCTGGATCGCGGTCGTACTGGGCGCCCTGGCGCTGGTGTTGACGGTGTCGGGATTGTTCAGTGTGCTCTCGTATGTCATCGAGCAGCGTGCCCGGGAAATCGGCACGCGGTTGGCGCTCGGCGCAGCCACAAGACATGTCGCCGGGTTCGTGCTGTCACTCTCGTTCGGCCCGGTCGCCACCGGCCTCGTGACCGGCGGCGCCGTGGCCGCGGCAGTGGCAACGGTGCTGATGGCGACGCCCGCCGCCTCAGACGTCGGCGGATGGATCGATGTGTTCGATCCGGTGGCGTACATCGCGAGCGCGCTCGTCATCGCTGCCGGCTGCCTGATCAGCGTGTCGGTGCCCACGCTCCGTGCCACGCGCCTCGATCCGATCGCGACGCTCAGAACGGATTGAGTCTGCCCCGATGGCGTTTTTCAGTTCTGTGTAGCCAACAGCGTTCACCACAAAGGACACCAAGGACACGATGGCCTGATTTTCAAAACCTTTGTGTCCTTGGTGTCGATTGTGGTGACTACGCAGTAGTGAGAATTGCCTTAGCCTAGGATCGCGCTCGCGGTAACTTCATCCGGGCGAGACACTCGTTAAACCGGGGATCACCACGCAAGCTGTCCCACTGTGGAGCCACAGCGAGGTGAACCAACGCCGGGTCACGTACGTCGATGGCGCGCTGAAGATACGCAAAGGCGGTATCGAGGTCTCCCGCCTCGGCGTAGAGCGTCACGATCGCTAAATTTGCATTGCCACGCGGCTCTTGCGCTCCTCGATCTTGTGGTGGCGCGCCATCCGACACCAGGTCAACCGCGCGCTGCCGGTGTTTGAGGATGCAGCGCCACGCCGCGGCGGCGCCGTCCTGGTGATAGACCTGCAGGATTTCGGCCTGGATTCCCTTCACAGCCGCAAGAGTTTCCTCGCTCGGACCGCGCGCTTCGACCCGTTTGAGGTCCTGCTCGAAGGCGCGTTCCCAATCGCCTTTCATCACGTACGTGCCGGCGAGCAATTCCCGAGCGAAGAGATGCTGCGGATCGCGATCGAGCGCCTTGTTGAGCCACACGATCACGTCGTCGTACCGACGTTGATTCCAGAACGACACCGCAATCAGCACGTGCGCGAGTGCCGAAGTCGAGTCGCATTCGAGACCCTGCAACTTCAGTTCAAGTCCGCGCGGCAGGTCACCAAGGGCTTCCACCAAACCGCCGTAATGGAGGTACGCTTCGGCATGATTCGGGTTGAGCGCAAGAGCACGTTGAAAGCTGCGCTCGGCTGCGATCCAATCCCATTCACCGAAAAACATCACCTGCCCCAACGCCACCTGTGCGTCCGCGCTCTTGTCATCGAGGGCCAGCGCGCGAAGCGCGATGGTCTTGGCCTCGTCGAGTGCTTCGAGGTACGGCACAGCGCGAACCGTCGCCTGCGCAACTTTGGCGAGCGCCAAACCCGCGTGCGCGGCGGCGTAGGTCGGGTCCATTTGGGTCGCCGCGAGAAATGCTGATACGGCGTCGGACAACTCGAAGAAGGACCCGGAGCGCAGATGCGCAAATCCCCGAGCGACCAACTCCGATGCTTCAGAGGTTTGCGAGGCGCCGCTAATTGACATTTCGTCCCCCATTGCGCGCTCAGTCCGGTTGACAGCGTGAGTTGAGTCGGGCCGCGTGAGCAAGTCGAACCGCGCTGAATCCTGTGTCGCTCGCGTCGCGTCAAGCCGGCGCTTCAGCGGCCAGAGGTCGGTCAACAGCTGGCGCGCCGACTGATAGCGGTCGCCCGCACTTTTCTCGAGACACTTGAACGTAATCCGTTCCAGCTCCGGCGGGATATCCGCGTGGATCCCGGTGATGGGCTCTGGCGCCGCGTGCAGGATGCGCTCCATCAATTCCTCCCGCGTCGCGCCAGAAAACGGGAGGCGCCTGGTCGCGATTTGGTAGATCACGATGCCCAGGCTGAAGACGTCGCTGCGCGGGTCCACGTGGCCGCCCGCGATCTGTTCGGGACTCATGTACGGTCCCGATCCGATGACGCTCCCGACCGCAGTCCGCGGCTCCACGGTCCAGTCATCGTTCGGAGCGCGTTCATCGCCGCGGGTCGTCTTCGCGATGCCGAAATCGAGCACCTTCACGTGCCCGCGGTGCGTCAGCATCAGGTTGGCCGGTTTGATGTCGCGGTGGGTAATGCCTTTTGCATGGGCAACGTCCAAGGCGTCGGCCACCTGCACGGCGATGTCGATGACCTCCGACGGCGAGAGCGGCCGTCCCTCGATGCTTGTGGCAATGGTCTCCCCTTCGACACGCTCCATGACGATGAAATGAATGCCGTCGCTCTCGCCGACGTCATAGATGGTTGCGACATTCGGATGGTTCAACGCGGACGCGGCCCGTGCTTCACGCGCGAAGCGCTGCATCCGGTCGGGGTCGCCGGCGAGGTCCCCGGGCAGAATCTTGAGCGCGACCATCCGGTCGAGTCGCGGGTCGTGCGCGAGGTACACCTCGCCCATTCCGCCGGCGCCGAGCAGCGACAGGACCTGGTAGTGACTGAGCCTTCGGCCGACGAGCGTGTTGTCCTGTGGATCGCTCGACGATTTGGGCACCATGTCGATGGCCGGTTGTTCCAAGAATGTCTCGGCGTCCGCGTCGCACAAGAGCAGCGACTGCACCTCGCGCAGCACCGCCTCGTCGCCACCGCATGACTCGGTGACGAACGCCGTACGGTCGGACGGATCTTTATCCAGAGCAAACTGATGAAGGCGTTTGACCGTTTCCCAATGGTGTATCGCTGGCTGGACCATGTCGAACTCCTCGATGCTCGGGCTATCGAACGTCGGGTCGCCGGGGTGTAACATGCTCGCCGCGCTCTACCTGAGAAAGGCGCCATCGGATCGCAAAAGCTGTCATGCCGCCGAATGCCGACCTTGAGCCGACGGAACTCCTCCGAGCCTGGAGCCAAGGCGACGAATCCGCTCGCGAGAGGCTGATTCCGCTCCTATACGGTGAGCTCTACAGTCTTGCACGTCGTTACATGCGCCAGGAGCGCGCGGATCATACGCTGCAGGCGACGGCGCTGGTGAACGAAGCGTACTTGCGACTGATTGACGTCAATCGCGTCGAATGGCGGAACCGGACGCACTTCCTGGCGCTGGCGGCGCAGATGATGCGGCGCATCCTGGTCGAGTTCGCCCGTAACCGACATCGCCAGAAACGCGGCGGCGATGCCGTTCGCGTGAGTATCGATGACGTCGAAGAGTTGGCGGAGCCGAAAGAGCGCGACCTGGTCGCCCTGAGCGATGCGCTGAGCGGGCTGGCGACATTCGACGCGCGTATGAGCCAGGTCGTCGAGTTGAGGTTCTTTGGCGGCCTCACCGTCGAAGAAACCGCGGATGTGTTGAAAGTGTCGCCAGAGACGGTGATGCGCGACTGGAAGACGGCCAAGGCCTGGCTGCTTCACGAGCTCAGGCAAACACAGCCAACCGCTTCGACATAGTGCGGCCAGGTCCGGCTGAAGCCGGACACCTCCGTCGATGCGGGTGAAGGGGGGTATCGAGACATGACCGAGTATCTGGCGCCGGGCGTCTACGTCGAGGAAGTCAGCTTTCGCGCCAAGTCGATCGAGGGCGTTTCAACGAGCACCGCCGGGTTCATCGGAGCCGCCGACGGACCGCAGCTCTTGACCGGCATCACGAGCCTGACCGAATTCCTGCAGCAGGCGCCTTCCGGTTCGAGCGACTTTCTCATGGGAGCGGTTCGCGGCTTCTTCGAGAACGGAGGGAAACGCTGCTCAATTGCGGTGATCGCGCCACTGGCGCCGATCACCGATGCGCTCGAGGCGTTTGCCGGCGAACCGGTGTCGATCGTGTGCTGCCCGGACCAGAACGTCTTCGCAGGCGCCGCGCATCTGATCGTGGACCATTGCGAGCAGCGGAAGGATCGCTTCGCCATCCTGCAGTCGCCGCAGCCGACGATTCCCGCGGCCACTCACGAACCGCCGGTCCACTCCTCTTACGCCGCCTACTACCATCCGTGGCTGGTCGTCGCAAACGGCGCGGCAACATTGACGATTCCGCCAGGTGGCCATATCGCTGGCGTGTACGTCCGGACCGATCTCGAGCACGGCGTCTGGAAGTCGCCGGCCGGCGCTCGAATTCTTGGAGCCACGGCGCTCTCGCAGAACGACTCGTCCACCGACATCAACCTTCTGGTGGATCGAGGCGTCGACGTGATTCGAAGCGAACCCGGGCGCGGCGTTGTCGTGTGGGCGGGACGGACGACGAGCTCGGATTCGGAGTTCAAGTACATCAATGTTCGGCGGTTGCTCGCGCTCATCGAGCAATCGATCCAACAGGGCACTCACTGGGTGGTCTTCGAGCCAGACAGCAGCGCCGTGTCGGAAGTCGTCCTTCGATCGATCGACCTGTTTCTGCAGAATCTCTGGAAATCGGGCGCGCTCGTCGGACCAACCGCCGACGCTGCGTACTTCGTTCGGTGCGATCGAACGACGATGACTGCAGACGATATTGATAACGGTCGCCTCGTGGCGGTGGTGGGCGTGGCGCCGCTGCGGCCCGCGGAATTCGTCGTGCTGCGCTTCGTCTGGCAGCGCGATACGCCGGCCGCGTAGCGGGACGCTATTCCCTCATCGAAAAGGCAAATAGCGTATTCCCGGCAGCGACCGCCACGTACTGCTTGCCATCGACGGCATACGTCATCACGCCACTTTTGATGCTGCCAGGCAACGAGAACTGCCACAACAACTGCCCGGTGGCTCCGTCCAGCGCGTAGAACTGGCCGTCAATCGCGCGCCCGGTCGCATACTGGCCGAGCAGTCCCGCGAACACGAGTCCCGACGCTGTCGCGAGTGTGCCAGACTGAAAGATTGCGCTCTCTCGCCTGAACTCCCACTTGCGGTCGCCAGTGATCGGATCCAGCGCTCGTATGGCGCCATACCGCGGCGACGCACGATATTCGAGAATGGGTACGTAGAGAAGACCAGTGCGCGGGTTATACGAAGGCGGATACCAGTTCGTGGCGCCCACCTCTCCGGGCCCTGGCTTCAGCGTGCCGGTTGGTGAGAACTCATGGTCGATATCGAGAGGCGCTCGCGCGGTACGTAACGGCCTGCCGTCGTGATCGAAGCCTGTCATCCAATTCACTTCGACAAACGGCGTGCCGGCGAGAAATTCTCCGCTCGCTCGGTCCAGCACATAGAACAAGCCGTTCCGGTTCGCGAATAGCATGACCTTGCGCTGACGGCCTCGCCACTGCAGATCTGTGAGGACGGGTATCTGGGTGGCGTCCCAATCCACGGCATCGTGCGGTGTGAACTGGTAGTACCAACGGAGCGTCCCTGTGTCGGCGTCGAGTGCGACCACACAGTCGCTGTAGAGCAGATCGGTGCCGTGTTGGTCGGCCGGACCCGGATTCCCGGTTCCCCAATACGTCAGATTCAGCTCGGCATCGTAGGCGCCTGTATTCCAAACCGCCGCGCCGCCGGTTTTCCACGCGTCGTCAAACCAGGTCTCATGGCCGGGTTCGCCGGGGCCTGGAACCGTGTGAAATCGCCAGACCTCCTTGCCCGACGCTGCGTCGAACGCAGCGATAAAGCCACGCACTTTGCCGTCGCCGCCACTGGTTCCCACCACGATCTTGTCTTTCACGACGAGCGGTGCGTGTGTAATGAAGTAGCAGTCTCTCTCCTGGCATGTCGGATCGGTTGAATTGGCAACTGCGACGTCCCATCGAAGCCTGCCGCTGAACGCGTCGATAGCGACGAGGTGGGCGTCGAGTGTTCCCATGAAGAGCGTGCTGCCGAGAATGGCCAGGCCGCGATTCGTTCGATACAGCGCGTGGAATCCGCTGGGCGTGTAATGAAACGTCCACAACACCCGACCAGTCTTCCCATCGAGGGCGACGACGTCATTGGTCTTGACGGTATAGAGAACACCATCGACGACCAGCGGGGTCGACTCAAACGGCGACGGTGAGTCGTCGTGTTGCCACAGCCACGCCAGTTCCAGGTTCTTCACGTTCGCCGACGTGAGCTGAGTGAGCAGGCTGTAGCGCCAGCCAGCCAGTGCGCCGGAGAAGGTGAGCCAGTTGTGCGGCTCCGCGTCGGCGTGCAGGAGTCGATCGAACGTGACGTGCGGCGGTTGCCGCGCGTGCGCGGCGGCCTCAGCGACGCGGTCGGTCGCATCGGGCGCGCGCGTCGCGGTGACATTTCGTGGCGCGGCGTCACCAAACATCGGGTCGGTGGGATCGGGACGATTGAAGCCTGGCCTTGGCGCAGAGTCCCAGACAAAGTCGATCGTGTCGTTGCCGACGGTGCCGGTCATTGTCACAGTGCGCGGACCGATGTCGAACTTGAAGGTCAGCATCCGGCCGTCGGTCGATCCGTTGTAGATCTCTGTACCGAATGTCGTCGCCCCGACGCTGACGGCGCCGATGAGATTCGATTCGTCGACGCGAAAAACGGCCTCCCAGGGAGCAGCCTGCCCGGGAACCTCCACGCGCCAGGTGCCGGCGACGCCGCCTTGAGTAACGACGACATACGAACTCGCGTACAAGGTTGCAGCGGAGATAACGACGGTAAGGACGTGTCGCGTGGCGGCTTTCACTTGATCAACTCATTACCTCCCGCCATGCACGACTGAAATCCGAACGCGCGTAAGATGTGATCAGCGGGAGCAACATTATTGCGCGAATTCATCATTGGTGCCTGACCACGACGAGGGCAAGAACCAGCGGCCGGCCGGAACTCCATCTCGATCGCCCCTATGGCGTTTTTCAGTTCTGTGTAGCCATCAGTGTTCACCACCAAGGACGCCAAGGACACGATGGCCTGATTTTCGAAACCTTCGTGTCCTTGGTGTCCATCGTGGTGGCTACGCAGTAGTGAAATTGTCTAGATAGATCCGTCCCGGATCGCCACCATCGGAGAGAGGAGCGAGGCTCGCCACGCGGGGATCGCCGACGCTGCCACTGCCACCGCACCGACAATCGCGGTCGCCGCGACGAACGGCGAAGCGCCGATGTTCGCGATCACGAAGACGCGCACCAGAAACAGCACGGCGCCGGCTCCCAACAGTCCGCCTACGACCACACCAAGCGCCGCCATTTTCAACCCACCGCTGACGATCAGTGACAGCACGCCGCGGCTCGTCGAACCGAGGGCCATTCGCGTCCCAATCTCAACCCGTCGATGCCGCACAAAATAGGAAACGACGCCGTAGACCCCCAACGTCGCGAGCAGCAGCGCGGCGAGGGCAAAGAACGCAGTCAGGAGAGACGCGGCGCGCTCGAGCGTCATCGATCGTTGAATGATGTCGCGCATGCTCGCGACTTGATGAATCGGCAGCTCGCGATCGACGCTCTGGATGGCATGACGGATCTCGGGCAGGAGGGCAGAAACCGGTCTCCCCGAACGCACCGCGAAGTTCATCGTCTCGACGGTTGTCTGGACGCTCGGAATGTAGACATCCGGTACGGGAGGGGTGCTCAAGCCATCGTTCCGCACATCGCCGACGACTCCCACCACCTGGAAGCGCGAGCCGCTGGGACTGCCAAATCGCCCATACGTCCCGATCGGGTCCCGATCGCCCCAATACCGGGTCGCCGCGGACTGACTGATGACGGCGACGCCGCTGTCATCTCGCATGTCGGACACGTTCAGCAGACGCCCACGGCGCAGCGGAATCCCCATCGCCCGAAAGTAGTCGGGACTGATCGCCATGAGGCTGTTTCGTTGTCCACCTGTGAGATCGGCAGCCGGGCGCCCTTCGGGATAGATGTCGGATCCGAGACAGCACCCGTCGAGCGGCAACTGGTTCGCGAACGCGGCGGCGTCGATACCCGGAATGGCGTGCAATGCCTCGACCAACCGTCGCTGGAGCGGGACGCGCTTCGCGGAATCGTCAGCGACATGAGCCGGGATGCTGACCATGAACGTCAACACGTGATCGGCGTCAAGACCGGCGGATGTGCGCGAGAGACTCCTGACGTGGTTGATCAACACCGCGCTGACTGCAATCAGCGCGAAGGCGAGTGCGATTTCGGTGACGACCAGCGACTGAAACAGGCGACGGCTGCGCGCGCCCGCAGCCGCGCGGGTTCCGTCGCCCAGCGCCTCCGCCGGCGCGGTTCGTAGTGCCTGCCATAGCGGCGCGACGCTGCAGAGCACGCTCGCGAGCAAGGCCGCTCCGGCTGCGAACACCACCACTCGCCAATCGACGGCAATCTCCTCGGCGCGGGGGAGATAGTCCGCGACCATCGACACCACTCCGGATGTCAGCGTGAGACTGAGGACGATTCCAGCGCCGACACCGACGATCGCGATCGGCAGCGTTTCGGTGAGGTAGTGGGCGGCGAGTCGTGACCGGCTGGCGCCAAGCGCCACGCGCATCGCCGTTTCGCGGGCGCGGGCGACCGACCGCCCCAACAGCAGTCCGGCGACATTCGCGCACGTGATCAGAAACAGGAATGCTGCCGCGGCCAACAAGAGCAGGAGGATCGGTCGGATGTCTTTGATGACCGACTCTCGAAGATCGAAGACGCGCGCGGTATAGGCGGGATGGTTGACAGGATCTTCCGCGGCGATTTCTCCAGCCACGCGTTTGACGTCGGCCTCGGCGGCCGCAAACGTCACGTCTGTTCGACGCCGTGCGTACGCGAAATACAACGCGCCTCCGCGAGGTTCCCCATGTCCATCCGGATCGAGAGCGATCCAGAGGTCGGTTCCCGTCCACATGATGCCGACCGGAAGAGCGAAATCGTTCGGCATCACGCCCGTCACCGTATAGCTGCGCCCGCCCAGTGACAGCGACTTCCCGACGATGCCGGAGTCGGATCCCAATTGCCGCCAGAGTGGCGCGGAAATGACGACGCCCGTCTCATCGCGGAACCACTGGCCCAGCATGGGCTCGACGCCGAGCTGGCGCGCCAGCGGCGGCGTGACGGCGACACCCGCGACATGATGCGGTTCGCCCGCGAACGTCAGGTTGTTCTCGGTGAAGCGGAACCATCCGAACACATCGAAGACGTGGGTCCGCTCCTGATACATCTGCGCGTCCCGGAAGGACAGCGACCCGTAGTGCTCCGGATCGTTGACGGCCGCGCTGAAGATGGCCACGAACCGCCCACCTTCGGGATACGGCAGCGGCTTCAGCATTACCGCGTTGACGATGGTGTAGATCGCGGTGGCGGCGCCGATGCCGATTCCCAACGTGACCACAGAGACGATGGTGAAGGCACGGGCCTTCGCCAACGAACGAACGGCGCCGGCGAGATCGCGTCCGATCGCCTTCGCCATTCTCCAGAGCGCCAGTTCCCGCTGATCGCGATACGCCTCTTTGACGTCGACCATGCCGCCGAATTTCAGCAGCGCCTGCCGGCGGGCCTCGATCGGGGACAGTCCCGCGCGGACGTGGTCGGCCGTCTGCAGCGCGATGTGTTCGTCGATTTCGGCCTGTAGCAACGCCTGATCGCGGTCCGACCGCGCGATCGGCCACGCCAGCTGCGAGAGGAGGCGGCGGAGCCGTTTCATTTCAGGTCCTGAGGTTTGGCCGTAAAGAACCGGTCGATGATCGTGGCGGTCTGTTCCCAGCTGCGCATCTCCGTCTGCAGCTGCTTGCGGCCTTGCCGCGTGAGGCGATAGAAGCGGGCTTTGCGATTGTTCTCGGACGCGCCCCACTCGGACGCGATCGACCCTTCCTGTTCCAGCTTGAGCAGCACCGGGTAGAGGGTTCCCTGATTGACCGTCAGGAGATCACCACTGATCTGTTCGATGCGACGGGCGATCCCGTAGCCGTGGAGCGGGCCGAGCACATCCAGTGTCTTCAGCACCATCAGGGCCAGCGTGCCCTGGCGTACGTCGGTGTCCTTCATTGCTCTTTTGGGTTTCCCACAGAAGACTAGCAGCGTTCATTTGGGAAAGCAACAGGTCGCGCCGGATGTCCGGTGTTGTCCTACGTGACCATTCAGGTCAGTGAGAAGTCACAACAATCTGAGCGATCGATTTTTCATGTGTTATATTCGGCGCCCTTCATCGCTAATCCAAAGGGGGCCGGATGCGCTCAGACATCGTGGTCTTTGGTGATTCGGTCACCTGGGGCCAGGGCCATAAAGACGCGAACAAGTTCGCCAATCAAGTTGCCGATGCCCTGCACTTGAAACTCGACCAGGTGGCGCACTCAGGCGCAACCATCGGCCGCAACGACGTCCACACCGCATCGTGCGGACCAGAAGCGCCCATTCACTATCCAACCATCTTTCAACAGGTGGCCCGCGCCGGCGGCAATCCTGACGATGCCGCGGTGGTGATTGTTGACGGCGGCATCAACGACATCGGCGTGCAAGTGATCCTGAATCCGTTCACGCTGAAGGCGTTCTTGCGAAATCAGATCCGGCGTTACTGCTTCGAAGACATGGTCGCGTTGCTGACGACGATCCTGACGCGCTATCCGGCATCCGAGACCACCATCGTCGTCACCGGATACTTTCCGGTCTTCAGCAACGATTCAGACTTCAATCGTGTGCTCGATTACCTGCACGGGATCGGCATTGCTCCACCCCCGCACTTGATGACTTCCGACAAGGACCGCCGCGCCTTCGCGTTCGCCTCAATCGAACTGGCGTTGCTGTTCTGGCAGGAGTCGCGGCTTCAACTGCAGCGTGCCGTCGCCGCCATGCAGACCGGTCGCGTGATCTTTGCCGACGTGCCATTCCAGGAAGAAAACGCGATGTTCGCGTCGCACCCATGGCTCTTCAACGTGCATCTGGACGCGCACACTGGCCGGCTGGTTCCCGAAGACGACGTCATTGCCGAGCGACACGAGCAGTGCGTCAAGTGTTATCCCCACGATCCATTTGGACGGGCGTTCTGTGACATCGCATCGGCCGGCCATCCCAACCGGCCCGGTTCCGAGCAATACACGACAGCGATCCTGGCGGCGTTAGGCCGGTGACAGGAAGTCCACTTTTCGAAGCGCGGCGGGCGGGAGCCTCCAATCACATAGCCCAGGAACGGCGATGATGATCGACGTCCGAGGTGTCCGTATCGCGTAAGGAGGGCTCTGTGGCAGACCGGTCTATCGTCGGCACGCTCACTCGAGCGCGGGTCCTGGAGATGCTGGACCGCGCGCAGCCCAATCATCCTATGCTCGCCGCCAAGATGGCGCGCATCGAGTCCCCTGTCGACTCCATGGCGGCAAGCGGCCGGCACGCGCCATTTCAAGGTAGTCGCGCGACCGCGGAATCCGGCGCCGCCTGGACCGTCGACACTGTCGCTGACGCGTTGCTCGCCGTGGGCGACAGCGTGGCCGCGTCCGGACTTGGCGAGGAGCACTTCGTCACCGTGCAGAACCTCGAACCATCTGTGGCGCAGTCGGCATTGACGGAGCTCGCCATCGAAAAGGGATGGGCGAAGCAGGGGCCGGACGGCGTCGTCGAGTGGGTGAAGTTCGGCCAGCTCGATGCCGCGTGGATCGAAGCGCTGCTGGAGCGAATCAAGGCGTTCTTCGGCGGTCGCGCGTCGAGACCTGCGCTGCCTGCCGGGGCCGATCCGCTTCCGAACCGCTGCAAAGTCTTGCTCGTTGGCGATTGGGGAACGGGACTCTATGGCGCGCCGGCTTTCAAGAAGTGGGCGGT
>Ga0068859_100004559_pt1 | contig 14130 bp, 8 predicted proteins | sample KBSSwiS22_FD_66585 | JGI IMG/M metagenome (GOLD analysis project Ga0068859, IMG submission 66585) | Switchgrass rhizosphere microbial communities from Kellogg Biological Station, Michigan, USA - KBS Switchgrass S2-2 | ecosystem: Host-associated > Plants > Roots > Rhizosphere > Soil ... | reverse complement strand
GGAGGTTGTCGGGGTCGTAGCGCTGGAAGACGTCGAAGAACAATCCGCTCGACGCCTGGAGCTGTCGCGCCGTCTTCCCCGAGCGCGGCAGCCCGGGGAAGACGAGCCCCGCCACGCGCGCGATCTCGCGGAACTGGCGCTTCGCCATCTCCGCCGCGTTCAGCGACGCGGGCAGGTCGTCGATCAGCCGGTCGGGCGACAGCAGGCCGGCCTCGAGCGCGTCGGCGAGCGGCGGCTCGTCCGGCGAGAGGAGCTCGATCCCCCAGTCGTTCGACGACATCGCGAACGAGATCGGCCGGAGCCGCGACATCCGATACGCGAACAGCGCGGCCAGCCCCTCGTGCACGAGCCGCCCCTCGAGCGGAAAGACGAACAGGTGCCAGCCGTCGCGCGAGTGCAGGCGCTCGACGAGCAGCTCGTCGGCGCGCGGGATCGCCGACCACTTCCGCTGGATCTCGAGCAGGGGGCGCAGCGCCTCGAGCTCGGGACCGCGAAAGACGCCGTCGGCGGCTTCCTGGAGCCGCTGGCGCAGCAAGTGGGCGAGCTCGTCGGAGAGAGGCAGCCGGCTCCCCATCCACCGCGGGATCGCCCCCTTGGTGTTCGGCGCCCGCCGCACCCACACGCGCATGTCGCGCACGCGCACGAACTCGAGCGGCGTGCCGGCGAAGAAGAAGCGCATCCCCGGCGTGAGCCGCGCGACGAACGATTCCTCCACCGAGCCGAGCACCCCACCGCGCAGGTACTGCACGACGATCTGCGCGTCGCTCACGATCGTGCCGATCGACATGCGATGGCGCCGCGCCTGCTCCCGGTCGGTCAGCACGTACCGCCCGTTCTCGCGCTCGAGCCGCGCGTACTCGGGATACGACCGCAGCGACTCTCCGCCCGAGCCGACGAAGTCCAGCGCCCACGCCCACTCGTCGTCGCCGAGCTCCGCGTAGGCGCGCGTGCTGCGCACCTCGGCCAGCAGCTCGTCGGCGACGAAGCCACCGCCCAGCGCGACGGTGACGAGATGCTGCGCGAGCACGTCGAGCGGACGCTCGACCTGTAGCCGTGCCTCGATCGCGCCCGACTCCATGCCGTCGCGTACCGCGGCCACCTCGAGCAGCTCGAGCGCGTTCGTCGGCACGCACGTGACGCGGCTGACCTCACCGGGGCGGTGGCCGCTGCGCCCGGCGCGCTGCAACAGTCGCGCGACGCCCTTCGGGCTGCCGATCTGCAGCACCCTGTCCACTGGCGTGAAGTCCACGCCGAGGTCGAGCGACGACGTCGCGACGACGCAGCGCAGCGATCCCTCGCGCATCGCGTTCTCCACCCAGTCGCGCGTCTTCCGGTCGAGCGAGCCGTGGTGCAGCGCGATGCTCCCCGCCCAATCGGGCCGCTCGGCCAGGATCGCCTGGTACCAGATCTCCGTCTGCGACCGCGTGTTGGTGAACACGATCGTGCTCCGCGCCTCGTCGATCGCCGCGACGACCTGCGGCACCATCGTCGTGCCGAGGTGGCCCGCCCACGGGAAGCGCTCGATCACCGGCGGGATCAGCGCGTCGACGACGACCGCCTTGCGCTCGACGCCGCGTACGATCGGGCCGTGCTTCGCCGTCGGACCGACGCCGAGCAGAGAGTCGCGCGCCGCGTCGAGGTTGCCGATCGTCGCCGAGAGCCCCCAGATGCGCGCCCGCGGCGCGAGCGTGCGGATCCGCGCCAGGGCGAGCTCCGTCTGCACGCCGCGTTTCGTCCCCATCAGCTCGTGCCATTCGTCCACGACGACGGCGCGCAGATCGTCGAACAACGCGCGCGCGTCGGGGCGCGTGAGCATGAGCGTGAGACTCTCCGGCGTCGTGACCAGCGCCGTCGGCAGCCGCCTGCTCTGGCGTGCACGCATCCCCGGCTTCGTGTCGCCCGTGCGCGTCTCGAGCGTCCACGGCAGGCCGAGGTCGTGCACCGGTGCAGCCAGCGACTCCAGCGTGTCCGCGGCGAGCGCACGCAGCGGCGTGATCCAGAGCACGCGGAGCGGCGGCGCGGCGGCCCGCTTGACGCGCGTGCGCGCGCCATCGCTCGCGGATCGCACGTGGCCCGTCTCGGCGATCCACTCGAGCAGCGGGCCCCACCACGCCGCCAGCGTCTTGCCGGTGCCGGTCGCCGCGTGAACGAGCCCGCTCTCGCCGCGCAAGTACGCCGACCAGACGTCGCGCTGGAAGTCGAGTGGTGTCCAGCCTCTGCTCTCGAACCAGCGCAGTGCCGGCGCGAGGCCGGTCACGTATGCGCTCCGTCCAGCATCGCCCGCAGCGTGTCCATCGTGTCCGCCTCCGACGCCGGCTTGTCGGTGCGCCAGCGCGCGATGCGCGGGAAGCGCACGGCGACCCCCGACTTGTGGCGCGGCGAGCGCTGAATCCCCTCGAACGCGAGCTCGAACACCTGGACCGGCTCGACCTGGCGCACCGGCCCGAACCGCTCGACGGTGTGCCGGCGGATCCACGCGTCGAGCGTGCGGATCTCGGCGTCGGTGAGGCCGGAGTATGCCTTGGCGAACGGCACCAGTGCGTCGCCCTCGCGCAGCGCGAAGGTGTAGTCGGTGTGGAGCAGCGCGCGCCGTCCATGGCCAGGCTGCGCGTAGATCATCACCGCATCCACGCTGTACGGCTGCACCTTCCACTTCCACCAGCTTCCCTTCCGCCGGCCGACGCCGTACTCGGAGTCGAGCCGCTTGAGCATCAGCCCTTCGGCGCGCTGCTCACGTGCCGCGCGGTGCGCATCACGTGCGTCGTCCCACGACGCGAGCGCGATCGTCGGCGAGAGCACGAACGCCAAACCCAGCGCTGCGCGCTCGACGACGCGCGCCAGCTCGGCGCGCCGCACCGCGAGCGACTCCGGGCGGAGGTCGCGCCCCTCGTGCTCGAGCACGTCGTACGCGACGAGCACCACCGGCACGTCGGCGAGGATCTTCGGTCCGAGCTTCTTGCGGCCGATGCGCCGCTGGAGCTGCGCGAATGGAAGCGCGGCACCCTGCTTCCACGGCATGATCTCGCCGTCGAGCACCGTGCCGTCGGGAAGATGCTCGGCCGCGTCGGCGAGCTCGGGAAAGCGATCGGTGACGAGCTCGCCACCACGCGACCACACGTACGTGCGTCCCTCGCGCCGGATCACCTGCGCGCGGATGCCGTCCCACTTCCACTCGGCCTGCCACGCGCTCGACTCGCCGAGCGACTCGAGCTCGCCTTCGAGCGCGTAGGCGAGGAAGAACGGGAACGGGCGCGAGACGTCGGCGTCGCGGCTATCCGACGCGACGAGCGCGGAGAAGCTCTCCCCGGTCGGAGTCCAATGCCCGCTCAACCGGTGCGCGATGACTCCTTCCTCGACGCCGCTCACCTGGGCGAGCGCGCGCGCCACGAGCTGCTCCGACACACCGACACGAAAGCTCCCGGTGATCAGCTTGTTCCAGATGTAGCGCTCGGTGCCCGAGAGGTCCGCCCACGCCGCGAGCACGGCTTCGCGCTGCGCCTGTTCCGACATGCTCGCGAGCGGCAGCAGCCGTTCGCCGACCCACCGGTGCAGCGGCACGTCGGCCGGCGCCGCGGATCCGTCGTTCGTCGGCAGCAGCAGGGCGATCGTCTCGGCGAGATCGCCCACGCTTTGATAGCACTCGTCGAACAGCCATTCGGGAACCTTGGCGACTTCCATCGCCCACTGCGCGATGCGTCGCACGGGAATGAGCCGCTTCGGTCGGCCGCCGGAGAGGAAGTACACCGCCCACGCCGCGTCCGCCGGCTCCGCCTCGCGGAAGTACGCGGTCATCGCCGCCACCTTCGCGTTGGTCGACGTCGTCGAGTCGATGCGCGAGTACAGCCGCGCGAACGCCCTCATGCGATCGCGGCCTCGTCGGCGACGGCGGGCGTCTCGTCGTTCTCACCCTCCCAGTGGCTGGCGATCGAGCGCGCGTTCAGGCCCTGTTCGGTGAGATAGCGCACCACCTGCTCGCGATAGCCGTGCGTCACCCACACGTTCTCCGCGCCGGTAGCCTCGATCGCGGCGAGCAGCGCCGGCCAGTCCACGTGATCGGAGAGCACGAACCCGCGGTCGATCGCACGGCGGCGGCGCGCACCGCGCACCTGCATCCACCCCGACGCGAACGCGGTGGAGACGTCGCCGAACCGGCGCAGCCAGGTGCTCCCCGCCGCCGACGGTGGCGCGACGATCAGCGCACCGGCGTAGCTCGTCCCCTTCGGCTGCGCCGAGACCGGCGCGGTCTCGTGCAGCACCACACCGCTCGCGCGATAATCCAGCGTGAGCCGCTCGACCGCGCCGTGCGTGTATACCGGTCCGATGTCCGCGCCGAGCATGCCAGCCAGCACGCGCTGCGCCTTGCCGAGCGCATACGCGTACACGAGCGACGCGCGCCCCTGCTCCGCGTTGTCGCGCCACCAGGCGCGCATGTCGGCGAAGGTGTCGTCCTGCGCGCACCAGCGGTAAATGGGGAGACCGAACGTCGACTCGGTGATGAAGGTGTGGCAGCGCACCGGCTCGAACGGCGTGCACGTCGGGTCGGGCTCCGTCTTGTAGTCGCCGGAGACGACCCACACTTCACCGGCGTGCTCCAGCCGGACCTGCGCCGAGCCGAGGATGTGCCCCGCCGGCACGAGCGAGAGCCGCACGCCGTTGACGTCGCGCGTCTCGCCGTAGTCGAGCAGCTCGATCGACGCCTGCTCGCCGAGCCGCGTGCGCAGCACGAGCGCCCCCTCGCGCGACGCGAGGTAGTGTCGGCTCCCCCACCGCGCGTGATCGCCGTGCGCGTGCGTGATCACCGCGCGGTCGACCGGGAGCCAGGGGTCGATGTACAGGTCGGCGGCTGGACAGTGAAGACCGCGATCGGTGAGACGGAGCATGCGGCGGAGTGGGCGAACGCGACTGTGGGCTGGAGTGTCATCGAGCAAGAACCGTGACGTCTCCGTCCTGGCTCGTGAACGAAACGAGCCCCGGCACCGCGCCGGGGCTCGTCGACCTGCACCCACGTTTCTTCTGCCGCTCAGGGCTGCGGCGTCAGCAGCTGCCCTTCGGCGACGGGGCTCACGTTGAAGGTGCGCGACGTGCTTCCCGTCCTGCCGGCGTTGTCGGTGACGCGCGCCGTGACGGTGACCGTGGTCTTGCCTTCAGGCATGACGAACGAGCCTCCCGCCACCCAGCTCGCCGTCGTGGTGACATGCCCGTTGCCGCGATGATCGAGAACGCTGCCGGCGATGTCGAACGCGGGAGCGAGGTTCTTCCCGGCCGGAACCTTCGCGCCGTTGCCCCGGATGAAATCCACATCGAAGGTGAACGAGAGACCGGGGAAGTTGCGGTTGTCGCCGAAATTGGCGAACTGGCTCGGGTCGCGGATGAGTCCTACGGTGGCGGTACCCTCACCGTTCTCGTTCACGCCGATGCCGGCGCCGCTCCGATCGAGCGCCGAGACCTGGAAGAAGGTGAACGCTGCGCCGGTCGCGGTGCCTGTGCCGGCCGCGATGCTGGATGGATCGCGCGGACCGACGAGCGTGACCTCGGGACCGTCGTAGTCATCGACGCCGTCTCCACTGATCGCCGTCGGTGCCGGCGTGAGCGCCTGACCGGTGGTGCGCTGCTTGTCGATCTTCACCTTCACGACGTCGGTCCCGACGTTGCCCTCCGCGTCGCGAACGCTCGCGGTGATCGTGAAGTTCTTCACGTCGTCGCCGAACGATTCGAGCACGTGCCAGCCGGCCCAGATCGTCACGCCCTTCCCGGGCGAATCGTCGGTGCCCAGGGTGTTGAAGAGGTTGGCGAGGTTGGTGTTGCGGGGAATGATCTTGCCGTCGGGTGCGATCATGTCCGCGTCGATCAGCACGGAAAGGCCGGGGAAGTTTGGATTGGCCTGCCCGAGCAGCGCAGTGTTGCGGATGTTGGTGCTCTCGTTCGCGCGGACATCGGCGTCGCCGGTCACGGTTTCGATGACGATGGAGAAGGCCGACCCGCCGACGAGGGAACCTTCGTTTTCCTTACCCACTCCGCCGGCGATGGCGTCGTCGTTGAGCGGTGACGTAATGCGTACGACCGGACCGTGTGGCTGAGCCGGCGCCTTCTGGGTCTGCTCGGCGGCGTAATCGCCACTTGGGGCCGTGACGGTGCGGTCGTAGTCCTGGCACGCCGCGGCGGCGACGGTCGCCGTCATCAGGATCAGATGCTTGATGCTCACTCGCATATTCGTGTCTGCCTCTTGCATGAAGTTGACGGTAGGAGCGGGATGCTCCGTTGGTGACGGCGCGTGACGCGGCCAGCGTGCGCTCGTTTGCGAGCGACGCTCCTGTGGCCACAGGTTGAATGGGCGGAACACGGCGCGGCCTCGCGCTCGATCGTGTTCCTCCGGCGACGCCGCTTCGCGCCAACTCCGACGTCGCCACTCCGTCGATCAGGCGCTCGAGCGTGGGCTCGATGGCGCGTGCATCACCGGTTTGGTTGGGATGACGCGTGGGGAGGCGTATTTATTCCGCTGCTGCGTGAAACGACGTCGGCCAGGCAAGCATGACGCTCACCTGGCCGACTCGATCCGCAGCGCGAGCCGCCGCGAGGGAACTCAGAGCTTCACGATCTCGACGCGGCGGTTGTTCGCCCGGCCTTCCGGCGTCGCGTTCTTCGCGACGGGCTTCGTGTCGCCGTAGCCCTTCGTGGTGATCTGGTCACCGCTGATGGCGTAGTCCGACTCGAGCGCCGCCTTCACCGCGTCGGCGCGAGCCTGGCTGAGCGTGAGGTTCGACGCCGCGGAGCCGACGTTGTCGGTGTGGCCCTGGATCTCCACCTTGAGCTCCGGATGCGCCTTCAGCGCCGCCGCGATCGCCTTGAGCGTCGGCGTCGACTCGGGCTTGAGGTCGGACTTCCCGGACTGGAACAGGATTCCCTGCGTCGTCCAGCGGCCCTTCGCCGACAGCTCGTCGTAGATGTCCTTGTTGCTCTCGGCGACGCGGATGCGCGTCACGTACACCGCGTTCTTCTCGTCGTCGCGTCCCTGCAGGTACAGCACGAGCGTCTTGCCGCGCTGAAAGCCGCCGTTCGGGATGTTGGCGATGCGCTTCTCGTCGGCGTACAGCTTCAGCGCCTGGCCGTCGCCGAGGATGCGGAAGCTCGCCGGATGCCCGACGTAGCGCGTGATGTCGGCGTCCTTCGCCATGATGCTCATCCCCTGCACGCCCCCGCCGTTCACCGACAGGCCGTTGTGACCCCAGCCCACCACGGTGAACTTGTCGTCGTTGAGCGCGTTGCCGCCGCTGATCTCGAACGTGTTCGCGGCGACGCCGCGCGAGTCGCGATTGATGACGTCGAGCTCCACGGTGAACTTCTGCGGCAGCGCCTCGGGCAGCGGGATGTGCAGCTCGCTGTAGCTCGACGCCTTGAGCGCGCGCTGCCCGCCGTCGAGCTCCACCACCTCCATCTGGCCGTTCTTGAAGGTGAGGCGCTTCGGGAAGTTGCCCACCTGATCTTCGGTGAAGTCCGTGAAGAAGATCGTGCGCGAGCCCGGCACGAAGTCGTAGTTCGCCCATTCGCGGCGACTCGTCGGCGTGGTGGACACGTCCGCCGTGCCGGACGACGTGGGGGTCGCCGCTGTCGACGACACCGGCTGCGCCGCCTGCGCGGCGGAATCCGGCTTGTCGCCGAGTGCGTCACCGACCTTCTTCCCGACCTTTTCGGCGGCCTTCTCCGCCGCCTTCTGCTTGATGCGGTCCTTGAGCGAGCCGAACTGAGCGTCGGCGGTGCGGCTCACGCCCAGCGTGGCGGCCGCAGCGATCATGAGCGCGATTGGAAGCGACGAAACACGGTGACTCGGCATCGAAAGCACCAGCGATGAGGGGGATAAACGGACGATCCGGGGCCGTAAACATCCGGTATACCGCGGCTGTCGGGGGCTGTCAAGCGATCGGCACGGACCACTTCGCTGGCAGCATCTCGGGTCGGCTTGCTCACCTTCAGATCGCCTCCGCGCGCTGCTACCTTCCCGCTCAGCAGGAGAAACCGAAGCCGGAGGCAGCGCATGTCGTGGGAGCCGGGCAAGCCGAGTCAGAACGAGAACGAGTATTTCGCGCGACGCGACGCCGAGTGGCTGAAGGAGCAGCGCGCCAGACTGGACGCCGACCGCCGAGTGAAGCCGTCACAGATGACCTGCCCGCGCTGCGGCGGGACGCTCGCGCACCGCGTCTGGCGCGGGGTGTCGCTCGACAGCTGCACCAGCTGCCACGGCCTGTGGCTGGACGCCGGCGAGCTCGCCATGCTCGCGCACGAGCCCGAGCGCGAATTGCTGCGGCTCGCGCGGGAGCTGGAAAAGCCGGCGTAATGCGCCTGCGGGCCGGGCACTGCTGTACTACTTCGTACCTCGTACCAGGTCGTACCAGGACTGGCATACCGGCCCCACGAATGCTTGGACGCGGCTCCAACGAGTCAGGGGTCAGAGTCGAGTTTCAAGGGGTCAGACACCTTGAAACGCCCCTCAACGATTGCGGCAGCTCCCTGCGCCGGAGCGCCGGAGTTGGCTCAGGCGCTTCGTATCGACTCGAGGGCGATCGCGAGCTCGTCGACCGCCCGACGGATCGAGGGCTCGTCGAATCCGCCGTATCCGAGCACCAACGCACTCTTCGCCGGCGTGGGCTGGCGGATGTAGAACCCCGAAAGCGGCGCGCTTCGCACGCCGCGCCGCATCGCGGCTGCGTGCGCGGCGACGTCGTCCGTTCCGGGCGCCAGTCGGCCGAGCACGTGCAGCCCCGCGGGATCGGCGTGGATCGTCATTGCCCCCCGCAGCCGCGACTCCGCCGCGTCCACCAGCACCGCCTGCCGCTCGGCACACAGGTTCCGCACGTGCCGGATGTGGCGGAAGTAGTGTCCCTCGCCGATGAAGTCGGCCAGCACCTGCTGGTGGATCGTCGGCGTGTGCCGGTCCACCGTCGAGCGCGCGGCGCGGAACGGCTCGATCAGCGCGTCGGGCACCACCATGTAGCCGAGGCGAAGCCCCGATACGAGCGTCTTGCTGAACGTGCCGACGTAGAGCACGCGAGACGGCGAGCCGTCGTTCCGTTCCGCCTCGAGTCCCTGCATGCACGGCAGCGGGCGCCCCGTGTAGCGGAACTCGGAATCGTAGTCGTCCTCGAGGATCCAGGCGCCGTTCGCGCGCGCCCACGCGAGCAGCTGTAGCCGCCGCGACGCGCTCATCACCACACCGAGCGGGAACTGGTGCGACGGCGTCACGTACGCGAGTCGCGCGTCGGGCGCGAGGTGAGTTGCTGCCGCTGTGTCGAAGCCGTCTTCGTCGACGGGCACGGGCACGAGCCGCGCGCCCGCGGCCTCGAACGCGACGCGCGCTCCCACGTAGCCCGGCTCCTCGATCCACACGCGGTCTCCGGGATCGAGCAGCAATTGCGCGGCGAGATGCAGCGCCTGCTGCGCACCGTTGAGCACGAACACCTGGTCCGTCGTGCACCGGACGCCACGCGCCGTCGCCAGATACTCGGCGATCGCGACGCGCAGCACTGCTTCCCCCGCGGGATCGCGCTCGCCGAGGTCGACGTCGCCGCGCCGCCAGCGGCGCGCGGCGAGCTGACCCCACAGTCGGCGCGGAAACGCGTCGTACGCCGGGACGCCGAGCTCGAACGGCGCGTGCGGTCCGCCGGCGCGGATCAACGTCGCGCCGCTGGAGACGAGCGCGCGGCCGCGCTGCGAGAGGCGTGGCGTGTCGGACACTGCGCCCTGCGCGACGCGCGGTGCGCTGCCGCCGCCCTGGCTCGTTCCGGCGCGCCGCGAGCGCGCCGACGTCGTCTCGCCACTCTTCGCGCGCGGCACCGTGAGCAGCGAGTCGGGAATCACCTCGCGCGCGCGCGTGCCGCCACCACGCCTGCCGTGCAGGTAGCCCTCGCTGCGCAGCTGGTCGAACGCCTGGAGCACCGTGTTGCGCGCGACGCCGAGATCGGCCGCGAGCGCGCGGCTCGAGGGCAGTCGAGCACCGCGCGCGAGCCGTCCTGAGAGGATCGACTCGCGCAGCCCCTCGTACACCTGCCGGTACATCGGCAGCTCGGACTCGGGGTCCACGGCGAGATGCACCAGAGGCGACGCGGGCCCTCGGCGCTGCTTCTTTGGCTCCATCATGGAGCTCGAATTTGGAGCTGGTGAGGGTACCAAGCAATGGCGAGCTTGTCGTCGTACCCGAACGCCTCGCCCTCGACATCCATGACGCCGATCGACCTCCTCCTGCTCGTCGCTCTCGCCACCGTGTGGGGCGGCTCCTACTTCTTCATCCGCATCGCCGTTCCGGCGTTCGGACCCGCGGCGCTCGTCGCCCTCCGCGTCGTCATCGGCGGGCTGCTGCTCTGGGGGATCGCCCGTGCGCTGCGCCGTCCCATCGTCGTGCGCCAGCATCTCCCGCGGCTGGCGATCCTCGGCCTGCTCAACGCCGCGCTGCCGTACATGCTCATCTCGGCGGCGGAGCTGCACCTGACCGCGTCGTTCGCCGCGATCCTCGGTGCCACGGTGCCGCTGTTCGCCGCGGCGTTCGGTGCGCGGCTGCTCGGCGAACGACTCGGCGCCTCGCGCGTGGCGGGTCTCCTGCTCGGGATCGTCGGTGTCGCGGTGATGGTCGGCTGGGGCCCGATGGCGCTCGACCGCGCGACCGTCCTCTCGGTGCTCGCGCTCCTCGTCGCGGCGGCGAGCTACGCCAGCTCCGGGATCTACACGAAGCTCCGGTTGAAGGGCGTGTCGACGTACTCACTCGCGCTCGGGCAGCAGATCGGCGCCTTCGTCTGGCTCGCCGTGCCGGGCGCGGCGCTTCTCCCGAAGGTCGTCCCCTCGCCGGCCGCGATCGGAGCGCTGCTCGCCCTCGGCGCGCTGTCCACCGGCCTCGCGTATTTGCTCTTCTTCGAGCTGCTCGAGCGCGTCGGCCCCACCAAGACGACCACCGTCACGTATCTCATCCCCATCGTCGGCGTGCTCGCCGGCGTGCTGGTGCTGGGCGAGCCGCTCACCGGCGGCATGCTGTTCGGCCTCATGCTCGTACTGGTGAGCGTCCTCCTCGTCAACGAAGTGCGCATCGCATCGCTCTTCGCCGCGCGCGCGCCCTCGCGAAGTGGGACGTGAGCTCGCACGACGCGATGCGGCGCACCGACTGCCTGCTCAGCGCCGGCCCGCCGCTCCGATCGTGACGCTGTCCCGGAGCGCCGCGTCCGCGGACGACGTGCCCACCGTGATCACGTAGCGACCCTCCGGCACACGCCACCGCCGCGCCGCCTCGTCCCACACGCCGAGCGGATGGTTCGATGCATTCGGATCGATCGTCATCGTCACCGTCCGTCGCGCACCCGGCGCGAGCCAGACCTTCTCGAACGCGACGAGCCGCTTCGGCGGCTCCCCCGCGCTCTCGGGAAACGACACGTACACCTGCGGTACCTCAGCGCCACGTCGCTTCCCCGTATTCGCGACGGTGACCCGCACGGTGATCGGCGAGGTTCCGTTCGCGCTGCGCGGCGTGACGGAGAGATTCGACAGCGCGAACGTCGTGTACGACAGCCCGTAGCCGAACGGGAAGCGCGGCGCGATGCCCTTCGCGTCGAACCAGCGGTAGCCGATCGCCAGCCCTTCGCTGTACTCCACCGTCGTCGTGGCACCGCTGCCGAACGCGTTGCCACCGGTGACCTTCGCCCGCGCACCGCTCGTGTCCACGCCCGGCCACCGCTTGTCCGTGTTGGCCGGCAGATCGCTCTCGCGCACCGGGAACGTCACCGGAAGCTTTCCCGACGGCGTCGCGAGCCCGAACAGCAGCCGTGCCACGATCGCGCCGTCCTCCTGGCCGGGGAACCACGCCTCGAGCACCGCGGGCACCGCGCCGATCCAGCTAGTGAGCGACGACGCGTTGTCCTTCAGGACGACGACGGTGCGCGGATTCGCGGCGGCGATCGCGAGGATCAGCGAGTCCTGCCCCTTCTCCAGCGCGATGCTCTCCCGGTCGCGCCCTTCCTCGGCGATCGTGCCCGCCAGCACGATGGCGACGTCGGCGCCACGCGCGGCGGCGACCGCCTCGGCGAGGTTCGTGCGATCGTCGGCGACGACGGTGAGCGTCGCCGTTGCCGGCGACTTCTGCTGCGCGAGCACCTGCTTCACGCCCTCGAGCGGCGTGACCGTGGCGAATGGGATCACGTCGGAGCTGCCGCCGCAGCAGCCCGAGACCGCCTTCGTCGCGTACTCCGCCTGACCGATCAGCGCGACCGAGCGCAGCGCGCGCGCGTCGAGCGGCAGCGTGGCGCGGTCGTTCTTCAGCAGCACGGCGGCCTGCTCGCCGATCTCGCGGGCGATCGCCGCATCGCGCGCGACGTCGATCGGCGTCTCCTTCACCGGCCGGTCGAAGATCCCGAGCCGGAACATCTGCCGGTATCGCCGCGCCAGCGCCGTGTCGATGTTCGCCGTCGTGATCTCGCGCTTGTCGAGCGCCTCACGCAGGCGCGGCGCCGAGAACCATGGCGTCAGCGGTCCGAGCGCGAGACCGGGCATCTCGTGGTCCATCCCGGCGAGCAGCGTCGGCACAGTGCTCTTCACGGCGAAGAAGTCGGATTGCACATAGCCCTTGAACCCCCACTGCCGCCGCAGGATGTCCGTGAGGAGATGCGCGTTCTCGCATGCATACGTGCCGTTCACGCGGTTGTACGAGCACATCACCGATGCGACGTCGCCGCTCCGCACCGCCATCTCGAACGGCAGCAGATAGAGCTCGTGCAGCACGCGCTCGGCGACGATCGCGTTCTCCGTCGTGCGGTTCGTCTCGTGGTCGTTGGCGATGAAGTGCTTCGCCATCGCGATCACGCCGTGATTCTGCATCGCCCGGATCTCCGCCACCGCCATCGTGCCTGTGAGGAACGGGTCCTCGCCGAAGTACTCGAAGTGACGGCCACCCTGCGGCGCACGCGCCAGGTTGAGCCCCGGCCCCTCGAGCACGTGCAGCGCGCGGTTCCGCGACTCGACGCCGATGACGTCGCCGAACTTCGCCGCCACCGCGCGATCGAACGACGCCGCGACGGCCATCGCCGATGGCAGCGCCGTCGCCTTCGCCGACGCAGTGCTCATCATCGCCGCGCGCGGCAGGTTCGGCGTGTTCACCGGCACGCAGTCGTTCTGCCCGACGCCCACGGGACCGTTCGTGATGCGAAAGGTCGGGATGCGAAGCCGCTCGATCCCCGGCACGTGGCGCGCGCCGTAGCAGCTCGGGATCTCGGGGATCACGCCGGGCGCGCCGACGAGCTGCTGCATCTTCTCGTCGAGGCTCATCGCGCCGAGGAGGAGGGCGGTCCGGCGCTCGGGGTTGAGCCCGCGCTGCATCCAGGGCGTCGCCTGGGCGTGCGCGGCCGAGGAAGCGATGACCGTCGCGGCGACGATCATCCGGCAAGCGGTTCCTGGAATTCGTGTCATGCTGGGGAGTTACGTGGCGAAAGCATCCGCCGCAATGCGCACGAATCCGCGCCATCTCTCGCGCAGACTTCTTCAGGAAGCGCTCTTGCCAATGTGTTTCACGCGGAGGTGCGCGGAGGCGCGGAGAACTGCTTGCGGCGATCAAGGGGTCAGACTCCTTGATCGGTTCAAGGGGTCGGACTCCTTGCACGTTTCAACGACTCTGACCCCGTGATCATGACCCCTTGAACCCGCAACAGATCGACGCGGAGGGCGCGGAGCGTGGCGGAGGACGCGGAGGACTGCTCTCCGGGTCGAGCTCCCAGCGCCCGCGCACCGTTCCTCTCCATCCACGCTTTCAAAGTCTTTGAGGGTCCGGCGGAGAGATCCATGCGCCGCGCTCCGCGCCCTCGCGGTGCCGAGCCGCGCCCTCTGCGTCAGGCTGTTGCCGTTGCCGTTGCAGTTCTCCGCGCCTCCGCGCTCCTCCGCGTGAAACTCCCGCGCAGCGTGACCCGAGCGCGAATCACCGGCGCACCGATGCCTGCCGCCGCGTCCGCCACCCGCGTATGGCGCCGAGCGGGCGACTCGACATATTCGGCCTCGACTCCCGACCAACCGACGTGCCTCCCGGAGGGCATGTGACCACACCCCGCACACTCGCCATCGGCGCGGTGATCGCCGGCTTCGTCGCGCTCGCCGCCGCAGCGCTTCCCATCTCGG
>Ga0068859_100004558_pt1 | contig 14131 bp, 11 predicted proteins | sample KBSSwiS22_FD_66585 | JGI IMG/M metagenome (GOLD analysis project Ga0068859, IMG submission 66585) | Switchgrass rhizosphere microbial communities from Kellogg Biological Station, Michigan, USA - KBS Switchgrass S2-2 | ecosystem: Host-associated > Plants > Roots > Rhizosphere > Soil ... | reverse complement strand
TGGATCTTTGGCGACAACATTGAAGATCGGCTGGGGCACCTTCGCTATCTCATCTTCTACCTGATTTGCGGGATCCTGGCCGGACTGGCACATGTGTTCGTCACCTACGCCACCGCTTCCGATCAATCAAGTCTCCTGGTCCCGAGCCTGGGCGCTTCAGGCGCAATTTCCGGAGTGCTCGGCGGGTACCTGCTGTTGTTTCCCACCAACCGCGTGATCGTACTTCTTTCGTGGTTCGTTACTCCGGTGCCGGCCTTTGTTGCGATCGGGCTCTGGTTCGTGTTTCAGTTGATTAGCGGGCTGGGAATGTTGGGCAGCGGCTCAAAAGCGGGAGGCGTCGCCTATGGCGCCCACGTCGGCGGGTTCATCGCCGGGCTTTTATTGATAAAGGTGTTTGAGATCGGCAAACGCCCGCCGGATCGATATTACGAACGCGAATTTTGACAACGATACGCATGCCTCGGGCGTGCCGCCGACAAACGAGTAACGCCGGTACGCACGCCTCGGGCGGGCCGCCGCAAAGGAGTAACGCCGGTACGCACGCCTCGGGCGGGCCGCCGCAAAGGAGTAACGTTTTGAGCACGCGAGACGCGTGCGTACCGCTATGACGCCGAATCAGCAAGGTCTCGATATTTGTTCGACGCCCCGCGCAGAGATGGACCTCTATGCTCTCGACACGTTTCCTTATGAATTCGCCGGCAAAGAGATCAAGATCAAGTTCGAGATTCCCGAGTTCACCTGCGTCTGTCCGTTTTCGGATTTTCCGGACTTTGCCACCCTCAGGCTTGAATACGTGCCCAACGAACGTTGCATCGAATTGAAGAGTCTAAAGCTCTACATCAATTCGTTTCGCAGTGTGAAGGTCTTTCATGAGCACGTCATCAATATGATCCTCGAAGATTTTGTGAACGCGTGCGATCCTTTGAGCGTAGAGCTTGAAGGCGATTTTAACGTACGGGGAAATATCAAGACGACTGTGCGCGCGAGTTACAGAAAGCAGTAGAACGAATAACCATGATGTTTACGGCAATCGGACTTTTGTTAGTGCTGGTGGTGCTCTTCGGCGTTTTTCTTTTCTTCGCCCGCCGCATCCTGCGTCTGGCATTGAAACTCGCATTTGTCGGGGCCATCGTCTTTTCATTGTTCGGCGGCGCCATGCTTGGCTGGTGGCGCGGCTGGTTTAGCCCGTCAACAAAGGCAGACCGCGTCACCACCCAGTCTCCCCAACGCGCGAATTCCAATCGCCGTCGTCAATGAGTTTGCGTCTGTGCTCGCGTCAGCGTTTGCGTTTAGGCAGCGGCCCCGCCAAACTGAATCTCAAATGAATATGGAAATTGAACGATGGGGCGAGTCATCAACTCCCGAACCCGAAAGCTTGAAGGCCCGCCTGCTCGATGAAGGCTACACCGTATTTCAATCGAGTGACGCGCCCGGCACTAAATACGGGCCGCACGCGCACGCCGAAGATCAATCGCACTGGATTCTGAGTGGTGAATTGGAGCTTCGTGTCGGCCACGAGACCTACACCTTGCGCGCCGGCGATCGAGATTTCCTTCCGGCAAATACGATGCACTCCGCATTTGTCCCGGGCGATGAAGCAGTTATCTACCTGATTGGGGCCAAGCATTGAGGGAACGCAAAACTGTCCAGTCTGAGATTTTGGCGGTGATTTGTCCGCAGATTTCGCAGATTGAATGAGTAAGCGTTTGCCGCTTCGTGCAATGGCTCGGCCACTCCGATGCGCGGTAAGTCTCTGACTTACCGGGAAAGCTCTTTAAAGAATGGTTCGGGTCTGAGACCCGAAAACAGGTAGAGGAGTCGGCGTCTTCAAGTCCGAGACTTGTTGCGCATCGGAATGGCAAAGCCATCGTGCAAGCTGCGTCCCTTCGACGAGTGCCCAGACTAGACAGTCTGCGCTACATTCCGGCTGTGCTAAATTCTCTTCTGCATGAACACGCAGTATCAGTTAGTCAAAACCGCGGATGAATTGCGTCGCGCGGTCGAACAACTTTCAAGCCGGCCGGCCATCGGCGTCGATACTGAAACCACTGATCTCGATCCTTATCTCGCGCGTTTGCGTCTGATTCAGCTGGCGACTTCAGACGGTGTATTTATCGTCGATGTAAATCAGTTCGCCAACGAAGATCTTAAGAATGGTGAAGCGCTGGCGCCCCTGCGGCGACTGCTCACCGCGCCGCGCCCGATCAAAATCGCCCACAACGCGAAGTTCGACGCAAAATTTCTCAAGCACAATCTGGGCGTGGATGTTGTCGGTTTGTTCGACACCTTACTGGCGAGCCAGCTGGTTTCGGCCGGAGACATCGAAGAACGTCACGGGCTGGAGGCAATCGCCGGACGCTATCTCAACGAAGCCGTCGATAAGAGCGAGCGACTGAGCAATTGGGAATTTGAATTGTCCGAATCCCAGTTGCAGTACGCGGCGCGCGATGCGGCCGTGCTGCTTCCGTTGCGCGAAAAGTTGATCGATAAGATCAAATCGAACGGCTTGATTCAATGCGCGCAGCTGGAATTCGAGTGTGTGATGCCGGTGGTTGACCTTGAGCTGACCGGCTTTTTCATGGAAAAGCAGCGCTGGCTGGAACAACTTGGCATTGTCGAAGAGAGACGCGCGGAACTCGCTAACGAATTGCAGGAAATGCTCGGTGAGGGCGTGGCCCAGGCGTCTTTGTTCGGGCCGCCGCGCGCTAACATCAACCTCGATTCACAACAGCAGGTCACCGAGGCGTTGACCCGCCTGGGCATTCCGCTTCCCGACTCAACTCGGAACTGGAAGTTGCAACCACTGGCCGCGCAGTATCCGATCGTCGCGAAGCTGCTTGAGTACCGCACGATGCAGAAAGCCCTGACCAGCTATGGCCAGAACATGATCGAGTTCATCAATCCCAGGACCGGCAGGCTGCACGCAGACTTTCGTCAAATCGGCGCGCCGACCGGGCGCTTCGCCTGCACCAATCCAAACATTCAGCAGGTGCCGCATGCAGTTGAATACCGGCGCTGTTTCATGGGCCATCCGAATGGCAGGAAACTGGTGATCGCTGATTATTCGCAGATCGAATTGCGGATTCTGGCAGAATTCTCAGGCGACCAGGCTTTTATGGATGCGTTTCGCTCCGGCGCGGACTTGCACAAAGTAACCGCTGCGCAGGTGTTCGGCGTGTCGCAGGATCAGGTAACCAAAGAGCAACGCGATTTTGCGAAGCGTCTGAACTTTGGCGTGGTCTACGGCATTGGCGCGCAACGATTTTCGATGATGACGGGCGTGGGTGTCCCGGAAGCTGAAGACGTTTTGAAACGTTACTTCGCCACCTATCGAGGTTTGGATCGATTCCTGCGCGAATCAGCCAATCGCGCGGTGACCGACAAAGAGGCCCGCACTGGTTCAGGGCGGCTGGTCAAATTCAATTTTGATCCGTCAGATCGGCAGCAGGTTTCGATGACTCAGCGGAACGGCAAGAATGCGCCGATCCAGGGAACGAGTGCAGATATTCTGAAACGCGCGCTGCGGCTCTTGAACGATGAATTGCGCCAGACCTCCGCAAAGATCGTGAACATCATTCACGATGAGATCGTGGTCGAAGTTGACGAAGCTGAAGCATCCGGCGTCGCCCAGACGGTTGAGCGGGCGATGTGCGCGGCCGGCGAGGAGTACCTGGTGACGGTGCCGGTGAAGGTTGAATCGCAGATTGCGTCCGAGTGGACGAAATAGTGACTGGCCTGGCCGCGGAGCGGCGGAAGATCTGTAGCCCACGGCGTGAGCCGTGGGTAATAAGCGTGTTGAGAGATCAGCCGCAGAGCGGCGGAACACTGGAGACGATGACGTTGATGTTTCGCCCCTCCGAGGCTGTTGTTCGTGCTGGTTGCTAATCCCATGGCTTACGCCATGGGCTACCGATCTATCGCCGCTCCGCGGCTGGATTCCCCTGACAACGAGCGTTGAATTTGTCTCGAATGCCACCGCCATGCTGATCGATTCTTTTGCGCCAGAATTTGACGCTACCGAAGTTCACCGGATAGCGATTAACGCATCGCGACAGACCGTGTACGAAGCGCTTTGGACAGCGGATCTCGGCGGCTCCCCGGTGATCAAGCTGCTGATGCTAATGCGATCGATGCCTGGCCTTCTCGCGCAGCGCCATCAATCATTACCTCGAAATCAAAAAGTCACGCTGCATACTCTGACCAATTCAGGTTTTGGTTTGCTCGCTGAAAGAGCGTCAGACGAAGTGGTCCTGGGCATAACGGGCAGGTTCTGGCGCCCGACCGGTAATCTCTCAACCTTCAAGCGCTCCGATTTCGATCATCCAGTGCCGGCAGGCTTTGCGCGTGGGGTCTGGAATTTCAGTCTCGGCGAAGGCCTCGACGGTCAGACAATTCTCCAGACCGAAACGCGGGTGATCTGTGGCGACTCCGCCAGTCGCCGAAAGTTTCTGGCGTATTGGTTCGTGGTTCGGCCGTTTAGCGGTCTAATCCGTCTAATAATGCTGAGAAATGTACGAAGGGCCGCTGAAAAAGGGCGCTGATGGGCGGTCAAAGTCAGGCGAACGTGTCATATAATCCGCCGCCTGAGGCAACTAATTGATGACACGGAGCGTTTCCGTGAAGATTGATCCAATGCAAATCGCGGAGCTGAAGGCTGAACTGGAAAGGCTCCACAGCGCCAGTTTTGGCTGGGCGTTGAGTTGTTGCCGTCGCGATCAGACTGAGGCTGAGGAAGTTTTGCAGACGGTCTATTTGAAGATCTTTGAAGGTAAAGCGCGTTTCGGTGGTGAGTCGAGTCTAAAGACCTGGCTCTTTGCGGTGATTCGAAAGACCGCGGCCACCGAATATCGTCGGCGACTGCTGCGCAGCTTTAGACTGACCGGCGACCCGGAAGAAATGGTCGAACGCTTTGCGATTAACGAAGCGCAGTCAGCCGGTGTTGAAAGGTCTGAATTGCAGGGTCACTTCCAGAGCGCGATGAAGAGTTTACCGAGGCGGCAGCGCGAGGCGTTGCATTTGGTTTTTTACGAGGATTTGAGTTTGCGTGAAGCGGCTGACGTGATGGGGGTTTCAATCGGCAGCGCACGGCAACATTATGAGCGTGGCAAGAAACGCCTGCGCGAGTCTTTGGCCACAATGGAACTGGGTTATGACATCAATTGGAGAAGAGCAGGAAATCCGAGCGCTGTTTAGCGAGCTAAAGCTCGCTGACGAGCAGACCGCACCGGGCTTTACCGCTGTCTGGCATCGGGCCCAGGCGCGTTCGCTGAGGCCTCGGCGAGCATTCAATCTTTCATTCGCCGTGGCGACGGGGCTGCTGGTCTGCGCGCTGGCGACTCTGGCATTTTGGTCCACGCGCTCGCAACCAGTTGCGCCGGCCGCAGCGTCGGCGGTTATGTCTGCAGAGGCGAGTTCGTTCGCGCCCCGGGCAGAAAAGTCAACCGTTGCCGGCGCCCCTGAACCGCGGCAATACAGTGTTCCTTTGGTTAAGAACCGGGTCCGCAGATTGGTAGCGCCACGACACGCGCAGGAGATAGCGGCCAGTCAACAACTGACTAAGGAAGCCAAAGCTATCGCGAGTTGGCAGTCGCCTACTTCCGATCTCTTGAGCTCGCCCAGCGACGGTTTGTTCAAGTCGCTTCCGCAGCTAAACGAGAATGCTAACGAACTGAAATCGTTCCTGCCCAATCGTGAGAACGATAAGGAGAAGTAATATGAGCCAGAGATGGATTCTGCGAGTGGTGGTGATGATCGCGTTTGCGTGCGCGGTGCCGGTCGCCATGGCGCAACAGCCGGCTGAGGGACCCCAGCAGCCGCAGCCTCGGGGTGGTGAGCGACAAAAATCGCCACCGCCGCCTGACCCCCTCGGTGATTCGATCTTCCCGCCGGACATGATCATGCAGCATCAGCGCGAACTGGCCTTGACTGAAGATCAAAAGATATTCATGCGCGGAGAGATTCAGCGAGCGACGATGCGCTTCAACGAACTTCAATGGCAGTTGCAAGACCAGATGGAAGCGTTGCACGAGACGGTCAAGACCAATACGATCAACGAGCAGCTCGCCCTATCGCAATTGGACAAAGTGCTCGAGAGCGAACGGGAGATCAAGCGTCTGCACATGGAGTTGGCAATTCGTCTTAAGAACAAGCTGACGGCGGATCAGCTGATGAGGCTCCAGACGATCCGGCAAAATAACAAGCCGCCGCGCGGTGATGGAATGGGCCCGGGAGGTGGCCCTGGACCCGGCAGACCTGGTGGGCCACCAGGAGGAGGCCCCCGGCTTGGTGTTCCGGGACAAGGTCCGGGACAAGGACCGAGACCTCCCGGAGGTGGTCAGGGTGGACCCGGCGGTCTTCGCTAACAGCATTGCCTTGCAGTGTCCGAGCGTTCGACATCCGAAGAGGCACGGCTGACGATTAGATCGGACGCAAATGAAGGCAGGCTTCAAAGCTAAATCAGCTTTGGCCTGCCTTCTTGATTAGGCCCGGTCGTAGACCGATAGATCTAAAAAGGGCCATTTCGGTTTTCCGTAGCCCAGGCGTAAACAGGGTGTGTCAGAACCGCGAGCGGTAGCGACCGGATCAGGAAGTCTCCTCGAATCAAAAACAAAACCTCGCGGAAAAGGATTACGGCGAACCGGCCGAATGAATTTCGCGGCTCTTCCTGATCCGGTCGCTACCGCTCGCGGTTCTGACACACCCTCACGCAGTTCTTGGGGCCCGCTTTCTCCAGATCAGGTACGCCGGAATACCGGTGAGCACAATCAGATAACCAATCCCTGAAGTGCGTGGCGCGAGATACCCGAGATCAATTACAAACAGGAAAGCCAGACCAATATAGATCAAAGGCACGATCGGATAGCCGAAAGTTCGATAAGGCCTTTCTAGATTTGGCGCCTTTCGCCGCATCACAATCACGGCGCCCACCATCAACCCATAGAAAATCATGTCGGCTGAGGTCAGATATTCGATCAACTGAGTATAGACATTTCCGTACGCTACCTTGCCTGTCTTTGGATCGATCGTCGCAGTGCGCGGCAGTGTGAGAAAGGCCGCCCAGATGCCTTGCGTGATTAGAGCTACGGCGGGCACATGCTTTGAATTCACTGTGCCGACGCGCTTAAAGAAGAGGTTGTCGCGGGCCATCGCGTAATAGACGCGAGCCCCGGCCAGGATTAATCCATTGTTACATCCGAAAGTCGAGATCATGATCGCAATTGCCATGATGATCTTTCCCGTCGGACCGAAGATCGCCTGCATCGCGGCGGTGCCGACGCGATTCGATTCGGCATTCTGGATTGCGCCCAGCGGCAAAACGATCACGTAGGCCAGGTTGGCTAGCAAGTACAATCCGACTACCAGTCCGCATCCAATTAAGAGTGCGCGCGGCAGGTTGCGACCCGGGTTTTCGACTTCGCCGCCGGTGAAGGTGACGTTGTTCCAGGCCGACTGAGCGAAGAGAGGTCCGGACATCGCGCGGCCGAGAAACATCAGCAAGGCGAGCGTGAGGGTAGCTTTGCCATCCACGGCGAATCCGAGTTGCGATGCCTGCGGGTTCCAACCATTAAGCGTTGGGTTCCACCATGAAGAAGTGAAGGCCGCGCTGCCGTTCTGCATCCCCACTTTCCAGCCGACTGTTAGTCCGACAACGATCAGCCCGATCAACGCCGCGGTCTTTGTGAAGGTGAAGGTGTTTTGAATGATTTTGCCGGTCTTGAGCCCGCTTAGATTCGTGGCCGTCAGCAGCAGAATCATGAGAATGGCAATCAGCTGATTAGTCGAAAGGCCAATGGCGTAACCGCCGAGCGCCCGCGGCGCGATTAGATAGTTGTCGCCCGAGATGGCCGGAATCAGCACGCCCATGAAGTTTGCAAAGGCGACCGCCACCGCGGCGATGGTTCCGGTTTGGATGACCAGGAACAGCGCCCAGCCAAAAAGGAATCCGATCGAATGACCATAAGCCTCGCGCAGAAAGACGTACTGTCCGCCGGCGCGTGGCATCATCGCCGCCAGTTCCGCGCACGAAAGCGCGCCCGTGATGGTGAGGACGCCGGCCAGGGCCCAGGCGGCCAGTAACCAACCGGGCGAGGCGACCAGACGCGCCGACTCGGCAGAGACAAGGAAGATCCCGGAGCCAATCATCGAGCCCACGACGATCATAGTTGCATCGAGCAGGCTGAGACCGCGGACGAGTAGAGGCTTTGGCTCGTTCGGCGCTTTCGGCGGTTGAGCAGACGCTTCCATCTGTAACTACCTCCGTTAATTTTGCGGAAAGTCAGGCGGTAGACGCGCGGACAATATTCCATACGGGCCCAAAGATCAATAAAAGTTTGATCTGTTTCTGCAACTTGAGCTATTGCTCGCGCGTGTTGGCAACGGTAGAAGGTGAGATCGTCTCTAAAGGGTTCCCGTCTTTCCGCGTGATATACTCCGACCTGGAAAATGGCTGAATTCACTGTTCGTTTAGGAACGCCTGCGGGCGAAATCGTGACGCGCACCGTCGAGGCTTTGGCGGCGAACGAGGCGCGCACGCGTCTGGAGCGCGAAGGCTTCAAAGTCTTCGCGGTCACACCGCCAAAAGGTGAAGGCGTGGCTTCGCTTACCAGGTCAGGTGCGGCCGGCGGCCGGGTCCGGGTCAAGGCCAACGATTTTCTGCTTTTCAATCAACAACTGGCCGCGTTGCTGCGCGCCGGCATTCCGATCTTACAAGCCATCACAATGCTTCGACGCCGGGCCACCGCCCCGCGTCTGCGAGCCGTTTTAGAGAGTGTGGAAGAAGCTATCCGTGGCGGCTCGGCGCTGTCCCAGGCATTTGCGGCTCAGGGGGCGATGTTCCCACGCATCTACACGGCCTCGATTCTGGCGGGCGAAAGATCGGGCGCGTTGGACGAAGTTTTGACGCGTTATGTGAATTACATGAGGCGATCCGTCGGACTGCGTCGAAAGATTCGCGGCGCGTTGGCGTATCCGGCCTTTTTGCTGATTGCCTGCGTCGGGATGGTGGTGTTCCTGACCACTTTTGTGGTGCCCCGCATGTCGGACTTGTTTGCCGGATTTGGAAACAATCTGCCGCTGATAACGATGATCGTCCTGGCGCTTTCCGGTTGGATGATGCGGAATGCGCTTTGGGTCGTGCCGCTGCTGGCGGTGGGGTCGGTTGGGGCTTTTATCTGGTCACGCACTCCGAGCGGAAGGCTGTTGATTGATAGAACGATCTTGAGAATACCGCTCGCAGGCAAGCTGGTGGTGCAGATGAGCACCGCCCAGGCCTCGCGATCGCTGGCTACACTGCTCGCCGGCGGTATCACCATTGTCGAGTCGTGGGAGATCGCCGCCGAATCAATCACCAACGTTGAGTTACGGCAACGCAGTTCGGCGATTGTGCCGTTGATCCGTGAAGGCCGAACCTTTACCGAGAGTTTGGAAACGGCTAACTGGATGCCTGAATTAGCGGTAGACATGATCGGAATTGGCGAGCGCTCGGGCAGTTTGGGCGAGATGCTGGACGAAGTGGCGACGTTCTATGACGCTGAATCGGAAGTGCGTTTAGAGCAGTTGACGACCACCCTTGAGCCTGCGATTCTGGTCGTGATGGGCGGCGTGGTGGTGACGATTCTGTTGGCGATTTATTTGCCGATCATTCAATCAATATCGGCTGGCCCGATGACGCACTGAAGGGTCCGGCGACAAGTTGACGAAAAGAAAGCAAGACGCAAACTAACAGTTTGCGTTACATGATGAACCAAATCACTGACGAACAAGTTGACACGACGCTCGCTGACGGGGTGCGGACGGGAATCACCGAGGCCGAAGATGATTTGCCTGCCGCCGTCGAACCGCCTGAGATGCTGCAAGCGAAGGAGCTGGCCCGCCGCTATCGTCTGCCGTTCGTAAATCTTCTGCCGCAGGACGGCGACTCCCCGATCGATTATTCATTGCTCTCAGAAGTTCCCGTCGATCTGATGCTGCGACACCAGTTCGTGCCCTTGCGGCGCGAGAATGGGAAGTTGCACATCGCGATGGCCGATCCGACCGATCTCGATCGCCTGGATGAACTGGCCGGCGCCCTGCGCATGCGTCTGGTTCCTTCAGTGGCCACCGCGGGAGCCATTGATGTGGTGCTGCGTAAAGGTGATTCCACGCAGCGTGTCTTGCAGGAAGCGGCGTCTGGATTTCGTATCTCGCTGGTGCGCGAGACCGAACAAGGCGAGGAAGTTCTCGACCTCGATCGTTTGGCGACCGACAGCGAGATGTCGCCGATCATCAAATTGGTCGACACTATTATTTACAACGCCATGGAGTCGCGCGCTTCGGACATTCACATCGAAACCCGCGATACCGAAGTGCAGGTGAAGTACCGCATCGACGGCGCGTTGTATCAAAAAGTCGATCCAATCGATCTGGCTTATCACCAGACACTCATTTCCCGTATCAAGGTCATGTCGGAACTCGACATCGCCGAACGCCGCGTGCCCCAGGACGGTCGCTTTAGGGTTCGGTACAAAGGCCGGACTGTGGACTTCCGCGTTTCGATCATGCCCACAGTGCACGGCGAGGATGCGGTGATTCGTATTCTCGACAAAGAGCAAATCAACGAAGAGTTCAAGAACCTGGATCTAAACGTAGTCGGCTTCGATCCCGACGACTTGCGAAAGTTCAGGCGCTATATCGCTGAGCCGTACGGAATGGTGCTGGTAACCGGGCCCACCGGTTCGGGTAAGACGACGACGCTCTACGCAGCGCTGAACGAGATTCGCAACGAAGAAGACAAGATCATCACCATCGAAGATCCGGTTGAGTATCAGTTGCATGGCATCACCCAGATTCCGGTGAACGAGAAGAAGGGCCTGACCTTTGCCCGGGGCCTGCGATCAATTCTGCGCCACGACCCTGACAAGATCATGGTCGGCGAAATTCGTGACAATGAAACGGCGCAAATCGCTATTCAATCGGCCCTGACCGGTCACCTCGTATTTACGACCGTTCACGCCAACAACGTGATCGACGTGATCGGACGATTCCTGAACATGGGCGTCGAGCCCTACAACTTTGTTTCTTCGCTGAATTGCGTGCTGGCCCAACGTCTGGTGCGCGTGTTGTGTACCTTCTGCCGGCGGGCGATTCACCCTTCCGACGTCGAATTAGTTGAATCCGGTTTGCGTCCCGACGATCATCACAGCAGCATTTTTTATACAAATGTTGGCTGCGACGCCTGCAATCACACGGGCTATCGCGGCCGCACTGCGATTCACGAACTCCTGGACCTGAGCGACAACATTCGCGAGATGATTGTTGAGCGCCGGCCCGGTTCGGAAGTCCGCCGCGCGGCCGAGGCGGAAGGCCTGACCAGCCTGCGCGAATCTGCGTTGAAGAAGGTTTTTTCCGGGGTTTCCACTTTGCACGAAATCAACCGCGTCACTTTTGTCGAGGAATTGAAGCTGAACGACCGGCCCTGACGGCCAAATTAGCCCGACAAAAGGGGAAGTAGCCTGAGCGCCTCAAAGTCTCTCCCCCCTTAAATTTAGCCTGTTTTTCGTGTAGACTGCTTGAGTTTTTCGCATTGCGGAACTGGTTCGGACTAGTTGCGTGTAAACAAGAGGCTCCCGGATTTTCCGGCTCTCTTTTTCAAGACCCGACGTTTCCAAATGAGGTTACCTATGAGATTACGAAACCGTTGGCACTCGATTCTGGCGCTGATGATTTTGGCTTGCATGTTGGCGCTGCCGATGACTGCGTTCGCCTCGAAAGGCAAGGAAAACTACCGGCGCGGCATGGATTACGAGAAGGCTCAACAATGGGAGAAAGCCGCGCAGGAATTTACAAAGGCGCTGGCCGCTGAACCCGGAAACGTCGATTACCAGTTGCACTACCGGCGCGCGATTTTCAATGCTTCGCAGTCGTTCATGCAGCAGGGCCGCGCTCTGGCTGAACAGCGCGATTACGTCGGAGCTTATAACGCCTTTCGCCAGGCCTTCGGCTACGATCCGGTAAACCAACTTGCCGTCTCAGAGATGGAGCGCATGCTGAGACTTGAACAGGTCAAGCAGGGAAATGTCCGCACCGATTCCGGCGACGGCAATCCCCGGACCGATACCACCGTCAACGACGGATCGCCACCCCAGCCTGGCCAGGCGCGTCCGGCGGAACCGGATATTCAAACCAAGCCGGAAGCAACGCGCGTGATTAATTTTAATGGCGTGGATCTTAAACAGGTAATCAAGACGCTGGCGCTGGACCTGAACCTGAACGTCATGTTCGATCGGCAATCGTTTGCCCAACCGCGTCCGGTTGAGCTCAATCTGCGCGATGTCACCGCGGCGAAAGCTCTCGACTTCGTCTTCCTGCAGGAGAATCTGTTTTTTCAAAAGCTTGATCGACGAACGATTCTGGTCGCCGACCAGACGCGCCGGCCACAGTACCAGCAGTTGGTAGTGCGCACGTTCTTCATCGCTAATTCAGACCCCGACAAAATCAAGGGTCTGATCGCCCAGGCCTTGCCGGCATCGGTTGGCCGGCCCCAGCCAATAGTCGTCTCCGATAAGGACACCAACAGCCTGACTGTTCGCGACACGGCTGAGAACGTCAAACTCATCGGCGAACTGCTGCAAAGCATCGATAAGGATCGCGCCGAAGTCGTGATGGACGTAGAGATTTATGAGGTCAACCGCGCCGATCTACTGACGTTTGGTAATCAAATTGGATCAGGGACCTTTAATATGGGGGGGTCCCCAGGTTTGTCGATTCTGACTTCGAACGGCACTACGAATCCTAATCAGACTCCGGGTGTGGATCTTCGGAGCATAATCAGCGGCGTTCCGACTGCTGCTGCGCTGGCGTTGGTTATTCCGCCGTCGGTCTTCAATGCTTTTCAAAGCAGGAACAACGCCAAGCTGCTCGCTTCAACCCAAATCCACGCTTTCAATAACGAGGAATCAAGCGCCCGTATTGGTCAGCGCGTGCCGGTGCAAACGGCTCAGGCCTATCCCTTCGGCGTGCAGACGGGAACCAACCAAACCAATCCGGGTGGTTTTCCCACTGGAGGCTTTCCGGTAATCAACTACGAGCCGACCGGTTTGACGCTTAACTTCACACCCATCGTTTTCCCGAACCTCGATGTGCAGGTGAAGATGAAAATCGAAACGAAAGACGTGAGCGGAGCTAATACCCTGACTCCGACGTTCACCGAGCGCACCCTGAACGGTACCGCCCGCGTGCAGAACAATCGCACGATGATGCTGGCCAGCGTTTCTACCGAAGTTCAGTCGAACGGTCGCCAGGGTTTACCCGTCCTCGGCGGCCTGCCCGTTATCGGCAGACTGTTTACTTCGCCGACGAAAGAAAGTCGCCAGGTGGATATTGTCATCGCGGTGACGCCGAGAGTACTGCGCGCACCGGCCCTGACGCCGCGTGATGAAGAGATGCGGCCGAGCGGCACCCTCCAGGCGCCCACCACCGGCTCGCTGGAAGCGATGCTGCGGGAAAGTGACCGCGAGGAACAGATCGCCGCAGCGCGACGGATTCCGAAACAGGTGAACATCCTGTTGCCGGATAATCCCGTAGCCTATGAACCGGCTAAGACGGACAGCACGCCGCCGGCGACGGTCGCCGCTAACAAGAGCGAAGCTCCGGCTTTGGCGCCCGCGACTAACGGGACCCAAAACAACGGCCCGGCTTCGGCCCAAACGGTTACCAACCAACCAACGGCTCCAACTCGGACTGACGTTGCTTTACAAACCGACGGAGTGCCGCAACCTAAATCAGCAGCGTTGACGACCACACAGTCGCCGGTCACCGAACAAAAGACCGACGTAGCCACCGCTTTGCAGAGCCTGGTGTCGTCGCCGACAGATGTTTCAACGACCGGTCTGAACGCTAAGCAACCCGCTGCCGCGACGCAAACGGCGCCGCCGGTACTGAAGCCTGATACTTCGGTCCCCGGACCTAAAGCGATTGAGCCCACCCCGAGCTTGATTGAGCTGAGCCTGACGTCTGATCAAGCCGAGTTACAGCTTGGCGCGAAAAGACAACTCGCTTTACAGGTGAAATCTGATGCCCCGCTCGGACTGGCTGTAATCACTCTGCGGTTCGATCCTTCGGTCTTGAAGATTAGGGGCGTGTCGCCGGGCAGTCT
>Ga0068859_100004556_pt1 | contig 14136 bp, 10 predicted proteins | sample KBSSwiS22_FD_66585 | JGI IMG/M metagenome (GOLD analysis project Ga0068859, IMG submission 66585) | Switchgrass rhizosphere microbial communities from Kellogg Biological Station, Michigan, USA - KBS Switchgrass S2-2 | ecosystem: Host-associated > Plants > Roots > Rhizosphere > Soil ... | reverse complement strand
GACCTGGTCTTCGTCGGCAACCCGACCAACCCGACCTCGGTACTCCACGCCCGCGAGACGCTACGAGCCCTGCGCCGTCCGGGCCGGCTCGTGGTCGTGGACGAGGCCTTCGCCGACTGCATCCCGGGGGAGCCGGAATCCCTTGCCGCACAAGCAGATCTGGACGGGATCGTTGTCCTGCGCAGCCTTACCAAGACCTGGGCGCTGGCCGGCCTCCGGATCGGCTACGTCCTCGCGTCCCCGGCCGTCATCGACGCACTTCGAGCCGCCCAGCCGCTGTGGCCGGTGTCGTCCCCGGCCCTGACCGCCTGCCTGGCCACCGCGGAACCCGCGGCCCTGGCCGAGGTCGACGCCTGGGCGACGGACCTGACCACCGGGCGCGACCACCTCGTCGCCGGCCTGGCCGGCCTACCTGCCGTCAGGCTCGTCCCGAATCCGTCCGCCTGCTTCGTCCTGCTCGACACCGGGACTCCCGACATTCGGATCCGGCTGCAGCACGAGGGGTTCGCCGTCCGTCGCGGCGAGACCTTCCCCGGACTGGACGCCGGCTGGATCCGGGTCGCAGTCCGGAACGGACACACCACCGACCGTTTCGTGACCGCCCTGCGCGAGGTGCTCGGGTGACCGGCCGCGTCGTCCTCATCGGCGGCGGACCGGGTGCCGAGGACCTCATCACGCTGCGCGGCCTCACTCGTCTGCTCTCCGCCGATGTGGTGGTGCACGACCGCCTCGCGCCGACCGAGCTGCTGGCCCGGCTCGGTCCGGACGTCGAGATCGTCGACGCCTCGCGCGGACCGGCCCGTCGCACGATGAGCTACGACGAACTGATCACCCTGATGGTCGACCGAGCCCGAGCCGGCAGGTCGGTGATCAGGCTTCAGGGTGGCGACCCGTATGTCCTGGCCCACGGCGCCCAGGAGGTCCGCTCGCTCACCGAGGCCGGCATCGAGGTCGAGGTCGTCCCGGGCGTCACCAGCGCGACCGCCGCGCCCGTGCTCGCGGGGGTGCCGCTTACCGGTGTCGAGGCTGGGGGAGCGGCGGGCTTCACCGTCGTCTCCGGACACCTCGCCCCGGACGACCCGGCCAGCCCCCTCGACTGGGACGCCCTTGCCCGTACCGGCACCACCCTGATCGTGCTGATGGGGATGAAGCACCTGCCGCTGATCGCCGCGCGTCTCATCTGCGCCGGGGTCCCCGCCGACACCCCGTCCGCCTGCATCGCGGACGCCGCCCTGCCGTCCCAGCGCACCGTCCGCGCACCGCTGCACGCGCTGACCGACCAGGTCGCGGACGCGGGGCTGGCGAACCCGGCCGTGATCGTGATCGGTGCCGCCCCGCAGGTCCGGCAGGGCTCCGGCCGGCGCGTCCTGGTCCTCGGCGGAAACCGCTCCGGCAAGTCCGGCTATGCCGAGGCCCGCGCGGCGTCCGTCCCGCCCGTCACCTACGTCGCGACGTCGGCCGGTGACCCGGACGACCTCGAGTGGACGGACCGGGTCGAGCGGCACCGCAAGCGCCGCCCCGCCGACTGGACGACCGTCGAGACCACCGATCTCGCCGCAGCCCTGACCGGCTACGGCACCCTGCTGATCGACAGCGTCACCGCCTGGCTCACCGGCGCGATGGACGCCGCCGGTTGCTGGGCCGACCCGCCCGAGCCGGACGCCGACACCTGGCTCGCGGCCGCGACCGAGGAACTGGTCGCCGCGTGGGCGGCGAGCACCGCGACCGTGATCGCCGTCAGCGACGAGATCGGCAGCGGGGTCGTCCCGATCGCCGCCTCCGGACGGCGCTTCCGCGACGCGCTCGGCGACCTCAACCAGCGCCTGGCGGCCGCCGCGGACGAGGTCTGGCTCGTCACCGCAGGCATCCCGAAGCGGCTCAAATGACCGCGGGACTGGTCCGCTCGGTCAGCATGTTCACGCTCGCGCCGGTTCGGACGTCCGCGGACCTCGCCGCCGGCGACGGGGTGCGTGCGCTGCTCTGGTTGCCGCTCGTCGGGGCCGGCCTCGGGGGCGTCGCGGCCTTGCCCGCGGTGGCGATCCGGCACTGGGCGCCGCACGCCCACCTGCTCGGCGCCGTCCTGGCTGTCCTGCTGCTCGCGCTGCTCACCCGAGGCCTGCACCTGGACGGGCTGGCAGACACCGCCGACGGGCTCGGCAGCCGCGCCCCGGCCGAGCGGGCGCTCCAGATCATGCGGCAATCCGACATCGGCCCCTTCGGCGTGCTGGCGATCGGCCTCGTCCTGCTTGCCGACATCGCCGCCCTGGACGGGTTGCGCGGCAACGACTGGGCCCCGGTGGTCGTGCTGGCGGTTGCCGCCGCCACCGGGCGTGTCGCCGCCGTCCACGCCGCGCTGCGCGGGATCCCGACCGCGCACGCCTCCGGCTTCGGCGCCCTCGTCGGCGGGGGAGTGGCGCCTGCGGTCGCTGCCGTCTGGACGGTCGTCGCACTCGGCGCGGGGACCCTCGCCGCGCTCGCCGCCGACCTGCCGATCGGTTGGGTGGTGGGTCCGCAGGTCGTGGCGCTGATCCTCGCCGGCGCGTTCCGGTGGCACGTCGTACGTCGCCTCGGCGGCACCACCGGCGATGTCTTCGGTGCCCTCATCGAACTCGCCAACGCCGCGACACTGATCGGAGTCGCGCTCGTATGACCGGCTACGAGCGGCCCGTCCCGACCGTCGGCGACCCGACCAGCGCCGCCGCGCGTGCGGCCGACCCCACTGCGTGGGCATTCGGCAAGGACACCGTCGAGGCCCTGCACCAGGTCATCGGCGCGCGGCGGGACGTGCGCCGCTTCCGCCCCGATCCCGTCCCGCCCGAGGTCCTGCGCCGCGTCCTGGGCGCGGCCCACGGCGCGCCGTCCGTCGGGCACTCCCAGCCGTGGCGGTTCATCGTCGTCACCGAGCAGGCCACGCGCGACCGCGCGGCCCTGCTCGCCGACCGTGAGCGGCTGCGGCAGGCCGACCAGCTCACCTCCGAGCGCCGCGCCCGGCTGCTGGACCTGCAACTGGAGGGCATCCGCGAGGCACCCGTCGGGATCGTCGTCGCCTGCGACCGCCGCGCCCCGGCCGCCGGGGTGCTCGGACGGGCCACCTACCCCGATTCGGACCTCTGGAGTTGCGCCGCCGCCATCCAGAACCTCTGGCTCGCCGCCCGCGCGGACGGCCTCGGGATGGGCTGGGTGACCCTGTTCCGCCCACCGGACATCGCCGGTCTGCTCGGGCTGCCCGACGGCGTCGCCACCCTCGGCTGGCTCTGCCTCGGCTGGCCGGACGAGCGACCGCCGGAACCCGGACTCGAACGCCACGGCTGGTCCAAGCGGCTGTCGCTGGACGAGGTCGTGCTGGCCGAGCGCTGGCCCGCGGAGGACGGCCCGACCCCGCCGGTCTCGCACCTCGCCGGGCCGGAGCAGGAGGCCGTGGTGGCGGCGCGCGACACCGGCGACGATCTGCTCGCCGTTCCCGGTTCCCTCGGGGTTCTCGACGCGGCGGTCAACCGGGCGCTTGCCCTCGGTGCGGCACCGACCACCGGCACGCTCGTCGTGGCCGCGGCCGACCATCCGGTCGCGGCTCTTGGTGTCTCCGCCTACCCGCCGTCGGTGACCGCCGACGTCGTTGCGGCGACACGAGCCGGAGTCTCGCTCGGCGCCGCTACCGCTGCCGCTGCCGGACTACAGGTCGAGTGCGTGGTCGCGACTCCCACCGGACCACAGGGTGACCTCGTCACCGCAGATGCGCTGACCATCACTGACGTGAACACCCTTGTGGCACAAGGTGAAAACCTCGGCCGGCAGCTCGGCCAGCACGGCCTGGTCTGCCTCGGCGAGGTCGGGATCGGCAACACCACGGTCGCCGCCGCCTTAGCGTGCGCGCTGCTCGGACTGACGCCGGACCAGGCCGTCGGCCTCGGGGCCGGAGCCGATACGGCGATGCTGCAGCGCAAGCGCGAGGTGGTCGCCGCTGCCCTGGCCAGGGTCGGCGGCGAGTCCGATCCGCTTCGCCTGCTCGCGGCACTCGGCGGCGGTGAAGTCGCCCTGCTCGCAGGCGTGACGCTCGGCGCCGCCGCGGCCGGTGTCCCCGTCGTGCTGGACGGGCTGGTCACCTCTGTCGCGGCGCTGCTGGCCGTCCGCCTCGAACCGGCCGTCCAGTCCGTCCTGATCGCCGGTCAGCAGAGCCGCGAAGTGGCCCACGCAGCCGTGCTCACCGAACTCGGCCTGGAACCCCTGCTGCAGTTGCGGCTCCGGGCCGGTGAGGGAGTCGGCGCAGCACTCGCGGCCCAGTTGTTGTTGACCGCGCTCCGCGCCCGCGAGGCCACCGCCCGCGTCACGGCGCGGTAGCAACCCCCGCCGGGTCGAGCCAGCGAACCGCGTCGCCGGGGGAGAGGACGGCGACCGAGCCGTTCGGCACGTCCCACCACTCGCCCGCGCCCGCCGCGTGTCCGGCGCGCGCGTTCAGCGCGGCCCGGATCGCGTCGCCGTGGCTGACGATCACGGTCACCACTCCGGCGTAGGCGTACTCGGCACCCTCGTACTGCAGCACCGCGTCGGTCATCCGCTCGCCCAGTTGTCGCAGGGTCTCGCCGCCGCCGATCCGCACGTCCGGGTCCGTCCAGTCGACTCCCGCGGCGGCGTCCAGCATCGCGTCGTAGCCCAGCCCCTCGAAGCTGCCCAAGTGCTGCTCCCGCAACCGCACGTCCTCAAGGACCGGCGCGTCCAGCATTGCCCCGAGCACCTCGGCGGTCTCCAGCGCCCGGACCAGGTCGCTGGTGACGATGCGGTTCACCGCCGCCCCCGCGAGATCCGTCTCGATGGCCACCGCCGCCGCCGCGGCCTGCTCCCTTCCCAGCGCCGTCAGGCGGGGATGGACGGTCTGCCCCTGGGTCAGCCGCGCGACGTTCCATTCCGACTGCCCATGCCTGACCAGATAGATCACGCCCACGATGATCGCAGGCCGGTACCTGAGGTGGAGGCGACGGCACCTACGGCCTCGGTACCGTCGGACCGATGAGACCGACAGCCACCGTGCGCGCCGTCGCGGCCGTCCTGCTCGTCCTCTACACGACCGTCGTCGTCCGGCTCACTCTGATGCCCGCGGACACGGAGGGGCAGGTCTTCGGCCTGCTGGATCGCATCATGCTGAAGGTGTCCCACGGCCGGATCGAGTGGGCGCAGACCGAGCAACTGGCGAACATCGCACTGTTCGTCCCGGCCGGGTTCCTGCTCGCCTTCGTAGTGGGACGGGCCTGGCTCGCGGCGCTGCTGACCGTCCTTGCCTCGGCCGCGATCGAGTTGGCCCAGCAGCGTTACCTGCCCTCGCGCGTCCCGTCGGTGCGGGACGTGGAACTCAACAGCCTCGGCGGGATCGCCGGTGCACTGATGGCCTGGCCGCTGCTGCTCACCCTGTCGCGGTCGCCTCGGCAACGATCGCCCCGAACCGCGCGCCCATCTGCTCCGCCAGCGCCTGGGCCACACTGAGCCTATTCGAGTGCTCCTTCGGTGCAGATGCAGACGATGGTCGAGTTGCGATCCAGGCCCAGTGCGGCACGGCGTTCGTCCGCCCCGTCACCGGCGAGCAGGACGCGCGCGCCCGCGACCGAGGCGGCGCCGGACGGCCCGATGGACAGACCGCCGGCCGCCAGCAACGACATCGCGTCGGAGTCCTGCTCGTCGGTGACCGCGACGGCGCCGGCCAGTCCTCGTTTCAGGTAGGGCCACGCGATGCTACTGGGGGTACCGCAGTTGAGCCCGTTCATGACTGTCCCCGCGGTCGCGACGCTGGTGAGCGCCCCGGACTGCATGCTCGCCAGGACGCACGCGGCGGTGTCGGGCTCGACGCTGATCACGCGGGCACCAGTTCCTGCGTAGTGCAGTAGGACGGCCTGGGCGAGACTGCCCACCCCGACCGGGACGAGCGCGGCGTCGGCGCGCGTCCCGAGTGCCGCCAACTGAGCGTCCATCTCGACACAGAGGGTGCCGTAGCCGTCGACGATCCAGGCCGGTATGCGCTCGTATCCCTCCCACGCGGTGTCCTGGACGAGGATGGCATGGGGGTTCGCATCGGCCGCGGCGCTGGCCGTGGCGACGGCGGTGTCGTAGTCACCGGCCACGACCGTCAGGTCGGCACCCTCGTGGGTGATGCGCGTGATGACGACCGGCGGGACGACCTCGGGGACGAACACCGCGGCAGGTAGCCCGAGCAGCCTCGCCGTCCGGGCGACCGCCCGTCCGTGGTTGCCGTCCGTGGCCGTCACCAGAGTGACCGAGGCGCCGCGGGCGAGGTGCGCGCGCAGGTCGGCCAGGTTGTGGCCACCGGTGAACCCGCTCCGCTCGGCCACCGCGCGGAACGTGGCCCACGCGGCGCCGAGGTACTTGAACGCGCCGAGATCGAACCGCGCCGACTCGTCCTTGACGACCACGCGCCCGACGCCGAGTTCGGCGGCGAGACCGGGCAGATCGACCACAGGCGTCGGCACGTAACCGGGCAGCGAGCGGTGGAACTCGCCCGCAGCAGGGTCCGGTGGCGGCCAGCCGACCGGAGCGGGCGGTTCGGGTCGGATCCAGGTGGTCACGTACGCCGCCGCGGCGATATGGGTCGGGTCGGCCGGCGCTCGGACATGCGGCCACCCTCGCACGGAGGCGTCGGGTTTCGGCCCGCGGGGGCAGGGGAAGACGCCGTGGAGGTCCCACCATCGAGAGGACACGCCGATGAGCGCGAGTTCGGACACGAGGCCCGCCCGTCACGAGGCGCCGCAGAGCCCGACCGACATCTCGAAGGCGGGCTGGACGAAGGTGCTGCGGCGCTCGGTCAACCAGTTCAAGCACGACGACGTCACCGACCGGGCCGCGGCCCTGACGTACTTCGGTGTGCTGTCGCTGTTCCCGGCGGTGCTGGTGCTCGTCTCGATCCTCGGCCTGCTCGGGCGCGACACGTCCAACAAGCTTCTCGACAACGTGGGCCAGCTCGCGCCAGGCGGGGTGCAGACGTTCCTGAGGGGTGTCATCGATCAGACCCAGGGCCGGACGGGCGCGGCCGGCGCCGCGGTGATCGTCGGCATCGTGCTGGCGATCTGGTCGGCCTCCGGCTACATCGCCGCGTTCATGCGCGCGATGAACACGGTCTACGGCGTCGATGAGGGACGGCCGGTCTGGAAGACCGCACCCGTCCGTCTCGGCGTCACCCTCGCGGTCGTCGTGATGCTCGTGGTCAGCGCGGCGATCGTGGTCTTCACCGGTGCGATCGCGCGGCAGTTCGGGCATGCGCTCGGACTCGGCGACGGTGTGCTGCTGGTCTGGGACATCGCCAAGTGGCCGGTCCTGCTCGTCCTGGTCAGCGTGATGTTCTCGCTGCTGTACTGGGCCTGTCCTAACGTGAAGCAGCCCGGCTTCCGGTGGATCACGCCCGGCGGCGTCCTCGCGGTCGTGGTGTGGCTGCTGGGGTCCGGGGCGTTCGCGCTGTACGTCTCGTTCGCCGGCTCGTACAACAGGACCTACGGCACGCTGGCGACCGTGATCATCTTCCTGGTCTGGCTGTGGATCACGAACATCGCGATCCTGCTCGGCGCCGAGTTCAACGCCGAGAGCGAACGGCAACGCGCCATCCGGGCCGGACTACCCGAGGACGTCGAACCGTTCGTGCCCGTGCGCGACACCCGCAAGCTCAGCGACCCCGAGCGCGAACGGGTGGACGAGGCCGTCCGCCGTCGCGACGGGGCTCGCTGAGGAGTCGCGTCCGCCAGCTCGAGCGCTGCCGTGACGTGCGCCATGCCAGGCGATGGCCGAGCGGACTGCGTGGCGGATCTGTTCGGATAACGACTGGTGGATTAGGTCAGGTGGTGATGCGGTGGGGGTCTTCGGTGGGTTGGTCGGTAGGGCGCGTGATTTGCGGTGTGGTCGTGTCTGTGCGGTCGGCAATCCATTGTTTGAGGAGGTTTTCGGGCATTGGTCGGCCGAGATGGAAGCCTTGGGCGACGTCGACGCCGAGGGCTTTGAGGGCGGTTAGGGTTGCTTGGTCTTCGACGCCTTCGGCGACGACGGTGAGTCCGAGGTTGTGGCCGAGGTCGGTGGCGCTTTGGACGATGGTGGCGTCGTTGAAGTTGCGGGTGACGCCGCTGACGAATTCTCGGTCGATCTTGAGTTCGGTGGCTGGGAGCTTCTTGAGGTAGGCGAGGGAGGAGTATCCGGTGCCGTAGTCGTCGACCGACAGGTGGACGCCGAGGCTTCTTAGCTTTTGCAGTATCCCGAGGCCGAGGCCGGGGTAGGCCATCACGGTTCCTTCGGTGAGTTCTATGGTCAGTAGTTCGGCGGGGACGTCGGCGTAGATGAGGCGGTCGGCGACGATATCGGGGAAGGCTGGGTCGCAGAGGCTTCGTGCGCTCACGTTGACTGCTATTGGTATGCGTATTTGTTGGTCGAGCCAGTCGCGGCAGAAGCGCAGCGCTCTGTCGAGGACGTAGGTGGTGAGCCGTTTGATGAGTGTGCTTTCTTCAGCCAGGGCAATGAAGGCTGCGGGCGGCAGTAGTCCGCGGGTCGGGTGTTGCCAGCGTATGAGGGCTTCGACTCCGATCAGTTCGCCGGTGTCGATAGCGACTTTGGGCTGGTAGTACAGCAGGAGTTCTTCGCAATCGAGTGCTTGCCTGAGTTCCCCGATGAGGGTCAGGCGATCGGGCGTGCCGTCGTCGTTGCAGGCGGCGTAGTGGGCGAAACCGGACTGATCAGCTTTCGCTTTGTACATCGCGATGTCGGCTTGTCGGAGCAGTTCTTCCAGGGTGGGCTGCTGCTCACCGGCGGTGGCGGCGGCGATGCCGATGCTGGCTTCAATGCCGACGGTCGTATCGCCGAGGATGAACGGCGCCTGAAGCGTCTGTCCGATCCGAATGGCGACGTTGGCGCTGGCTTCAGCACCGCCGTTGGCCAGTAGGAGCGCGAACTCGTCGCCGCCGAATCGGGCGGCGGTGTCGCCTGGGCGCACGGCCGCAGATAGGCGTTGGGCGACTTGCTGCAGGAGCATGTCTCCCCGCTGGTGGCCGAGGGTGTCGTTGACTTCTTTGAACCGGTCGAGGTCGATCATCAGGACGGCTGGACAGCTGCCGTCACGGCGCCCGACGGCCAGGGCTTGAGCGGCTCGGTCGGCGAACAGCAGCCGGTTCGGCAGGCCGGTCAAGGTGTCGTGGGTGGCGAGTTGGGTTACTTCGTGGACGAGCGCTTCGAGTTCCCTGTTCGCTACTTCGAGTGCGTTGGTCCGTTCCTGGACGGCGGCCTCGAGTCGACTGACCTTCTGTTCTGCCTGCCTGGTCATCTGCCATTTGGTGGTCAGTGCGCTGGCGAGTTGGGCGACTTCAATGTTGTCGAATGGCTTCTTCAGGACGAGGAGGCGATCTTCGACGCCGAGTTTGCCGAGTACTTCATCCCAGCTGTAGTCAGAGTGCGCGGTGCAGATCACGATCTGCAGGCGGGGATCGGCCTTCCAGATTTCGCGAATGGTCTCGACGCCGTCCCAGCCGGGGGGCATCCGCATATCGACGAACGCCAACGCGTAGGGGCGGTCAACCGCCAACGATGCCGCGACCTTGTCCAGGCCTTCGCGGCCCTGGTACGCGGAGTCGATCTCGAAGCTGGCTTCGTCTACCGGTGGGTTTGGCTGTCCGAGAAGTTCCTGCTCGGCGGCATCGACCTCGGAGGTTTCGCGGCCGCCTGACAGCACCCGGCGAAAGTCATCATGGATGGAGGGTGTGTCGTCGATTATCAGGACGCGGCGGTTCGCGGACGGAGTCATACCGGGGCCAGCTCTCGCTCAAGTGGGATTTGCAGGGTGAAGGTAGCTCCGGTACCAGTGTCACTGGTGTCGAGGGTCAGTGCGCCGCCCATCTCTCGTGCCGCTACGGCTGAGCTGTGTAGACCGAAGCCGTGTCCGTCGGCGTGAGTGGTGAATCCGTGGACGAAGATCTGGGTCAGGTTCTCCGGTGGGACACCTTCGCCGTTGTCGCCCACCGTGATGGTGACGTCCTGTCCAGGACTCAGCCGCGAGCTCACGCTGATCTGACGGGGCCGGGCGCCGTTCGTCTTCATGGCGTGGGTAGCGTTGCTGATCAGGTTGAGCAGGATCAGCAAGACGCGATGCTTGTCGAGCGACAGCATCGGATCCTCGGGAACGTCGCGCAGGATCGTGATGTGGTCGTCGTCGAGGATTCCCGCCATCCGTAACGCGTCTTCGATCAGGTCGCTGACATGAACCGGCTCGATCACACCGGAGACCCCCGCCAAGGATTGTTGGGCGGCGACTATCTCCTTGATGTGGTCGACACCTTTGGACAGCCGTTGCAGCTCCTGATCGATGCTGTCGCGTTCGCTGGCCAACGTCGTAGCGAGCTTGTCCAGGTATCCCGGCAGAGCTTTGCCGCGAGCGTCTGCGGTCAGAAAATCGCCGAGGTCTCCGGCGTGCTCCTGGATGAGGGCGGCGACCTTGACCAGACCGGCCGACTTCGATGCGCGTACTTTCTGCCGGGCCAGGCTGGCCGAGATGTTGACACTGTTGAGGACGTTGCCGACGTTGTGCAGGACGTTAGTCGCGATCTCGGCCATGCCTGCTTGGCGAGCAGTGTCAACCAGTTGCGCCTGCGTGCCACGAAGTTGCGCGGTGCGTTCTTGCACCAACCGCAACGCCCGAGACCGGCTGGTCACCAACACCAGCACCAACCCAGCTAGCAGCAGGCTTAGTGCGACACCCGACGCCAGAATGCCGATTGACGCCCCCGACGCGAACACTCCACCCGTCGCGACCGTCCCAAACGTCGTGACCGACCAACCATTACGCAAATCGATCACCATCGATTCGGCATCCTTCGCCGGTGCCGCACTACTGTCGAACGTCACGTCCGAAACACCAGCCCGATAACGCATCGACACCGCAGCGCCCGGATGACCCTGCACCGCCCGATCCAACAATGCGGCCGGGGTCAATACCACGCCGACCCAGCCAGCAAACGCCGCGCGTCGCGCTTCCACCGTCTTCGGTGTATTCCCGCCGCGATACACGGGGGCAGTTACACCAAGAGCATTCCTGTTTCCGGCATTAAACGGGGCATAAATCCCGTGTCCAGAATCCCGAGCCCCAAGGAGGGCGAACCCGTTGTCTGCGGCGCAAAAGTCGTAGTCTGCCGGAATATCGGATACGCCCCCCCGATTCTGGCCGACGTTAGGCAAACAGTAGAACCGTCTAACCCCTGGCGGCACGACCTGGAAGGTCCCGTCGGGCCCGAACGGAAGATGTTGGGGATCTGCCACTACCCGTGCGGCAAGAGCCGGTATTTGCGACGGTTCAACCAAAATCGAGGTGCCGAAGCCTTGGAGCTCGGGGTAACGGTCAAATGCCCGCATCGAGAGGCTCCACGCGTGGAAATTTGTGTTGGAAGCGGCGGGATTGCTCAGAGAATACGATCCCATACTGACGACCAAATCTTCCTCATGCAGAATGGCCAACTGAAGCGTGGACGTGATCTCTTCAGCGGACCTGGTGAAAGCACGGCGGGAATGCTGATGGGCGGTATCTCCCACCGTCGACGCGGCGATCACCGCGGTGGAAGTCCCGCCGACCGCGAGCAGCGCGGCGAACGCAATCCAGATGTAGGTGTGCTTAGAACGCGTAGGGGTTTCGGTCGTGCTCACGGTGCCTTCTCCCAGTGCGGTAACCCGGCTGACCCATGAGGGGTCCCGTGGCTTGCGTCCCCAGCTCATGCTGGGTTTGCCTGTTCGGTGAGCGGGGGCGTTCGCGTCGGCTCCGAGCGCTCAGCTCGCAGATCCGTCCGGTCCACCGACCGTCAGCAAAGAAGTAACCTCAAAACAAGCTAACACAGGTTTGACTGGCGTGGATGTGCTGCTATCACTGCCTGTACTGGGCTGGTTGGTGACGGTGCGCCCAAGCGGCCCCCGAATTCGGTTCGCGTCGCTCGAAGCCTTATACCCACGACGGCACATCCGATGACCGTGTGAGCCGGATCGCTGTCCGTCTACCTCTGTCGGCTGGAAGGAGCGCATATGGAGCGAACGTTCCAGCCGCTCTTGGACGCGCTGCTGAGGCGAGGGGTCGACGGTGACTCCCTTGACGATGCATCCGACGAAGCTGACCGTTCGGGACGCTCGATTCGCGATGTACTCGTCAATGACTCGGTCGTCACCGAATATGAACTTACCGAGGCTACGGCTGAAGCGCATGGAATTGGTACCGTCGATCTGGTCGGGTATCCGATCGACGCTGCGGCCATGGGCAAGATTCCGCTACAGATCGTGCTGCGACATAGGGTGCTGGGGATCGCCTTCAGCGGTGACGAGCTCGTCGTAGCCGTCAGCGATCCAGATGATGTTGTTGCTCTCGACGATGTGCGGGCTGCCACCGGCATGGTGGTCCGCCCGGTGGCCGCGACTCGCAGCGAACTACGCAAGTTGATAGACCGGCTCAAGCGCCAAGACAACAACATCGGCTCGATCGGCGAGGCGTTGCGCGTCGACGACGATGCGAGTGTCTCCAACCTAACATCGTCCGGCGAGGACGCCCCGATCGTGCGATATGTAAATTCGCTCATCGAACAGGCGATTCAGACGCGGGCATCCGACCTGCACCTCGAACCGACCGAGACCGAACTGCGGGTTCGATTTCGGATCGATGGGGTTCTGCATGAGATCGACAAGGTTCCTCAGAACGTCAGGTCGGCCCTCATCTCCCGGTTGAAGATCATGTCGAATATCGATATCACCGAAAAGCGCCTGCCTCAGAACGGCCGCATAACGGTACGACTGAATCAACGAAAGGTCGATCTACGGACCGCCACCCTGCCGACCGTGTGGGGGGAGAAAATCGTTCTCAGGGTGCTCGACACGAGCGGGCTTGACCTTGAGCTGAAGAACCTCGGCTTCACGGAGGAAAACTACACGCGCTACACGACATCATTCAGGAAACCTCACGGCTTGCTGTTGGTGACCGGACCGACCGGATCAGGTAAGTCCACCACGCTCTACGCAACACTGCAGGAAATCAGCACCCCGTCCGTCAACATCATTACGGTCGAGGACCCGGTCGAGTATCGGCTGGACGACGTCAACCAAATCCAGGTGAATATCAAGGCCGGGTTGACCTTCGCTGCCGCGCTTCCGGCGATCCTGCGCTCCGACCCCGACATCCTGATGATTGGTGAAATCCGCGACCGGGCAACTGCACAGCTCGCAGTCGAGGCAGCGCTTACCGGCCACCTCGTGTTGTCGACCCTGCACACCAACGACGCCCCGAGCGCAGTCACTCGCCTGATAGAGATGGGAATTGAGCCATACCTAGTCGGGTCAGCACTGGATTGCGTCCTCGCGCAACGGCTGGCCCGGCGACTATGCGACTGGTGCAAGCAGTCATACGTGCCGACCGCAACCGACGTCGGCCCATTGCGGTGGGGGACCTCCAACATTCCGCCGCCGACAACGTTGTGGCGTCCGATTGGTTGTCGCAACTGCAGCCAGACCGGCTTTCGCGGTCGGATGGCGATCACAGAGGTCATGCCCGTGTCAGAAGAGATCGAGCAACTTGCCCTGACCCGCGCCACGGCCAGCGAGATCCGGAAGGTAGCGATGTCTGCCGGCATGGTCACCCTTCGTGACGACGGGCTGCGTAACGCCGCGCAGGGCGACACAACGTTAGACGAGGTCCTCCGTGTCACTGTCTGAAGTCTCACGTACCGCCGATCTTGTGTCGGCGAGTCGATCATGACCGGGATGACCACGCTCGATCCACTACTAGCTGTGGGCGACGTCAAGGGTCAGCTCGACGATCTCCTTACGCGAATAGTCGGATTGGGCGGCTCTGATCTCCACCTGACGGCCGGGATCGCGCCCAGCGTCAGAATCAACGGGTTGCTGGCACCACTCTCCGACTGGAAGAACCTGACCTCCGCTGACACCGAGGCCATCGCCCGGTCTGCTCTCAGCGAGGAGCAGTGGCAGCGATTCGAGACTCACCGCGAGCTGGACGCGGCCTACCCGGTGCCCGGTGTGAGCCGCTTTCGGGTCAACGTGTACCGGCAACGAGGGTCGGTGGGCGCCGCGTTCCGCACAATTCCACATAACATCCCGGCGTTGGAGGACCTCGGCCTGCCGCCAGGCATC
>Ga0068859_100004553_pt1 | contig 14139 bp, 11 predicted proteins | sample KBSSwiS22_FD_66585 | JGI IMG/M metagenome (GOLD analysis project Ga0068859, IMG submission 66585) | Switchgrass rhizosphere microbial communities from Kellogg Biological Station, Michigan, USA - KBS Switchgrass S2-2 | ecosystem: Host-associated > Plants > Roots > Rhizosphere > Soil ... | reverse complement strand
ACTTTACTGTGCCATTGGTAATGCTGGCTGCTATTCCATTATCATTAATAGGAATTGTATTAGGCCACTGGATGCTGGGTGCATATTTTACAGCAACTTCAATGATAGGTTTTATTGCACTGGCCGGTGTAATGGTCCGCAACTCTGTATTGCTCATTGATTTTATCAATATCAGGTTAAAAGAAAATATTCCTTTAAAGCAGGCGATAATAGAAGCGGGTGCAGTTAGAACAACACCGATATTATTAACAGCCGGCGCTGTTGCATTAGGTGCCATCATCATTTTGTTTGATCCAATATTCCAGGGCCTTGCCATTTCTTTAATGGGAGGAACTATTACATCAACCTTTCTCACTTTATTAGTAGTGCCTTTGTTGTATTATAAAATGATGCGTAAAAAATATCCCAACAAGTAATTAAAAAATTTAAGTATGAAATTCCTTATTGTAACCTGTTTAAAAGAATACCAGGAAGAAGTGGTTAAAATATTTAAGCAAGCCTTCATTAATGCTTTTAGCGCAACCACTATTACGGGATTTAAAGATAACCAGCAGCCCGATCTTTTAGAAGAATGGTTTGCCAGCGGCGATGAAAAATTTGATTCTGTAATGCTGTTTAGCTTTACCACTGCAGAAAATGCGGCATTGGCAATGGAACTGGTAAAAAAATTTAATGCTGCCAATGCTGGCGATTTTCCACTGCGGGCATTTATTGTTCCTGTTGAACAATCTGCTTACAAATTATAAATATAAAAAAATGAAAGAAAGAATTGTTCGTGCTGTTGCCGGTGTTTTTGTTTTAACCAGTATTACACTGGCGCACTATGTTAACCTTAACTGGCTTTGGCTGGGTGTTTTTGTTGGTGTTAATTTATTACAATCGGCATTTACTAAATTTTGCCCGCTGGAAAAAATATTGGAGAAAGCGGGAGTTAAAAAATAGTGTATAACATACCAGCATTCATTTACTGCCAAAATAAATTACAACTTGTTTATTGTATTGGGTATTTTTATGCCACAATTCAATTTTATCCATTTAAGCACAATGAATAATCTGGCAAGTTTTGATTCCGTTTTTGAACCGGCACTTATAAAGGAAATGTACGAGTTTGGTGAGATCAGGCATTTTAAAGAAGGCGATATCATAATGGATTATGGTAAATACATCCGTATGATGCCATTGATCATTAACGGTACCATTAAAGTGTACCGGATGGATGAGAGCGGTAAAGAAATATTACTGTATTATTTGTCCAGCACGGAAAGTTGCTCCATGGCATACAGCTGTTGTGTGGAAGCAAAAAAAAGCGAAGTAAAAGCTATTGCAGAAGATGAGGTGGAATTATTAGCGATACCACACGACAAATTAGATGAATGGCTTTGTAAATACCCCACCTGGAAAAACTACATCATGCGTAGTTTTAATGAACGGTTTTTAGAACTGCTGAGATCTATCGAAAGCATTGCATTTCATAAATTAGATGAACGACTTATTGCTTACTTAAAAGAAAAACAAAAGTTAAGCGGCTCCAGTGTAGTAAAAGCATCCCACAACCTTATTGCAGATGAACTGGCCACTTCAAGAGTAGTGGTGTCACGTTTATTAAAGCAATTGGAAAATGATGGAAAGATATTATTATACCGTAATGAGATAAAATTATTAAAAGGATTTTAGCTGGTTCATCATTGCGGATATTTATAAAAGTACCAGCATCTTTTAACTAAAACCTAAAAGCGTATCGTACTCTTTTATTGTTATTTCCAATCTTTTATTACAGCATTTATTTTTTTAGTATAATTTATTTTCCCAGCTTATAACTAATGCCTATCTGCCAGTAACCAAAAACGCCCTCTCCATCTGCTGCAAATGGAATAAATAAACTTGCCTCAGGTTCAATAGAAAAATGCCCTATAGAAAAATTAAGATCTGCACTTGTTTCCAGGTTATTGACTGCAATGGAAGGTAAGCTAGTGGTTGTTTTGTTTCCCCTGTGGCCGTTTGCATGCACATTGGTTTTAATGATTTTTTTGAAGTTATTACCATGTGTAATAAAACCTGTTGACTGGAGAAATTCAAAGTACCTGTCGGTGCCTATATTAAACAGCACTCTTGGTGAAAAGTTAAGTGATGTAGTAGCACCAAGATCCCAATCAAAAGAATGCGTGGCGCCTAAAAAAATATTTACATCTGTAGCAGATGTATTTGCCTGGTTACTGGTATCAGTTCCAAAGCCAATATCTACGCCTCCCACCGGAGATACCGAACCTGCTTTATAAGTAAGAGAAGCATATAGTTCGTTTGTGATAGGGGTATACAGCATGGCAGTGTTACCCTTGATAAAAAAATGCGAATAGGAAATATCCATTGAAATTTTCTTTTTATCGATGGAATAAAAAGGAGACAATGAAGTCATATAATATCCGGGCTGTGGTCCGGAAGTGAGCAGGTAGGCCTGTGCTTTGATGCCAATACCAGAATAGAACTGAAACTTTATGTAAGGAGCAACAGATAAGCTACTGCCCGAACTATCCGCTTTGCCGGGATCAATTACCGGAACCATATTCATTTCTATACCCGGCGTAACCGACCATTTTGAATAGGTGCTGTCCTGCGCTGATAAATGAAAAGAGAGCAGGCATGCTGCCACTACAGTGAAAAGATATTTCATAGATATTTTTATTAGTGCAAAGAAATGAATTTTATGCCGACAAAGCAATGTATTATACCTGCAGTTTGTTAATAGTGCGTTAAGCGGCCGCAGGATAAAATGATTTTTTTAGTTATTTTAAAATGTGCATCGTAATACCCGGGTAAAGATGATAAAATAAAAGAGCACCAGCAATTGCCGGTGCCCTTACAACTAAAACCTAAAACAGAGTATCTTAATTCTTTATTGTTATTTCCACCCCGTCATTCCAATGTTTATACTCAGGGGTATAATATAAATACGTGTTGCTGGCCTTGCCTTTATAAGTACCCGGTACTTCAGCTTTTAAATCAAGATTAATGGTTTTGGATTCGCCTGGTGCAAAGCCCATCCAGTAAAACACTAAGTAATTATCAAATATTTCATAGTAGGCGGCCTGGTTTTTTTCCATCAGTTCTTTTAGCTGCCAGGGTTGTGCTGCAAGGCCCGCAGGGATACCAACCTTTGCAATTGCCATTGGTTGCAGATTGGATTTGGTATTGGTGACTGCAATTTCCATTCGCACAGTTTCGCCAACTTTGGTTTCATTGGTTTTTAAACTGGTGTTGATTTTTAATTCTGCCTTAGCACTATTGGGTGGCGTAAAAGTATTGTACGCTACTTCTAAATTATAAGGAATGGTTTTATCTTTTTGTATGTAGTTAACAGTAAAATTATTATTGCCCTCTACTAAATTTTCTGTTATGGGTTTATCAACAGTAACTGTTTTGTTATTGAGTGTAAAATTTACGGGAGCATCTTCACTAATATGACCGATCAGTTTAGAATATTCCACAATAGCTTTTAATGCCAGTACAGTAGATTGTGTAGAGCCATAACCATAATAACTTTTCTCTGCCAAAATTCTTGAAATAAGATTGGCCACTTTACCAACTTCCGGTGATGGCGCTTTCATTAAAGCCATAGCGTATAATGCACAGGTTTCAACCCGTAAAGAAGCATCCCTTGAATTCACCACACTGGTTTCTGCATTAAAGTTTACTTTTTCATATTGCTTGCTCAGTTCAGCCATCAGTTTTTCAAATGCAGCGCCATCTTTCATATTGTGAGCAGCAATGGCCATCATGGCTAATTGGTAACCGTCTTTGCTTTCCATGGCCTTTTTAACTGCTGTCTCATATTCCTTCAGAATTTCCTGCCCTATACCTGCTTGCGTTAACGCATACACGATATAAATATTTGCAATTTTATTGGGTACCGATGCAAACTGGTCGTATCCATGATTAATGAGTTTGAAAGTACCATTACCATCCCTGCGGCTGAGTAAAAATTGTTTAGTACGTTCCAGCATTATTTTATCAACATCAATAAATTCCTGCATATCGGTAAACTCCATCAGGCCGTAAGCAGTTAATGCTTCATGCGGCGGCGTGTGGCCAAACCATTCAAAACCATGTTGGGATGTTTCAAAACCGATCAGTCTTTTATACCCACGGTCAATATAATCCAGCGCCTTTTTCTCAATTGCAGGATTTGATTTACCAGACTCCCGTAAATATTTCAGCACATAAATATTGGGATAGGTGCTGGAAGAAGTTTGTTCAAAACAACCATTAGGTTCTCTCAGCATCGATTCAATGCCATCCAGTAATTGCCCCTCTAAACTTTTAAACAATTTTAAATTGGATTGCAGGGAACCGGGTATCATTTTAGTAATAACAAAATCATGTTGTGCTGCTTTGTTACCGGAGAATGTTGCAACAACGGGAAAGCCTTTATCAGTGGCAACAATGGGTAATGCAATGGATTCATTATCTGTAGCACTGCTCACTATAAACTGAACCGTGCCTTTAACTGCCGCAATGGCTTCGGCAGGAATTAATAATTGCAATGAACTATCCTGCTTTACAGTAACGGTGGTAGTGTAATTGCTGGTTTTAAAATTACCGGGAAACATAGCAGTAATGTTCAGTTGCATATTTTCTGCACTGTTATTTTTTATTACCAGTGGCAGTAATGCTTTATCTCCCACGGTTAAATAAGGCGGAATTTTTGCATCCACCTGTAAAGCATTTTGTACAGCATAAGTAGCTTCAGCCCTGCCCGGTTTTCCATTATAACCAATACCTTCTGTAATAGCACGGAAAGTAGTAGATGCATCAGAATTATAAAACGCTACCGATGCTTTTCCACCCTGGTCAGTTTGCACAACAGGGTTCCAGTAAATGGTTTCCCTGAAATCTGTTCTGGCGTTGGTGGCTGTACTGTTGTATTTAGGAGCATAAAATTTTTTTGCAACCGCATATGCGGCACCGGTAGTAAACACCTGTTGCGACGCATAATAATATTTATTGGTAAATTTAAAACCCAGTTTATCATTCCTGAATTTTTTAAGGTCGATTATAATGGCACCATTGGCTGCCCTGCTGCCATACAATGCAGTAGCAGAAGCGTCTTTTAAAACGGTGATGTTCTCAATGTCATTAGGACTAATTGTATTCACATTCAATTGTTCCATAGGGATTCCGTTAACCACAAATAGCGGTGCATTACTGGTAGATAAAGTACCTCTTCCCCTGATAGCAATTTTTAGATCCGCACCAGGGTTTGCAGTATTGGTTATTTGTAACCCCGCTATTTTGCCTTGTAATAATGCACCCAGGTCGTTAACGCCTGCAATTTCTTTTGCATTGATATATGCTATAGAACCGGTTAACTCTTTTTTTCTTTGCACTCCATAGCCTACCACCACCACTTCGTTTAATGCATTACTTTGTTTAAACTGCGGTTTTAAAAAATTTACTTCCCCCAATTTTTTATCTTCGGCTTTAGCTGTTGCCGGGGTAAAAGGTTGAAGCGTTCCAAAATCAAGCGGTAAAGAAATGAGCTGCCTGAACTCTTTTGCTTTAGATGGATTGTAACCCACACCATTTTGTAACACTTTTATATTTACTTTTTCTTTTTTATTAAAGGATTGTGCAAAGAGATAATAACTATTTCTTGGCTCTAACTCCGAAAAGAAGAACATACCTTCTTCATCTGTTTTTATTTTAATGGCCTTGCCACCTGCAATGGCATTCACTAAAAACATTTTTGCCTGTACTGGCTTATTGCCGGTATTTAAAATTTGCCCGCTTAAAATATTGTCCTGGTCGGGCAGGTACTTTAATTTTTTTTCGTTCAGCACATATTCTATATAATCAAAATAGCGGTACCCGTTTGTAAGCATCAGCAGGTCCAGCGCAGCAATGGCTTTGGGTTCATCTTTCTTAAAATAAAATTGCGGTTCTTCTATCTTGCCCTTCAGTTCACTGCTCAATAATAACCAGCTTAGTATATGATCCTGTTTATCGTCAGCAAATGTCCACAGTTTATCATCCACTACTGCAAGAGAAAAATTTGCAGGCACCGGCTTTCCATTTTCATCTGTAGTTGTAATAGTTAGCAAAACTTTTTCACGGGGTAAATATTTTTGCTTGTCGGTTGTAATGCTTACACTCAGCTGCTTATCTTCATTTAAAAACACCAGCCTTTCTGCCAATGGCAGATCATTGGTTTTGTACAAGGTAAATTGTGCAATACCGGCAGGAAAAATATTTTCATCAAGCGTAACTTTATTTTCTCCTTTTTGTAACAGGATGGTTTGCGAATTATAGATAACGGCCTTAGTACTTGCCTGCAATTTTACTTCCATATCTGTTGCAGATAATAACAGCACCGTTATTTTTTTATTGGCCTTGCTAATTTGCATTACCACACCATTGGCAGATGCAACCGGTAGCTGAAACTGCTCTTTGATATTGGAGGGTGATGTAACTATTGCCTTATAAGTTTGCCCTGCCTGCGGCGTAAACAAAAACTTTCCCATACCAAAATGATAACTTTCAAATGTAGTTATGGTATTGCCTTTGTTATCGGTAATGTATCCTTTAACATCTGCCGCTTTTCCATTTTCGTTTACTGCTTTAAATGCAAGATAGCTGGTAATATCATTTACCATAGTGCCGCCCTCGGGCATAAATTGCAGGTCAATTTTATTCAGCACAATAGGAATGCTCCTGGAAATAGCTTCAGTATAACTATCATAATCCACCGTTACATTAAGTAAGCCATCATTGGTGGAAAGATCATCCGGTAATGAGAAATTAATAATGGCTTTACCATCGTTATTGGTTGTAAAACTTTGGGTAGTGATAATTGTTCCCCCAACAGCTACAGTATATTTTCCCATGTAATTACGGATGGGCTCGTTAGCAATATTGCGCATGGAAAAATTGGCTTTTACTGCACTGCCGGCACCATAACCTTTTTCGGGAAAATCTAATTTCAATAAAATTCTTGGAGCCAGTACTTTTTGTAAAGTGATCTCCTTAAGAAAAAAATGATTCTCATTTTCATTCATCATCCAGCTGGTGTAAGCCCTTATTTTATAAATGCCACCAACTGCCTGATCGGTAAATTCAAACGAGCCTTCGGCGTAACCATCGGTAACTTTATAAGAAAGTTTTTGTGTCACCGTACCGGCGGGGCTTATTAATTCTGCATACACCACATTGCTTTGATAACTTGGTGTTTGATCCTGTGCTTTTACCAGGTATAATTTAAAATACACCACATCCCCGGGTTTATAAAAAACATGATTGGTCTGGATATAGATCTTTTCCTTGGTAGCAGCATAATCCTGTGCACTAACTGAAACAGAAAAAGCCAGGGATATTATTAAAAGAACGCTATAATAAAATTTTATTTTTTTCATGGTACTAAAATTTAAGTGATGCAGAAAAACCAAAAGAATGATATGAAGGCACATTAAAAAAATCGAGTCCTGAGGTGCCGGACTGGTCGTTCAGTAATTGATTGGGATCTGTTCCTTTGTATGCCGACCAAAGTATAAGGTTGGTGGCGTATAAGGACAGGTTAAGTTGTTGTAAATATTTTTTTATTTTGGGTTTATAAGATATGCTGAGATTGTTCAGCCTTACACAATCACCTTTTTGAATATAAGACTCTGCAACACCGGTAGGGCCGTAACGTACCCAGCGGTTTTGCGTTACCGGTAGTGACGGATCGTAAAAACTTACCGGAATGGTATTGGGCTTTCCATTAACATCAACACCTTTAAAAATATAGTTGGTCGTATTGCGTAATGCAGCAGTGCCTGCCGATCTTCCATAATAATCCAATAGCGCTTCTGTACCGTTCCATATATCGCCACCTTTCCTCCATTCCCAGTCTACATTCAAATCCCATTTTTTCCAGGTGATGTGATGATTCATTTTTAGTGTAAAGTCAGGTGTTGGATTGCCAATTACAGAAGGGGTGTTGTTTACTAATGGAAAGCCATCCGCACCAATGATGATATTATTGCTGGCATCTCTTAAAAATGAATTGCCAACGATGGCACCCAGCGGCGCATTTTTTACAATAGCTTTATGCACGTCACTAAAACCTGCAATAGGTGTATAATTGTAATTGTCTTTTACAGATGTAACCATACTGCGGTAAGTAACAAACGAAATGGTATTGTAAAAAGATGGCTTTTCTGCAGACCAGTAAGCCGGGTACAAGGCCAGGCCAATTTCAATACCACGGTTACGGTGATCCGCCATGTTTGCCAATTGCAACTGTCCGCCAGTCACCACGGGAAAAATATCATTGAAGGTATTACGGGAAAAATAGTCAAATGAAAGTATCGCCCTGTTCATGTAACTCAATTCAATACCAGAGTTGTATTCACGGTTTTGCACAGGTTGCAGGTTATTAAAACTGTTCACCTCTGTAAGTGGCAAATGTTGCATGGCATCACCGGCTGCATATTGTACGGTTGTGTTTTGCGCAAATGACCGGTTGATGGGTAGTTCATTATTGAAGCGTGTAAAGTTGCCTTTTATTTTAACGGCTAAAGAGCCCACACCTAATATTATGTTGTGCCTTGCAAAAAATGAAACTGCAGGCAAAAAGAAATTATTTTGTGCAGCTGTATTGGAAGCATAAATTTTATTGGTGAGAGACACACCTGCATCCACATAATCCCCGGAATAAAGCTGGTTGTAAGCAATTGCCCCATCGTGCGAAGAGCGCTGGTAATTGTACGATGAATTGCCTGCAGAATAATTTATAACGGAACGATTATCATTATACGTATAATTGGCTGATGCGTTACTCTTAAAATGATAGCTGTTATAAGGAATGCTATATTCTGCATAAGCATTTAAAAAATAATTCGCATCCCGGGAATTCCTGTTTACCGCCAAACCATTTTCAAAATAAGCAGTACCGGGCTGATAACCTTCGTTGCTTTGTTGCTGCAGCTTTTCCAATGATTGCGATACCCTTATTTTTCCACGCCGGGTACTTTTTTCAATGGAAAAATTGCCTGTGTAGTGCTGCTGTAAAAAATGATGGTCATTGTTCTTCAGCAGGAAAAAAGGGTTATCTGCATACAGGCTGTAACTTTTCTGCAATGTTGATGAAATCGTGTTACCACTACCGTTATCAAAGCTTACAGGGCTTAGCAAAGCATTTTGATACACCCTGTTTAAAAAGCCAGTGCGGTTGTTGTTGGAAAAAATTTCCTGCCGGTAATTATAACTGCCGGTTATGGTATATTTTTTAAGAGCAGCTTCACCAAGAACGGAAAAATAAGTTGCATTGTTTTTGTTGCGAATGATAATATTGTTTTCATTACTCTGTCCTGCTTTAATAGCTAAACTGAATATTTGCCGGTAATTTTTTTTGTATTTGGCCTGTAGTGCTACAGCATTGGAAAAAAGGGCTGCCGTACGGAAAATAGAAGGGGTATAGCCGACCACTTTTTTTCCATTGCCCGTACCGGCAGCAACCAGTTGTCCATTTGCATCATAGGGATAATTAGTTCCGTCATATTCAAGCGTGTTAATGGCCGGGCCATAACTGAATAATTCGTTGGTATGCGGCCCCTGCCAGGCGAGTGCGCCGTTTACAGAGCGGCCCTGTACAAACTGCTGCTGCACTGCAGGTTGATGGTTGCTCCGCCGTATTTCTGTTATTGATGAAACCGTGCCACCAATGTATACACCATTATCCGAAACCGGTTGCAGTTTTATAGTATGGTTTCTTTTAATAAGGATATCCTTTACCCAAACATTTCCTGTAATGCCATCGCCTGCATAACGCAATGCTGATTTATTTATGCTGTTACTGGAATCCATTGGTCTGCCTGTTTTAAGCTGTGACGAATCATGCCTGATCAGTGCAAGATAGCTGCCGGATAATACCGGTTTTACTTCCTGTGCAGCGGCCATTAACGGTAATAATAAAAGTATAAGCAGTTTTATTTTCATCAGTCATCTGTTTTGGTGGCCGGGTTATCGCCGTGTTTTTAGTGGATGCCTTAAGAGAAAGGATTACATAAACAAATCAAAAATTTTCCTCGAAGGCACGGAGCACACAATGCCGCTGTTGTTTTCTTTTTGCTCTTTGCATCTTTAGGGAAACAAATTTTAGCTGCGCCATTGCAGGAAATACTGCATTGCACATTTCATACGCGGCATTGCTCAATTCATTGCATATTATATTTCGAACCTGTTAAAGGGAAAATACTTTCGTGGCCACATTAAACCTTGTATGCTCATGAATAAAAAAATAACTATCACGCTTTTAATAATAGCGCCCCTGTTTGCAACTGCCCAACTGGGAGGACTTATAAACAAAGTGAAGAATAAAGTAAACCAGCGTGCGGATAATAAAGTGGACAAGGCCATTGATAAAACACTGGATAAAGCCGAAGGGAAGAACACAGCCGATACGCCGCCTGCAACTGCACCGGAAAAAACCGATGATGCTGTAAAAAGTTTTACTAAATATGATTTTATTCCCGGAGAAAAAATTTTATACTACGATAATTTCGACCAGGAAGCCATTGCAGAATTACCTGCCGGCTGGAATACCAATGGCTCTGGTGAAGTGGTAACGCTGGAAAAATTTCCCGGCAAATGGTTGCGGGTGCATAATCCTTTTGTGTACCTCACCAGCAATACAAAAGAACTACCTGAAAATTATACTGCAGAATTTGATATCATTTTACAATTAAAAAATAATGGCTGGATGTACCCCACTTTTTCTGCCGGCTTTTTAGCTACCAACGGGGAAGGTGGTATTGATAATGTTTTTTTGAAAGATTACAATAAATATGCTGCTGTAATGGCCACCATTTATCCTGCGGAAAACAGTACCAGCAGGGTGCAACTGGAATCTTTTACCGATGCAAAAAGCTATTTTAAAAGCGAAGCCAAAACGTATGGCGACCTGGATAAATATTATGGCAGGCCGGTGCATGTGGCGATACAAGTACAAAAGCAACGCTTCAGGATGTGGATCAACGAAACTAAAGTTTTTGATGTACCCAAAGGCCTGGATACAACTTATAAAATGAACCAGGTATTTTTTAAAGTAGGGCAAACCAATTATAAAGAAGAACAGTATGCCATTTATATCAGCAATATAAAAGCAGCAACAGGATTGCCCGACACCCGGCATAAATTAATTGAAGAAGGAAAATTTTCCACCACCGGAATTTTATTTGATGTAAATGCGGCCACTATAAAACCGGAGTCTTATGGCGTGGTAAAAGAAATAGCAGGTGTGCTGAAAGAAAATCCAACTATAAAAATAAAAGTGATTGGCCATACCAGCAACGATGGTGATGATAATGCGAATATGGAGTTATCTAAAAAAAGAGCAGCGGCAGTAAAAGATATGCTGGTAAAGGAATTTGGTATTGATGCAGCAATAATTGAAACTGAGGGTAAAGGAGAAACACAACCCGTTGCAGATAATAAAACTAAAGAAGGCAAAGCCGCTAACAGGAGAGTAGAATTTATTAAATTATAAAATTGCTTTTAAAAAAAGCATAACAGCTATTATGATAAAGAAGATCGTGTTTATTTTTTTATTTTCTTGTTTACAGCATGTATTTGGCCAAACAAAGGCAGACACAGTACAGATAAAACAAGCTGCATTAGATTATATTGAAGGGTTTTACAATTCAGACTGGCAGCGAATGACCAAAGCGATACATCCGGAATTGGTAAAGCGGATAATAGTAGTTACAGATAGTGGCGATGAAATGCTGAAAACTATTGGCGCTTCAGAATTGATCTTCAGTACAAAAAAACATAAAAATGCTGCTGATGAAAGTAAAATTCCTTTTGCAGCAACTGTTGCTATTCTTGATATGAATTCCAATATTGCAACAATAAAAATAACCACCAATAAATTACAATTTTTCGATTATGCTCACCTCGGAAAAATAGGCGGAGAGTGGAAGATCATTAATGTTCTCTGGGCAAAGAAAGAAAACTAAAGGTATCATGCGCCTGAAACTGAACATAAAATTTATTATTGCTTTTGTGAGCCTGCGTTTTGTAATGCATGAGCTGCATGAACTGGTGCACACTGCTGTGGGGCGACTGATCTGCGGCTGCTGGGGACAAAGAGATTTTAATAGCTGGCAACTTTGTGAGGGTTGTATGGAAGAGCATCCTCTTGCACTGCTGTCAGTATTTGCGGGACCATTGTTTACATTTACAATGCTGTGGATAGGAGTTTCTTTTTTAAAAGCCAGCAACACCAATCAACAAAAAGCTTTGGGCTTTGCACTCATTTTTGCCAATAATCCTTTTGCAAGAATTTTTACTGCGGCTATGGGAAGTGGAGATGAAGTTTCCGGGTTAAGAACATTATTGCATAACCATACCATGGCATGGGTTGCAGGATTACTGATCGTTTTATTGCTGACTGCTTTTCCTTTATACAAAGCATTTACAATAATCAGTAATAAAAAAAGACTGGGTTACTTTCTGTTCTTTTTATTGGTGCCTATGCTGCTGGACCTGGTTATTGTATTCGGTTTAATGAATACACTTTTAAAAAATAACATACTAAGCAACTATTGGATATTAGGTTCTCCCTTACTTATAACTTTATTCACTGCTTTAGTTACGATTGTTTTTATCGCCACACGTAAACATATTTATTCGCTGGCTGATTAAACTGCTGCATCACTTCTTTCCAACCCCAATTCATCTTTTAAAAACCCCATTTCATACAGCGTATCATTTGTATTGATGCCCGCTTGTAAGAGTTTTGTGTAAATATAAAAACACGGCATAAATCATTTATTCAAACAACAATAAATAAAGTATATGAAAAAAATGAAAAAAATATTGAAGTGGACCGGCATTGTACTGCTGATACTGGTAACCGGTATTGCGGTAGTTACTGCAGCCAGGCAAGATCTGAAATACGAAGCGCCTTATCCCAACATTCAATCTTCTAAAGACAGTAATGTAATTGCAAGAGGAAGACATATTGCTAATACTATTGCACATTGTAACGATTGCCACAGCAAAGCCAATAATGATTCTTTATTAAATCTTGGCCAGGAGGTTTCTTTAAGCGGTGGTGTTGCTTTTAAATTACCCGTTGGCACCATTTACTCTGCTAACATTACCTCCGATAGTTTGTACGGTATTGGAAAATTTACCGATAAAGAAATTGCCCGTGTGTTACGCTATGGAGTTCATCCCGATGGAGCAGTAGTGTATGATTTTATGCCCTTTCATAATTTAAGTGATACAGATCTTACTGCAGTACTCTCTTACCTGCGTACACAAAAACCGGTTGCAATAAAAAAACCGGAAAATGAATTAAATATTATGGGTAACCTGGTAAAAGCATTTTTAGTAAAACCTGTTGGCCCTTCCCAAAAAATTTTGGCTTCAGTAACACCAGATACCACTGCAACTTATGGCAAATACCTGGTGTTTAATGTAGCTAATTGCAGCGGCTGTCATACTCAACGTAGTATAAGCGGCGCTTATACAGGCGAGTTATTGGCGGGAGGTAATCCAATGGGCCATGGCCTTGTGCCACCCAATCTTACCAGTGATAGCAGTAGCAGAATATTTGGCTGGACGCAGGAAGCTTTTGTCAATCGTTTTCACGCAGGCAAATTAAATCCGCAAAGCGAAATGCCCTGGAACTCATTTAAAAGAATGAATGAGGTGGAACTGAAAGCGATCTATAAATTTTTACAAACAGTAAAACCAGCAAAAACAAAAATACCCAATGGGTAAAGCTGTAATTTTTTAAAAATGCAACTCATAAAAAATAATCTCACAACCATTTAAAACAGAAAGATTAAACAACAATGCAACAAAAAATAATTTTAGTAACCGGTGCCACAGGCGCACAGGGCGGCAGCGTAGCAAGAGCTTTACTTGCAGAAAATAAATTTACAGTACGCATTCTTACAAGAAATGCCAATACGGAAAAAGTAACAGCATTTAAAAAACTGGGTGCAGAAGTAGTAACCGGAGATATGAACGATATCGAAAGTTTAAAAGCAGCCATGAAAGATTGTTACGGTGTTTTTGGTGTAACCAATTTTTGGGAGCATTTTGATAAGGAATATGAGCTGGGTAAAAATTTAATTGATGCGGTGCAGCAGT
>Ga0068859_100004552_pt1 | contig 14139 bp, 11 predicted proteins | sample KBSSwiS22_FD_66585 | JGI IMG/M metagenome (GOLD analysis project Ga0068859, IMG submission 66585) | Switchgrass rhizosphere microbial communities from Kellogg Biological Station, Michigan, USA - KBS Switchgrass S2-2 | ecosystem: Host-associated > Plants > Roots > Rhizosphere > Soil ... | reverse complement strand
ATCGAAAGATTGGATTGGGGTTTAAGGCCCTGATTCTTGCAGCAGCTTTGATCGGAAGCGGTTTTGTTTTGTCCCTCCATTACGCAGAAGCCGCTAACCTGGGGCAAGGTAAGGTTATTAACGTCACTCCGGTCAATACTGAGTGCGTTTCTGGTCCTACTGGCAATGGCACGCAAACGTGGGACGTTCAGCAAGGTGGAACGTACGAAGTCACGCTTGCGGGCGTAACCGATGCGGGTAATGGCGGCACAGATCCGTCGATCCAAGTGCTTGTAAAGAATAGTAGCGCCGGCAATCAATGCCTGAACGCATTCCAGGACGGACTCGGTGTTTACAAGTTCACGATTACGATGCCGGCCAGTGCTTGTAATACTTTTCCAATCACTTACGGAAGCTGCGATGCAAGTGAAGCCCTGTTCGCTCGCCGAAACGACGGTGGAAACTTCCAGTCGCACTTGCGTGCTGCGACGTTTGACGGGTCTTGCAACAAGACTGGTGACGATACCGATTGCGGCGGAAATGAGAATCCGAAAGGCACCGTCAGTGCGTGCAAGTATTATGACTTCAACGCAAATGGCGCCTTCGATGCGGGCGAGCAAGGTTTAGACGGCTGGCCCATGACCATTGACCCGCTCGATGGCGCGACTCCCAATGTCGCGACCCAATTGACCTCCGCCGGCTGTGTGACATGGTCGACGCTGGATCCTGTGTTCAATCCTTACAGCGTTACTGAGGGAACTCCGAGTGAACCCAACTGGTTCCATTCGACGTTAGTCACTCTGCCGGTGAACGTTGTGACCGGGCAAACGCAAACCGTCAACTTTGGCAACTACTGCAAGGTTCCGAGCGGCGGTTTGACGATAGGGTTCTGGAGCAACAAGAACGGTCAGGCGCTGATCAACGCAGCCGATCTCCTGGCGTTGCGAAATCTGAATTTGCGAAATGCAGATGGCAGCAACTTCGATCCCACAACCAACGCTCAGGTCAAGGCATTCGTACTGGGCGCGAATGCGGTGAACATGGCCAACATGCTATCCGCACAGTTGACAGCTATGACGCTCAATATACGTCACGGCTTCGTAGATCCGAATGCCTTCGACCTCTGCTCCAACAAGACAGTCGGACAGTTGGTTGCGGACGCGAACACGTCCCTCGGCTTGAACGGTCTCACTTTCTCGGGTAGTGCGGATCGTACTCCTCAGGAAGCTCTGAAGAACTGTATCGACGGATTGAACAACGGTGGGCCAGTAGTACCGACCACACCATGCGCCCGTACTTTCCCGTAAACCGCAGACGATTCGAGGGGAGATGCGCTTGCGGCGTCTCCCCTCGAGTCCTAAGCAGCAGCCTCACTTATTAACCGACACCATCTGCGACGTCCCTACATTCCCGGCGCTGTCGTATGCCTTACACAGCAGCGTGTGCGATCCTTTTGTAGCCTTTGTAGTATTCCACTTCGTTGTAAACGGGGCTGAGGTCGCAGCACCCTGAAGAATGCCGTCAACAAAAAGCTCAACCTTCATCACTGCGACGTTATCTGAGGCATTAACTTTTACGGAAACGTTGCTTGTCACCCTGGTACTGTCACTTGGGGCAGTGATTGCAATCGTGGGTGCCGTGACATCCAGTACATTGTTCACGATCACCGAAATAGAAACGCTGTTCGAATTACCGGAGGCGTCAACAGCAATCGCGGTCAACGTGTGACTTCCATTCGGGACCGCATTCGTATTCCACGCAAATGTATATGGCGAAGACGAGTCAGTTGCAGCAGCGGCGCCATCAATGCTCAAGGTGACGGAACTCACCGTTGTGTTATCCGTTGCTGAAACAGAGATAGCAACATTGCCGCTGACAGTTGCTCCGGTCGCAGGGGCCCCGAATCCAACAACAGGTGGCGTTACATCGGAAGACGGTGAGGATGAACCGGATGCCACCGAAACTGCGCGACCCACATTCACTCTTCCCCAGCCATAACCCGTGTCCCAACCCGTAGGTCCCAGATCGTCGGCTGACTGTTTCAGAATGTTCTGCACCTGTGAACCACTCAATGACGGTTTAACCGACAACACCAGAGCAGCCGCTCCTGCTACTACGGGACTGGATACAGAAGTTCCGGAAGCCGAATTGTAGGAACCCCCGGGCATCGTCGAGAAGACGGTCCCTGGTGCAGTTAAGTCGATGTTATTGCCGGTATTCGTCCAAAGTGTGAGCTGATCGTTAGCATCCGTAGCAGCGACTGTCAAAATGGAGGTATTGTCGGCTGACGCATCGAAGAATGCTTCGTTACCGGCGGCCGCAACGACTACGCCACCCTTACTCTGAAAGTAGTTCGCGGCGGATGCGACAGTGCTACTGGTTGACGCCTTGTAGCTGATGTTCGCAACTCGCGCCCCGTGATCAGCAGCCCAGGTTAGTCCATTCGCCATTGCGGAGTAAGTCGCGGTCCCATCGAGCGCCGAAATGCGAACCGGCATGATTGGGCAATTCCAGGCAATTGAGGCTACGCCCTGCGAGTTGTTACTCGCAGCAGCAGCGGTTCCGGCCACTACCGTGCCGTGTTGGTAAACGTCGCGTGTGTCTGAGTTGTTGTTGTAGACATTCCAACCTGGCACCATCTTGGATTGCAAATCAGGATGCGTGCCGTCCACACCCGTGTCGAGAATCGCAATGATGATGCTGGCGTCGCCGGTAGTCGTGGACCACGCGGCAGGTGCGCCAACCTTAGTCAGGTACCACTGCCAACTGCCGAACCACGGATCGTTCGGTGTTATTTCTGCCGGCTTCACAATCCGATCCAACTCAGCAAACTCGACGTCCGGCCGAGACGCCAACGCATGCGCGAAGCCAGCTTCGTCAGCTTGCTCCGGAAGATTCAGCACCAGCACTCCCGTAGCGGGAAGTACGCCATCTTCTCTCACGCCCAACGCCGCAACGATCTGCCGTGCGTGGTCCAAGCCGACGTTCGAGCGAAATCTCACCAGCACTCGACCAGGCACAAACCCTTCTTCGCTTCGTGTTACAGGAGTGATCTGAATTCGCTTGTCTTTCTGTGCTCGAACTCGAAAGACGGGAAGAGTGAGGCTCAGGAGCATTATTGCGCAGAACAAAACACCTGTTGTGAACACTGTCCTTTTCATCGCTTATCCTCTCCGAGTAATTGTCTGGGTCGACCGGCGCACCGGTCACTTGAGGATGTCGGGGCGATGCGTTAAAACGGAGCTCAAGGAGTAACGCCAGACCACTAATTGTGCGCACAGGAAATCGACGTTCGGCGACGACAAACCACAAATGATCTAGATTTTTTACGGCGGGATTGGAGAAGAGAGAAGCAGGCGCGATGAAAGACGAGACGAATTACCGGGCGCGGATACTTCTCCTGCTTTCGGTAACCCAGCCGGGTCATGCTTATTGACCCCTGTGGCTTTGCGACCCTCGTTTGCACGAGGTGTGCCTTTATCGGTTCAGGTGCTGCTTCAAATAACTGGTGGTCGTGGCTGGAAGCCAGCTTTTGGAAACTTAACAAGTGCAAAGAGAAGGTGTCAACAAGTTTATCAAGAGTGGTACTGGGTGCAGTTTGAAGTATGTGTTCCCGCAAAGGCGCAAAGAAAAGAAAGAACACCCTGAATTCATTGATTCTCTTGGCGCCTTTGGGCCTTTGCGGGAAATCTTAGTACTTTGTTCAAAGCTCAGACGCGTATGGCAGAACCGCCTTTGGACCATGTATTAAGCCCGTTCGTCTCAGATTTGATACCGTTCATGGATCAAATCTTGTCATTTGGAAATCCGTGTTGTAAGAACGATTTCAGGAGATACCCCAATGAAACTCAGAACTCTTTCGCTTCTCTGCTGCCTCCTGCTTACGGCAGGCGCAGTTCTTGGCCAGACATCATCACCGCCGGCCTTTTCAGCAAACGAGGCCGCTAAGGCCGGCTTTGCCGAAGTCAACGATTGGATCGTCAAGTCCGCTGACATGGTCCCGGCTGACAAGTACAACTACAAACCCGTCGACACGGTCCGTACCTTCGGCCAGTTGATCGCTCACGTCGCCGACTCGTACAACTTCTTCTGCACGCGCGCCGTAGGGACCAAGTTCGAAGGGACTGACTCAGAGAAGGGCGCGACCGACAAGGAAACGCTCATCCCGAAACTCAAGGAAGCAGTTGGTCGTTGCACGGCGGCGTACGACTCTAAGAACGCGGACCTAAGACCGCTGTTCGGCAATATCACGCACACGAATTTGCACTACGGAAACATCATCACCTACATGCGCATGATGGGCCTGAAACCACCGTCAAGCTAAGCCAATTCTGGTGGGGCCGCGGATGACATACAGATTGCGGAGGAATGCAAGACTCCTGCAACATTCCGCGGCCTAACCTGCTTCTTTTCCGCGCCTTCATTTGCTAACCTGTCGATACCCCCACTGGTTCAAGAATAGCCCCGACACTTGAGCATCCAGGAGTGCGGCTAGTGCATTCCTCAAAGGATTGAAGGAGCAAACTATGAGCTTTAACAAGTTTCGTCCATTCACCGTCGGTAGCATGCTTGCCGCCCTGCTGTTGGCTGCACCAATGGTTCTGGGCCAGACGATGACACCGACTCAAACCAACACGACCACTCGGGAGCGCAGCACGACCATTCGTTCCGTGCCCAGCGGTTCAAAGATGAAGTTCAGAGGAGTCGTCATCGACCGTAGCGGCGATACGTTCACCATTCGCGATCGCAGTCGCGCGGACTATTCGGTTCTCATTACTGACAATACCAGTATCAAAACAAACGGTGGGTTCTTGCGTAGCGGTAAGAAATACCCGGTGACCGATATCCTGCGTGGACTGATTGTCGAGGTTGAAGGAAAGGGTGATAACGCGGGCCAACTCGTAGCCGACAAGATTCGCTTCAACGAATCGGACATGCGCGCAGCAATCACCAGCGATACGCGCGTCAGCCCTGTCGAAGCAAATCAGGAACGCATGGCGGGCCAGATGGATGAGCTTTACGCCGTTGCGGCTGAAGCGCGTGCAGAAGTGAAGGCAGTAAACGAGCGCGTGTCTTCTCTCGACGACTACGACGTGCAGGAGTCGGTTGCGGTAACGTTCCGAACGAACAGTTCGGTGTTGTCGCCGGAAGCCAAGCAGCAGCTCGACGGCCTCGCCGCCAAGACACAGGGTGCGAAAGCGTTCATGATCGAAGTCGCCGGCCACACGGATTCGACTGGTAGCGAAGCGAAGAATTTCCAGTTGAGCCGGGCGCGTGCCGATGCCGTGGTCCAATACCTGGCGGTGCAGCACAAGATCCCGCTCCGCCGGTTTGTAACTCCGATGGGTTATGGCAAGACGGAAGCGGTTGCCGACAACACCACTGCCACGGGACGCCAGCAGAACCGCCGCGTGGAAGTGAAGATGATCATCAATCGCGGGATGAACCAGTCAGGCACGACTTCGACGAGTTCGTCGCAGCCGCGTCCATAACTGGCGATCAATTGGACTAAGCAGCAGGTCTTCATGCCTGTAACGGGGTGAAGACCTGTTCGTGTCTTTGCGACAACTGTGTTGACGTTTGTTTACGCAGGAATTCGTGGGCAACCTTTCGTTTCGAACCGGTATACGGTTTCGCATGTCCAGACCCGTTTTCGTCCATGACTGCGGAACATTCCCAAATAGAAGCTTGAAAACATTAGGTTTTCGGCGGTTTCCTTTGGCCTTGAGATTGCACTAGACCCTAGCATGACAAACGCTGAAGTCTTCCCAATTGCGCACAGCGGCTTCGCCGCTAAATCGAAAACGGAGCTCGCGCCGCAGTCCGACCACGCGCTGGCTATCGAGGCCGGCAAGGGCGACATGGCCGCGTTTGAGCAATTATATGAACGTCATAACCGCCGCGTGTATTCGTTGTGTCTGCGTATGACGCAGAACGCCGCAGAAGCGGAGGATCTCGCACAGGAAGCGTTCATCCAGTTATTCCGCAAGATTGGCAGCTTCCGGGGCGAATCCGCGTTCACCACCTGGTTACACCGGCTGACTGTGAACCAGTGTCTGATGCACTTCCGTAAACGAAGTGTGAAGCTGGAGAAAACCACAGAAGAGGGTGACACGCCGGTACAGATCGTACGCGGCACTGAAAACCCGAACGCGATGCCGGTGATAGATCGGATCGCACTCGACAATGCACTGCGGCAACTGCCGCCGGGGTATCGCACGGTGTTTGTGTTGCACGACATCGAAGGCCACGAGCACGAAGAGATCGCGAAGATGCTTGGCGTGGCTGTTGGTACGTCCAAATCGCAGTTGCACAAAGCGCGGATGAAGCTGCGCAAGATTCTGAAGACGCGCAACACTGCTTCCAGGAATTAATTTCGTCTCAATTCATAGTTTGCCGCTTGCATTATTCAACCAGTTGGTTGCATAAATGCGAGCGGTTTTTCTTTGGATAACGGAGACAACTAAATGAACGAACGGAAGGTTACTTTCTACCGCTGGAACGACATGCCCAAGGAGAAGGTAAGCGAGACGTTGGATCGCCGCCTGATCACCGGCGACCGCATAATGATCTCGCACGTCTATCTCAAGAAGGGATCGATCGTTCCGCGCCATTCGCACGAGAACGAGCAGATCACGTATATCCTCGAGGGCGGACTGCGGTTCTGGATTGGTCCGGATGAGTCGGAAGTGATCGACGTGCTGGCCGGCGACGTGTTGCACATCCCGTCGATGGTCCAGCACAAAGCGGAAGCGCTTGAAGACACGCTCGACGTCGACGTGTTCAGTCCGCCACGTGAGGACTGGCTCAACAAGACCGACGATTACCTGCGCCGGTAGGAGCGATAAACATTTTCCATTTGTCATTTCTCATTTGCGATTGCGCCGCGCTCAGTCGACTACAAACGACAAACGACAGATGGGAAATGGAGAATGATAAATAACTATGGACCTCGGACTGAAGAACAAGGTCGCGCTCGTTGCTGCGGCAAGTCAGGGACTCGGACGCGCTGTTGCCGAGGAGTTGGCGGCAGAGGGCGCCTCCCTGGTCCTTTGCGCTCGCAATCCCGGCACGTTGGCGGAAACAGTGGCCGCGATTGCGGACAGTACAGGCGCGCACGTGCTGGCAGTGCCGGCAGACGTGACTGACGTTGAGCAGGTGGAGCGCGTCGTCCAATCGGGAAATGAGCGATTTGGACGGATCGATATTCTGGTGACGAATGCCGGTGGTCCACCCGCAGGCCAGTTCCATCAGCTCACTCGCGAACAATGGGAGGAAGCATCGCGACTGACACTTTTCAGCGCGATCGAACTGGCGCGTCAGGTCCTCCCCGGGATGAAGGAACGACACTGGGGACGCATTCTGAACATCACGTCGATCGCAGTGAAGCAGCCCGTGGATAATCTAATGTTGTCGAACAGTCTGCGCGCCGGTCTCACCGGGTTTGCTCGCACGCTCGCGAACGAAGTTGCCGCGGACGGGGTAACAGTCAACAACATCCTACCGGGATACACGCGCACCGAACGCCTCGATGAACTCGCAAACATGATGGCCGACAAGTTAAGCATCAGCGCGGCTGAGTTTCGCGGCAAGTGGGAGCAGGAGATCCCGATGCGTCGACTCGGCGAACCGCGCGAGTTCGCGGCGCTCGCCGCTTTCCTTGTTTCCGAGCGTGCGAGTTATATTACGGGAACGTCAATTCAAGTCGACGGCGGCTGGATTCGTTCGTTGTTGTAAAGGGGTCGAACTCGAGACTTCCTGAGCCCGGAAACTCCAGTCGAACGAAAACCGCTCCGTGTTCTATCTAATCTGCCGCGCTGTTTAGAAACTCTGATCGTCGGCTGATGGACCATAGAGTGCGGGAACTTTAGCTCCCATCAACCGCAGGTACACAGTCATCTGACCGCGGTGATGCGCCCAGTGATTGATCGTGTCCTGGATCACTTCCTGTCGCGTCCCTTCCCATACGACGTTGCCGCGAGCGAGCAGTTTCCAGCTCGTCATTAGATGCTCGTCACTGGTCTTTTCCAGCGTCGCACGAGCAGCGGCGGCGGTTTCATCCAACCCCTTCAATAACGCTTCTTTGGTTTCCTTCGGTGGTTGCCTTGTTTCTTTGCCTGGCTCAGGCGCGACATCCAATTCGTCGAGATCGATCTCCATGCTGATCCACGACGGCATGGTCGCGACCATGTTCGCGAGGTAGCCGAAAATCATCGACTTGTCGTGCGGCTTCCAGTTGAACTGGCCTTCCGGTACTTGTTCGATCGCTTTGCGCGAACGTTCGACTTCACGATCGAGTTCTTGTCGAAAAAACTCTGTTAGTTTCATTTGTTGCCTCCGTGATTGTGATTATAGTCGCCGCGTGCGCGCTCACCCCAGTGGTGTATGATGGCTGCCGGCAACTCGGATGATCATCCAGGAAAACATCACACATTCATTTCATTCACCAATAGTTCGTATTCTTTTGGTCGCCCTCGGCAGCGGACTTCTGTACGTGTTGTGGCGCGAGGTGCGAAAGATTCCCGCGAAGCTGCTCGTTCTCATGGCCACCGCGTTCCTCGACATGGTTGGCCTGCTGATGATCATTCCGTTGCTGCCGTTCTATGTGAAATCGCTGGGTGGCGAAGGCGTCACGGTTCTCGGATTTCACTTCGGCATCGGCATCATCGTTGGTTTCATCATTGCCGCTTTCACTATGGCCCAACTGTTGAGCGCGCCGATGTGGGGACGTTTTTCGGATCGCGTTGGACGGCGGCCGACGTTGCTCATCGCTTTGACGGCGGCCGCGATTGCTTACCTGATCTTCGGTTTTGCGGAGTCGCTGTGGCTGCTGTTCTTATCCCGCATCGTGCAGGGCGCAGGTGGCGGCACTGTCGGCGTTATTCAGGCTTACGTAGCAGACACGACGGCGCCGCAGGATCGTGCGCGCGCGCTTGGTTGGTTGTCGGCCACGACGAACCTCGGCGTCGCACTCGGACCAGTGCTCGGTTCATTTGCGATCGCGTTGGGCAAGTACGATCTCGTGCCCGGGCCGGCGACGTTCCACATGGGCCATGCGGCGCCCGGAATCCTTGCTGCCGCTCTCTGTGTCATAAACATCGCGTTCGCCGCGCGTTACCTGACTGAATCACGCGATGCGAGCGAACACGATACCGCGGTTGCGGCGGGTGAAGTGCGCCGATCATCGCGTCAGGTCATGTGGCGCGTGGTGTCTCACTCAGGCGAACCTTCGTCACGCTTGATCTGGACGTATGCGATCGCCATCGGTGCTTTCCAGGGAAGTTTCTCCGTGCTGGCGCTGTTCCTGAACGCGCGCTTCCAGGTGACCGAGCAGACGATCGGCTATTTCTTCATGTACATCGGATCGATCTCCGTCTTCACGCGCGTGTTGTTGCTAGGGCGGATGGTCGACTGGCTTGGCGAGGCAAAACTCTCGCGCCTCGGGTTAGTGTTGCTGGCTGCCGGTGTGTTTGGTATGCCGGTCGCGCGAAACCTGTGGATGCTTGGAATCGCGGTCGCTCTGATCCCGCTAGGAACAGCATTCACATTTCCCTGCGTGACATCGTTGTTATCGCGCGTGATCTCGCCGCTGGAACGCGGACTCTACATGGGGCTGCAACAGACGTATGGAGGCGTGGCGAGGATCATCGCGCCGCTCTTCTTCGGTTGGTCCTTCGATACGCTCGGCGTCTCCTCGCCCTACTTCTTCGCCTCAACCTTCATCGTCGCGACGATCTTCCTCGGGCTCGGGCTGGATAAGTACGCGAAACACGAAGCGACGCCGCAGATCATCGCGGCTGCCGTACCTGAGGAAGCCGAAACAGAAATCGCGTCCGTCAAGTCGTCGTAATCACTTATCAATGATCGCCGCGGAGTCGTCGATCGCGACTTTGTTACGCGGATCAGGAATGTGGATTTGCGTTTCGACTGTATTGCCGTACCGGTTTGTGCCTTCGTCAAACGTGCCGGCGGTATTGATGGAAACACGAACGATATAATCGCCTTCAGGCACGCCGGTGATGTCGATCCATTGACCAGTTAGTTGCTTGTAATACCAGTCGCCCCAACCCGACGAGATGCCTTGGAAGCCACAGTCGTAGCCGTTGCTTTTGCCACCGTCGTACTTGAACGAGTCTTCCATGCAGAAGCCCTGTTTGTGACCGGCGACGACGAGCGAACCGCTTTTGTCCAGCAACTCGTAGACGGAGAAGTCGCGGATGTGAAAGTGACCGTGACACGGCGCAAATTCAAACCACTCAGCGTATGGATTATTCGGGTCGCTGCGATCGCCAACGATCAAGTCGGCGTCACCACTGTTCATGACAACGGTATCGAAGCGCAGCACGCGGCGATAACCTGGTCCACCAATAACGCCCTCCTCGAGCGCACACGGATCCTTATCAAAGTTTCGATCGATAATCTCCATCTGCGAAACGAAGCGTTGAGGATCGACGACGAGATCGGGTTTACCGCCGTTATCGTAGACGCGAAATTGTCGGCTTACGCTGGTGCGTTGCGACAATGCCGAGGGCGTAACGATGGCGAGCAGAGTAATCGTAGCTATGAGAAGAGCTTTGAGTTTGCGCATGTTTGTTACCTCGTTTCGGAAGATTCGATACTATTCGTTGAGATTGTCCATGCCGGTAAACTTCCAGCCGGACTTCGTTTCGTTGAAGTGATAAATAACGACTTCGTTACCCGCGGCGTCAGGGCAGGCGACGGTGAAGTGTTTCGCGTTATCCGGGTCGGGTTCAGGTTTGGCTTTACTGAAGCAAGCCGCAGCGTCACTCTGCTCGTTAAAGACCTTGCGATAACGCTTACGCAGATCGATTTTGCTTTTCACGGTGGGAATTCCGTACGACATGCCAATAGGGAAGCGCGAAAGCGTGGCGATGGCCTCGACGTCCTTGTTGTTGACGGCTTTCTTGAACTGCTGCCAGAAAGTATCGCGTGCGTCGTAGCCGGTCAGCAGTAACGCAGATAAAAGAACAATCGTTTTCATCATTTAATTTAGGGCTTGATTCCAAAGTGGCTGCTGTGATTGGATGCGCACCATGCGAACACCCAATATCCGCCCGCTTATCCTAACACTGCTCTGCCTGACGATTGCGCCGATTATAAACGCGCAGTCGTTCACTATGGAACAGATCAAGAGCTATCCGTTCCCCAACGAATTGACGGCTGCGGGCAGCGGTTCGCGCATCGCCTGGGCCTTCAACGAACGTGGCTTGCGCAACGTGTGGGTTGCCGAAGGACCAGACTTCAAAGCGCGAAAGTTGACCAACTACAACCTCGACGACGGTCAGGAACTGACGAGCCTTTCGATTTCTGAAGACGGCAAGTATGTGGTCTATGTTCGCGGCGGCGATCATGGATCGAATTTCGACAGTGCCGCGCCAGTTAATCCCGGGCTGTCCGCGGTCGCGACTCGCGTGCAGATCTGGAGTGTTCCGTTTGCCGGCGGCCAGTCGAAACTCATTGGCGACGGTGACGAGCCGGTAATCTCGCCCAGGAGCGACCGCGTCGCGTTTGTTAAAGAACGCGGCATTTGGATCGTGCCGATAGATGGTTCGAGCGCGGCCAAACGGCTGTTCTTCGCGCGGGGTGATTGCGGATCGCCGGAGTGGTCGCCGGATGGCTCGCGTCTCGCCTTTGTTACGAATCGAGGCGACCACTCATTCATCGGCATTTATGCGAACGACTCGACGCCGATCGTTTATCTCACCCCATCGACGAACCGCGATTCGAACCCGCGTTGGTCACCCGACGGCAAGAGCATTGTCTTCATCCGACGACCCGGAACCGGCGGTCCTCCCGAGCCGATACTCGAACAACGTCCGCAAGCATGGTCCATCTGGATTGCCGACTCGACGACAGGCGAGGGAAGCCTACGTTGGAAGAGTCCGCTGACCTTGCGTGGCTCTCCGCCGTCAACGCAGGGTGGACCAAATCTGCACTGGGCCGCCAATCGGATCGTCTTTCTTTCGTATCTTGATGGCTGGCCACATCTCTACTCGCTTGGCGAGAAGGACGAGCCGTTGCTGCTGACGCCTGGCAACTACATGGCGGAGTACATCACGATGAGTCCCGATCGCAAGTACATGGTCTTTGCTGCGAACGCCGGAACCGATCCGGACGACATCGATCGACGTCACATCGTCAGGGTGCCAGTCGACAAAGCGGAACCGGTAGTACTGACGCCAGGCAAAGGACTCGAGTGGACACCGTTCGTGACTGGCGACGGCAAGTACATCGCGTACCTCGCGGCCACACCGCAGCGTCCGCCGTTGCCGGCGATTTTGCCGGTGTCGGGAGGTACGCCGATGACGCTCGCTGCCGATCGCGTACCCGCTGACTTTCCCGCGAGTCAACTCGTAACGCCGAAGAAGGTGGTTTACAAGTCGCCTGATGGTCTCGATGTGCACGGTCAGTTGTTTGAAACTCCGGGCGGCGCGGCGAAGAAGCCGGCGATCATCTACGTTCACGGTGGTCCACCGCGCCAGATGCTGCTCGGCTGGCACTACTCCGATTACTACACCAACGCTTATGCGCTAAACCAATTTCTCGCCAACCGCGGTTACATAGTTTTGTCGGTGAACTATCGCCTCGGCATCGGCTATGGACACGAGTTTCATCGTCCCCCGAATGCCGGGGTTCAGGGCGCGTCTGAGTACCTGGACGTGAAGGCCGGCGCCGAGTATTTGCAGCGATTGCCGCAGGTTGATGGTAAGCGCATTGGGATCTATGGCGGCTCATACGGCGGTTTTCTCACTGCGCTCGCCCTTGCGCGCGACTCGAAATTGTTTGCCGCCGGAGTCGACATTCACGGTGTACACAACTGGACCGCGGAACGTGCGGCCGGGTTGCTTGAGAGCCGTTATGAAAAGCCGCCGGACGTTCAGCGCGCGCTCGACGTCGCGTGGCAGTCGTCGCCGATCTCTGCGATGTCGACGTGGAAATCGCCCGTGCTGGTGATTCACGGCGACGACGATCGCAACGTTCGCTTCAGTCAAACAACAGATCTTGTCCGACGTCTGGAGCAAGCTCGCGTGCCATTCGAAGAGCTGGTGATACCTGACGACACGCATCACTTCATGCGTCATACGAACCTCGTGCGGGTCAACAGTGCGACCGCAAACTTCTTCGACCGGTTCTTCGGCATGAGTCGCGGCAGCGAGTAACTGAAGTGGAAAACGTCGAAACCGCGCCGGAAAAGGTGCAACACTTTCCGTGCCCAGCTTGCGGAGCGGATTTGTTGTACGAGCCGCAAGACGGGTTTCTGACCTGCCCGTATTGCGGGCACAAGGAAGCCGTTGCGGAAAGCGCAGGTGCAGTTCAGGAGCGTCCGTTTGAACAACACGTTCGCCTGCGCGCGGAGGAGATGGGCCAACTGGCCGCGAACGCGCTTGAAGTTCAATGCCAGAGCTGCGGTGCGAAGTCGCTGTTCGTGCCGCCGGAAGTGGCCGGTCGTTGTGAATTTTGCGGCGTGCAGATTGTGGCCCAACCGAAGTCTGCGGATCCGATCGTTGCTCCCGAGGGCTTGCTTCCGTTCAGCATTTCGTCAAAGGAGGCGGGCACAAATCTGCACGACTGGCTATCGTCGCGATGGTTTGCCCCGAACGGGCTGAAGCAATTTGCGCAGCCGGAAGCGATACACGGGATCTATATTCCGTTCTGGACCTACGACTCAAACACCAGGACTCAATACACCGGCCAACGCGGCGATTATTACTACGTAACCGAAACCTACTACGAACGCGATGCGCAGGGGCGCGACGTCCAGCGTACGCGACAGGTCCGTCACACGCGCTGGTCCCACGCCTCCGGCACGGTAGGGCGACAGTTTGACGACGTTCTGATCCCGGCCACGACTTCACTATCTACCAACCGGCTGCACGCATTGGAGCCGTGGGACATGGCTAACTTGAAACCCTACAATCCCGCGTTTCTTTCAGGTTTCAAAGCGCAACGTTATCAGGTGGACCTCGATCAGGGGTTTGAGAGCGCGAGGGTGTTGATGGCGAACATAATCGAAGGCGATGTACGTGAGGACATCGGCGGCGACGAGCAGCAGATCGACGACATGAGCACGCAGTATTTCGACACGACCTTCAAACATCTGCTGCTGCCGGTCTATGCGGGCGCGTATCGTTTCAACGG
>Ga0068859_100004547_pt1 | contig 14146 bp, 9 predicted proteins | sample KBSSwiS22_FD_66585 | JGI IMG/M metagenome (GOLD analysis project Ga0068859, IMG submission 66585) | Switchgrass rhizosphere microbial communities from Kellogg Biological Station, Michigan, USA - KBS Switchgrass S2-2 | ecosystem: Host-associated > Plants > Roots > Rhizosphere > Soil ... | reverse complement strand
AGATTTCCACCACATCGACTCGTTCGAGCGGGTGCGTCAGGGCCGAGCCCACCGTGACGCCGCTCCCCAGACCGATGATCGCGACGTCGTGCGGGTTGTCGTGCAGCAGCAACGGAACGTGACCGAGCAGCTTCTGCGTCAGCATGTCGCTGCGATTCGACGCATCGACTTTGCCGTCCACTGCCAACGTCAGGGTCCCGGTGAGGCGCTTCACCGAGACGGTCGCCGAGGCGCCGTCCCGATCGTAGAGGAGCGTGCCGGCACGCAGTTGTGTATCGAGGTCGAGATCCTTCGGGACATAGGGAGCGTAGAGATAGGCTCCGCTGGCGAGGAGCGCCCGATCCCACTGCGGGCCGAACATCAACACCAGGACGGCTGCCAACGCCGCAGTGGCACCCGTCGTTTGTGCTCCGGCGGTCAGTCCCCCGGCAAGTATCAGCACGACGACCGCGGCAATCACTGCCGCAGTGACGATCTCGAACGTCGCGTGCAGGCCCAGAGCGGGGATGAACACGAAGCCGCAGAGCAGCGACCCGGCAACGGCGCCGAGCGTGTTGACGGCGTAGACGATGCCGAACTGCGCGGACGAGCGGTGACCGGCGTCCCCGATCGACAGCGCCAGCGGAAACGCTGCGCCAAAGCAGATCGCCGTCGGAACAATCAGCGCCGCGGTCAGCAACGTGCCCTGTCGAAGAAGCGGGCCGAAGGCGATGGACGACGTCGCCATGTGGTGAGCGACCAGATGCGGCACCGTTCCACCCGCGAGGGCCGCCGTCCACGCATTCGCGATCGCCGCGCCAGCGAGTGCGAGCATCAACCAGGTCAGTCGATTCTTTGCACGGCCGCTGATCCAGGTGCCCAACGCAGATCCGGCGGCCACTCCGGCGATGACCGCCGCCAGCGTGGCCGCGAACGCGTAGATCGTCGGACCCAGGACCAGCGAGAGAATCCGCGTCCAGACGATCTCGTGGATGAGCGCGGCAAATCCGGAGAGTCCGAGAACGGCGGCAGGCACCCAATTGGGCGCAGGCGTCGCCGCAACGTTAACGGCCTGCCGCAGTTCTTTTGCGCGTTTGCGTTTGTGCTTGTCTGATGGCGTCGAAGTCGCCGCCGACCTGGCCGACTGCGGGTTCGCACCCGCGACCGCCTGTGATGAGCGCGAGCGTTCGAACACGCTGGCGATCCCGACGCCCAACACCGCTAGAAGACTGGCACCAATGCCCATGCGTGTGGTGGCACTCAGGCCAACCGTTGGGATCAGGATGAAACCCGAAACGAGGGCCCCGGTCGCGGCGCCGGTCGTGTTCAGGGCGTAAAGAAGGCCGGTGCGGCGCGCCGGGTCGTGGTGGTCGCTGGCAAAAAAACGAACCGCCATCGGAAACGTGCCGCCGAGCGCGGCGGCGGGGATGAACACCATGACCAGACAGGAGAGGAGGCGGACTGCCGGGAAGAGGATTCCGGGCGAGCCATCGGCATAGGCCGATCGAAGAACCGGGATCAGGCCGCCAACTTCATACGGCAGCACGACCGCGACCACGGCGACGAGAAGCTCCAGGCCGATGTAGATGTAAAGGCTCTGAAGCTTCGAAATTCGAGGAGAGAGGAGGGCGCCTGCGGCAGCTCCGGCAGCCAGTCCGCCAAGAAAAGCGCCGACAACGGCGCTGGCGGCCGCCGTCGTGTGACCCAGATACAGCGTCAGCAGACGCGTCCAGCAGACTTCGTAGAGCAGGCCGGCAAATCCGGAAGACCAGTACGCGGCGAGAAACAGCCAAGGCACGCGCCAGCAGTTTACCCGTGTACGTGAAGTCCGGGCTTCGCCCCTAGTTGCCGATGGTCAGTTCATTCCGCACACGGTATCCGGACGAACGCTCGATCGCAATCTGCTCCGCGATGGCGCGCTGGTCGTCGGACGGGACGCGCCCCCTCAAAATCACGGTTCGCGTCGTGCCGTCCGTATCGACGTCGATGCCTTTGGCGGCCACACGCTTGTCCGTGAGTAACGCCGTCTTGACGTTCACCGTTTGAGCCGCAGCCTCCGCGGCGACAGTCGCTGTGCGCGCCGCCGCCGACGTCGCCTGCGTCGCGCGGTCTGCCGCCTCGCTCGCCTTGATTGCCGCCTTCTTGCTGTTGATCTCGGTGTCGCGTTTGATGCCGATCGCGGTGTTGTCGCAGGCCGCCACAGATACAACGACTCCGGCTGCGCACGTCCACACGGACAGTCGCCGCACACATGTCTTCATTTGACGACCTCCTCTATATGGTTCGAGCAAGCCACGTGCCCGCGCCTGTCCAGCGCATCGAAGCGCGTCGCAACGGCGCGGCAATTAGTGGCCGTCTGCTTGCACCATGTATGAATAATGGTCGCGCGGAGAGAAGGTCCTTACCACTATATCGTCCTCACCAGCGCGGCCGTCGCCGCAGCCGTGCTCAGCTTCGTTGTCTATCGTTACAGCCATCAGATCGACCTGATGGCCGCTCAGTTTCAGCTCGAAACCGGGCCACAGGCATCCCTGCTCTACGATCGCCATGGACAGTTGATGTTTTCGCTGCACGAGGAAGAGCGGATCGTCCGTCATCTTGACCAGTTGTCTCCGCCGATCGTGCCGGCGGTGCTTTCCGCCGAGGACCAGCACTTTCGATCCCATCGTGGCGTGGACATGGTCCGGATGGCTGGCGCGGCCTGGTACGACGTCAAGTCGCGTCATCTCTCACAGGGGGCGAGCACCATCACGCAACAGCTCGTACGCTCGCAGGCGCTCGGTCGGGAACGAACCTGGTCGAGAAAGTGGCGTGAAATTCTGCTGGCGCTGCGAATCGAGCGGAGATTCTCGAAGGATGAAATTCTCGAGACATATCTGAACCGCATTTACCTGGGCGATGGCTACTTCGGCATTCAGGCCGCCGCCCGAGGCTACTTCGACAAGGACGCGTCGGCGTTGAGCATTTCCGAGGCGGCGCTGCTGGCGGGCATCATTCGCTGTCCATCAACGTGTTCGCCGCGTAGCCAACCCGAGCGTGCCCGACGGAGGCGCGAAGCCGTGTTGCGGACGATGTTGAGCAACGGTGAGGTCCCTCCTGACCAGTACACCGCCGCGCTCGCCGATGCTCCTGCGATCAAGGCGAAACGCGGCGACGGCATCTTTCCGGTACACGAGGATGAACGCGATCCCGCCGGCCTCTACTTCATCGACGCGGTTCGCCGTGAGCTGAACATGCGATTCGGAGAGGGCGGAGTGCTGCGAGGCGGATTGCGTGTCTACACCACGCTTGATCCTCAGGTGCAGCGGGCTGCCGAAGACGCGATCGCAAGCAGGCTGTCGGAGTTGGACGCGCGTGAGACCGCCGCGCACCGCGCGCAGTACGCGGACAATCCGATCCAAGCCGGACTGGTCGCCATCGATCCTCGATCGGGTGATGTGCTCGCTCTGGTTGGCGGCCGCGATTTTCACACGACGCCCTTCAACCGCGCCGTGCAGGCCCTTCGTCAGCCGGGCTCGGCGTTCAAGCCGATTGTCTACGCGGCGGCGCTTGAAAATGGTTTCATGCCAAGCAGCCTGCTCGACCATCTGGACGAACCGATCGAATCGACCGGCGGTGGATGGTTGCCCGCTGACGAGCACGAAGGATCCACGTTCACGCTGCGACAGGCGCTGGTCGTCTCGAGCAATCGTGCCGCGGCCTCGTTGCTTCAGCGCGTCGGCATCGGCACGGCGCAGACATACGCCAGGCAAATGGGTATCAGCACGCCGATGCCGTCGATTCCGTCACTGGCGCTCGGCACGGCCGAGGTGTCGCTCATCGATCTGACCTCCGCGTATGGCGTGTTCGCGAATAACGGCTCGCTCGCCCCTTACCATCTCATCGCCCGCGTCGAAGACAGCGCCGGCGACGTACTCTGGCAGCCGGCGAGAACGACAAGAACGGTGCTGAGGCCGCCGACGGCGTTTCTGATGTCGTCGATGCTTGCTGATGTCATGACTCGCGGCACCGGCACTGCAGCGCGTTCGGAAGGGTTCAAGCTCCCTGCCGGCGGCAAGACGGGCACGACCAACGATTCCGTCGATGCGTGGTTTATCGGCTACACGCCGAATCTGGTCGCCGGGGTCTGGTTCGGTCGCGATCTGCCCGCGGAAATCGTGCGTCACGCAACCGCCGCGACGATTGCCGTGCCGGCGTGGGGGCGCTTCATGAAGCAGGCCACGGCCAACGACGCACCGAATTGGTACGCCGTCCCGCCAGACTTTGAAAAAGTTCCGATTTGTCAGATCAGCGGGATGAGAGCGACCACCGCCTGCCGTCTTGCGGCGGCAAATCACGAGGGCGCGGTCGTGGATGACTATTTTCCGAAGGGCACGTCACCGAAAGAACCGTGTTCGGTGCACGTCGAGATGTTGACGCTTCCCGGGACGATCGAGCGCCCGGACGATCAGCCGGTGGTGACGACCGGGGTGACGCCGGTGGCTCCGGGGTTGCCGTCGCAGTTGCCGAGGAATTGAGACGAGGCCAGCCACTTCGGATCCGGATAGTAGGCAAACACCAGCCCCGAACCTTTCACCGTATCGATCAGATCATGCGCGACGGTCTCGCGAACGGCCGGGCAACCCCAGCTTCGACCGAGACGGCCCTGCGCCCGCACGATCGTGTCGCTCACATAGCGCGCCCCGTGCATCACGATGGCGCGTTCCATGGCGTGATCGTTGAAGCCGACATCGAGTCCTTCGAGCCGCAGCGAGTAGCCGTTCTTGCCGACGTAGGTGTCCCTGGTTTCGAACAAGCCAATGCTCGATCGATGCGTTTCGTTCTCGTTGGAAAACAGCGTGGGAATGTTGTTGCCGCTGCCCTGGCCGTGCGCCACGAGCTCTTCGAAGAGTAGCGTGTGCGTCCGAAGGTCGAGGACCCACAGCCGTTTCTGCGTCGACGGCTTCGTGTAATCAATCACCGTCAGTGTCCCCGGACTCGTGACCTTGCCGGATTGCACAGCGCATCCGGCTGCGTTGAGCGCGAGGCTCAAGACCCGCTGATCGATTGATCCAAGACGAGATTTTTCCCATCCGGCTGCCGAAGCCGAGCTGGCGTGCACGCCTTTTGCCTCGCCCGGCCGGCCTTCCAGCGCAGCCGTGGGCACTGCCGCGGCCACCACAGCCGCAGTAAGGATGAGCGCCGGGCGCAAGAATCCGGCGCAAAGCTTTCCCATGCTTTTCATTACGCGAAACACTTTTTAATGGAACAGGATGCGAAGCGCAGCCGATCTACGCGACGCGTGGCTCCAGTGTAGCGTGACAGGGAAGCGAACGGGAAGCCCGACGGGGATATTTTTTACTTAATCAGCTTCAGTTGACGTGTCTCGTATCCGTACACATCAGGCAGGAAATACAGGCCATTCTCTTCGTCGACCCACGTCGTGAAGTAGGCGATATGCACGGGGATGGTTTCAGCCAGCTTCACGTATTTCTCGACGCCGGCGTTCATCGCCGCTGAAATCCGTTCGGCCGTCCATTCCGCGTCGTCTCGCAGGACATACGCCGCCAGCGCCTCGGGCTCCTCCACCCGTACGCAGCCATGGCTGAACGCGCGGCTGGTGCGTGCAAACAATTTGTCGGCCGGCGTGTCGTGAAGGTACACGTTGAACCCGTTGGGAAACAGGAACTTCACGTGACCGAGCGCATTTTTTGCGCCTGGCCGCTGACGAAACGACAGATCCTTCAGCTCATCCGGGTCGTACCAGTTGACGTCTTCAGGATTGACGATCCTGGCGCCCCCCTTGGTCCGCCGCACGACCTCGATTTGATTGCGCGCCAGGTAATTGGGATCCTGACGGATGGCCGGCGCGGTTTCGCCTTCGGCGATGCTATCCGGCACGTTCCAGAACGGACTGAAAACGACCGTCTCCATATTGCCGCTGAAGATCGGCGTCTCGTGTCCTGGTTTTCCGACGACGACGCGGATGGCCCTGACGGTCTGCCCGTTCTCGCGCAGCATCAGGAGATACGACGGGATATTGACCAGGAAGTGTCGCGATCCCAGATCGTCTGGCATCCATCGCCAGCGCTCGAGGTTCATCTCGACCTGACGAATGCGCGCCGCCAGCGGAACATTCATCGCGATCAGCGTGGGTCGATCGGCGATGCCGGTGGGCTTCATCGCGTGATGTTCCTGGAACACCCGAACTGCTGCTTCTACGTCCTGGTCATACGAGGTGTTGCCGGCATCTCCACCCTGCGGCAAGTCGCCGCTCGCCGCGAGTCGTTGTCGGAGTGTGACGACGGCCGCATCGGACATTCCCGGCTTCAGCAGCCGCAGAGGAACCTGCGGCCAGCCGCCTTTCGAGTCCTGTGCGCGCAGGTCCCTGAGGGCCTGCTTCAGGGCGCGGTATTCAGCGTGTTGCGGCTCGAGGCGATCGATCCAGTGCGACAGCGAGTCGTGACCTGCCTGATCCAGCGAGGCAGAGAAGTCCTGACTTGGTCGCTGATTTTTCCAGGTCGGCTCGATTGCCGTCGGCGAAGTCCGGCCCACCGCCGCGTCGTGCGCAAACGCGAGCAGCACTTTCCGCACGTCGCGGTCGAGCGCTGCGAGTTGCGTGGAACGATCTGCGGCGCTGCGGTCCCCGTGCTTCAGCCGTTCAATGGAGGCTTCGAGCCTGGGCAGGTTGTAGTTGGTGATCTCAAGCCCGCGGTCCGGCGCCGTCTGCAGCAGTTCCACCGCTTCCGTTGCCCGAGTGAGCGTGTGTTCATCGGCTGGCGCGGATGCCGTAGCGGCCGCCGCTTTATTGGCGACCGTCGCCTCGACGATCGGCATCGTCGTCACCGTCTCGCGGTGCGAGTAGAACCCGAAGCCGACAACGGCGACGGCAAATACGGCCGGCAAAAAAGCTCGCACACCATACATTGAGCAAGGAACAAGCCCACCCGCAAGCTCATCAAAATACGCCGACGTTTTCCGGCGAATCCCTCTAATTTCCCTCTGAGGACGCGTGATAACGTGATCAGCTCATGCGTCAGGGCTCGAGTCGACGCGGCTGGTCATTTCCTCTTCGTGCCCACTTGCTGTTTCTCGTGGTGGGCACTTTGTTGCCTACGCTCGCGCTCACTGCTGTGCTGACGTTGCGGGTCGTCTCAGATGGCCGCGAAGCGGTGCGGCGACAGTTGCTCGAGGCGGCCAAGGCAGAAGCGGCGATTGTCGACGCAGAACTGCTCGGCACCATTCGCGCCCTCCGGACACTCGCGGAATCGAGCACGCTCCAGGCTGACGATCTGGACGCCTTCCGCGAGGAAGCCGGCCGGGTCAAGCAGACACAACCGTCGTGGGCGGACGTGGTCATCCACACGCCGAAAGGGATGGCGGTTGCGAATGTGGCGAAGTCGTTCGGCGCGGTGGTGCCATCGGTGCTGGAGGGTGACAGCCTCGCGCAGATCGTGGCGACACGCGAGCCGCTCATCGGCAATCTCCGAGGCGGCAGCGATTTCGGCGAACAACTGGCGTTCCCGGTCCACGTGCCGGTGATGCGTGAAGAGCGTCTTGTCTACATTCTTTCGGCCGTGATCACTCCCGATCGCCTCGCCAATCTATTGCGCGGCCAGAGCGCGCTGTCCGACGAATGGGTCCGTGGCGTCGTCGACAACAGGGGCGTGCTGGTGGCGCGAACCCGTGATGCGGAGCGGTTTGTCGGTCAGAAAGGCACGCCGGAATTTCTCAAGCGCTACAGCACGGTGAACGAAGACGTCTATCGCGACACGACGCTCGAGGGCCAGCAGGTCTACGGCGCCTACGCGAGGGCGCCGATGTCGCGATGGATTGCCGGCGTGGCGGTTCCCGCAGCGGTCGTGGATGCCGCATTTCAGCGATCTCTGTTCGTCGTGAGCGTGTTTGGCGTCGTGCTGCTGATGGTGGGGTTCGGCGGCGCGTTCGAGATCTCCCGCCGGATTTCGCGCGACATCGCGCTGGCGGCAACGGCGGCCGATCGTATTGCCCGCGGCCATCGGGCCGAAGTCGTGTGGTCGCCGGTCTCTGAGGTGGGCCGGCTGTCCGATGCGCTGGTGCGATCGGCTGAGCTCCTCGACGCGAGACAGCGTGACCGCGATGAACAGGTCGCGCAGGCTGATGCGGCCCGCAAGGAGGCGGAGGCAGCCAGAGTCGAGGCCGAAAAAGCGCGCCTCGATGCCGAGGCCGCGCGCGTCGAGGCGGAAGAAGCCGACAGCGCCAAAGACGACTTTCTGGCCATGCTCGGCCACGAGCTTCGCAATCCGCTGGCGCCGGTGTTGACGGCCCTGGAACTGATGCGTCTGCGCGGCGAGGCGTCGTCTCAGCGCGAGCGCGAGATCATCGAACGGCAGGTCCGGCACCTCACCCGCCTCGTCGAAGATCTGTTCGACGTGTCCCGGCTGCGTCGCGGCCGCGTCGAGTTGCGCCAGCGTCCGTTTGAAATCATTCGATCGATCGAGAAGGCGGTCGAGATCTCGAGCCGGTTGCTGACCGATCGCGGTCACAAGCTGACGATCGACGTCTCAGCCGTCGGGCTGGTGGTGGACGGCGACGAAACGCGGCTCGCGCAAGTGTTCGCCAACCTGTTGGCCAACGCCGCCAATTACTCCAATCGTCCCGGGCATATCGTGCTTCGCGGTTCGGTCGAGTCCGGCATGGTCGTGGTTCGCTGCGAAGACGATGGCATGGGCATCGGGCCGGATCTGCTGCCGAGGGTGTTCGACTTGTTCAAGCAGGGGCAGCAGTCGCTGGATCGGCGGAGGGGCGGCCTCGGACTCGGCCTCGCGGTGGCGAAGACACTCGTCGAGCTCCACGGCGGTACGATCGAAGCCGCCAGCGACGGTCCCGGACAGGGCAGCGTATTTACGGTCAGGCTTCCTGTGGCGACGCCGGCCTCGGCTGATCCCGTGTCTCAGCAGCCGCGCGCCGTGACGCCGCGGGCTGGCGGCCGCGTGCTCGTCGTCGACGACAACCGCGACGCCGCGCAACTGCTGGCCGAGACGCTCCGATTCGGCGGCTTCGAGGTGGCCACCGCGTTCGACGGCATCGAGGCGTTGCAGACACTCAAAACCTTCCGGGCTGATGTCGCGATTCTCGACATCGGCCTGCCGTCCATGAACGGTCTCGAACTGGCCCGTCAGCTGCGTGACGTGGATGCGACGCGAGCGATCCGACTGATCGCGTTGACCGGTTACGGTCAAAAGGCCGACTTTTCGGCATCGACCGCGGCCGGTTTCGATCTGCATCTGGTCAAACCGGTGACGACCGACGTGCTGTTGGCGGCGGTCAGCGCCTGAGACCGCCCCAAAAGACTGTCCGGCTGAATCGGGGACGCGTCCGGTAGGATCTGCCGAGGAGATTCCGATGATCAGATTGCGTTCTGTCACCCGTGCCGCATTGGCCGCTCTGACGCTTCTCACTGCAGGTGCTGGTAAATCACTGGCTGGGGACGACAGCGAACGGCTGCTCACGGTCGATCACTACGTCACACTGAAATCCACGGTGCCGGCCATTGCCGGTCAGACGTCGACGATTTACGTGCGCGAAAAAGTGCAGGCGGGTCCGGCGCTTCGCAGCGCCACGCTCGCCGATCGAGTGGTGCTCTTCGTCCACGGCGCCGGTACGCCTGCCGAAGTCGCCTTCGACGTTCCCTTTCAGGACTACAGCTGGATGGCCTATCTCGCCCAGGCCGGCTACGACGTGTTCTCGATGGATACCACCGGCTACGGCCGCTCGACGCGGCCGGCGCCGATGAACGATCCGTGCAATCTCGCCAAGGATCGTCAAGTGCCGTTCGCTCCGGCGCCGTGTGCACCGAGCTACCCGCATCAGTTGACGACGATTCAGTCCGACTGGGACGACATCGGCGCGGCGGTGGACTACGTGCGGGCGCTGCGGCATGTGGACAAGGTGAGTCTGATTGCCTGGTCGCTCGGCGGTCCGCGCGCGGGAGGCTATGCGGGTCAGCATCCGGAAAAGGTTTCGAAGCTGGTGCTGCTCGCGCCGGCCTACAACCGCGGCACGCCCGCAACGGCGCCGGCGCAAATGAGCAACGGCGCCGCGTTCAACACGCAGTCGCGTGAAGACTTCGTCGTCAACTGGGACCGGCAGGTCGGCTGTTCCGACCAGTACGAGCGCGCCACGAGCGACGCAGTCTGGACCGACATGCTGGCGTCCGATCCGGTCGGCGCGACGTGGGGGCCGGGCGTGCGGCGGGCGCCTCAGACGGCGGTATGGGGATGGACGCCGGCGATCGCCGGCAAGACGATGATTCCGACGCTGATGGTGTCGGGCGTACACGACAAGCAGGTGCCGCCGCAGCGTGTGCAGGAATTGTTCGCGGATCTTGGCGCGACGCAGAAGGTGTTCGTCGATCTGGCGTGCTCGTCGCACAACGCGATGTGGGAGAAGAACCATCTGCTGCTGTTCCGCGCCTCGCTGGAGTGGCTCACCAGCACGACGGTGAACGGCACGAAGTCCGGGCCGATGAAGCTTGGGTACGAGGGAGGAGGTAGTCGCTAGTCGCCAGTCGCCAGTCGCGAGTCGTCACGAAACCACGAAATCACGAATTATTCTGAACTGAAGTCTTCGTGTATTCGTGTTTTCGTGACCACGGTAGGCTCGCGGCCACCGTCACCGGTTTCTCGAGCGCGACGGACTATCGCGAGGGTTGGTGACCGGCGACTTGTGACTGGCGACCAGCGACTCTCCTACGCGCGACCGGCGAACTCGCGCGTCTCCGTGTGCACTTTGACCTTCTCGCCCTCTTTGATGAAGAGCGGCACGCGGATCTCGAGACCGGTTTCGAGCGTGGCAAGCTTGGTGACGCCGCCGCTGGCGGTATCGCCGCGGACGCCCGGCTCGGTGTAGGTGACCTTCAGCTCGACGTGCGGCGGCAACTGCAGACCGATCGGATTGCCGTTGTATTTGTGAATCTGCACGTTGACGTTATCGACGAGCAGTTTCCGATCGTCGCCGAGAACCTCGCTGCGGAGCGTCAGGGTCTCGTAGCTCTCCTGATCCATGAAATGGTAGCCGTCGTTGTCGGCGTACATGTATGAGGCGGTGATCTGCACGAGATCCGGCTCGCTGAATTTCTCGCCGGCCTTGAAGGTCTTGTCGAACACCGCGCGGGTCAGGAGGTTTCGCATCTTGAGGCGGACGAGAGTCTGGCCGCCCCTGGCGGTCGGCCTCGAAATTTCCACGTCCAGACAGTGGTACGGCGCGTCTTCGAACTCGAAGTACATCTTGCGCTTGATATCGATTGCCTCAATCAACCCAGCCATCACGCGTAATCCTATGCGATATTGTTGGCTCCTGGAGAGACCGCATGATTAGATCCGTTCTGACTGGTGTATCGCAGCAGTGGCATCGACTCATCCCGAGTGTGGCAAGGCCTGACCGCGCGTGGCTAAAACCCCGCGGTCAGAACGGATTCAGGCCGATACGCCGATGGACTCGCATGAGTGTGCTGGCAACCCTGGTGACAGTGGCGGCGTTGACCGCGTGGCTGGCGCCGTCACAAACCGCGGCGCAGGGCGCCGGCGTCCGCCATCGCATGACCAGGATCACGGACACCATTTATCGCGCCGACGCCGCCGGCACGCCCGGCATCAATTCGACGTCCTGGGTCTTCATCAACGACGCCGATGTGCTCGTGACCGACTCGGAAGGCTCTCCGGCGTCCGCGCAGTCGCTGCTGGCCGGCGTGGCGAGCGTCACCGGTAAACCGGTTCGCTATCTCGTCGACACGCACTTTCACATCGATCACGCCTACGGCAACAGCGCGCTGCCGTCGAGCGTCCAGATCATCGGCAGCGACTTCACGCGCCGTATGCTGCTTGGGCCCGAAGCGCGGCAAGGTGTCACCTTCAAGAACTTCACCGACCCGATTCCGGGGCGCATCGACAATCTCCGCAAGCAGATCGCCGCCGAAACCGACGCGCAGAAGAAGGCGACCCTCGAAGGTCAGGTGGCGTCGCAGGAAGCCACGCTGAAGGTGTACTCAGGCAATTTCCCGCTCCAGCCGCCCAGCGTCACGGTAAAGAGCAGCATGTCGATCTGGTCGGGCAGCAAGGAATTCCAGATCATGTGGATCGGACGCGCCCATACCGCCGGCGACCTCGTCGTCTATGTGCCGTCGGAGCGCGCGGCGGCGAGCGGCGACATCCTGTTCAAGTCGATGGTCGGCTGGCAGGGCGACGCCTTTCCGAACGATCATCCGGCCACGCTCGATGCCTTGAAGAAGCTCGACCTCGATGTCGTGCTTCCCGGTCACGGCGATCACATTCAGGGCAAGGCCAACATCGACACGGCGATCGCCAACATGCAGGCCTACCTGCGTGACGAATGGCAGCAGGCATCGGACGCGAAGAAGCAGGGCGCCTCGCCCGACGACGCGTTGAAGAAGATGGACCTGTCGAAATTCCGCGATGCTTATGGAAACGGGATCACGCCGAGCCTCGCCGCCGTTCGGCGGATGTACGAGATCATGGACGGCAAAGCGGTGATGAACTGAGTCCGAGCCGGATGCACCGTCGCGAGTTCCTGCGCGCGCTCACCATCGGCGCCGCAGGACTCGCCATCGGCTCCAGCCGCCTGCAGGCCTGGCAGGAGCGAACGCTCAGAGAGCGCTTTCCCGATCTTCCTCGACACTTCATCTTCGAGTACTACCCGTGGTACGGCGCGAGTCCATTCCGGCACTGGGATCAGGACGGCCACGTCCCGCCGCTTGATCTCGCTTCGAACTATGTCCCGCTGCTCGGTGCCTACGATTCCGGATCGACCGGCGTGATCGAACGTCACGCCGCCTGGATGAAGAGCGCTGGCGCCGGCGCCGTCAACGTCAGCTGGTGGGGGAAGGACAGCGACACCGATCGGCTGGTGCCCACCCTGATGGACGTGATGGCCGCTCATGACCTGCGCGTGACCTTTCACCTCGAACCGTATGGAAATCGTCACGCTGCCGCGTACGCCAGCGATATCGAGTACCTGATTCGCACGTACGGCGACCGGCGCCGGTGGGACAGCCTGCTGCTCCTTCGCCACGAAGACGGGTCGATCGGCCCGGTGTTCAAATCGTTTCGGACCATTCTTCCCAGCGAGTCGACCGACTGCCACGGTCGCACGTCACCAATTGCCGACCACACGCCCGACGCCGAATGGCGGAGGCAGACGGACCGGGTCCGCGAGACATTTGGCCGCGACTTTTCGCGCCTCACGCTGCTTGCCGATTCGCTCGACGTCGCGCGCACCGAGGCATCCGGCTTCGATGGCATCGCGATCTACGACAACTACGTGCGCCCCGAAACGTGGCCCGGCGTGGCCGAGAACTGCACAGCCCGCGATCTGGTCTTCTCGTTCAACGTCAATCCAGGCTTCGACGGCGTTGTCGATCTCAATCCGCCGCCCGATGGGTGTTACATGCCGTTACCGATCGAGCCGGGGCCTCGGGACTATCGATGGGATCGCCCAGCCGATCGCGAGCGAGCCGCTGCCGAAAGCGCCGCCAGGATTGCCACCACCTTTCAGACAACGGTGGCGCTCCAGACCGATGAACGGTTCTCCAATAGGAAGCACGGCTTCTTTCTTGTCTACCTGAACTCGTTCAACGAGTGGCACGAGGGACATCAGTTCGAACCGATGCAGAACGGCGACGCGCTGTCGGACGCGCAACGCGCCCGCTCGTATCACAATCCTGCGGACGGCGGCTATCGACTCAAGAGGCTGGCCGCATTGCTGACGACCATCGAGTGATGGGGCACCCGGAGCTGACGATGTCCGCGTGGCTGCGGTTCGACAGCATCCGCCGCGGCCTCGACCGGGTCAGCCCGTCCCGCGTCCTGGAATTCGGCGCCGGAGAAGGGGCGATCGGCGCCTGGCTCGCCAGCCGTTACGACTATGTCGGCGTCGAGCCGGATGAAACATCACAGACGGTGGCGGCTGGCAGGCTGCACGCGGCCGGACGAGGCCTCGTGGTGCGGTCCCTCGCATCGGATTCGCCGCCGGTCGATGTGGTGTGCGCATTCGAAGTGCTCGAGCACATTCAGGATGATGCCGCTGCCTTGAAGATGTGGCGCGATCAGCTCAAGCCGCGAGGCCACCTTCTCATCAGCGTACCGGCTCATTCAGCCCGATTCGGCGTGTCCGATCGGTATGTGGGACACTT
>Ga0068859_100004544_pt1 | contig 14152 bp, 17 predicted proteins | sample KBSSwiS22_FD_66585 | JGI IMG/M metagenome (GOLD analysis project Ga0068859, IMG submission 66585) | Switchgrass rhizosphere microbial communities from Kellogg Biological Station, Michigan, USA - KBS Switchgrass S2-2 | ecosystem: Host-associated > Plants > Roots > Rhizosphere > Soil ... | reverse complement strand
CCGTCCCCACCGCCGAGGCCAAGGCGATGGCGCGCCGGCTGGCGCGCGAGGAGGCCATCTTCGGGGGGACGTCGTCCGGGGCCAACGTCGTGGCCGCCCTCCAGGTGGCGGAGCGCATGGGCCCGTCGGCCACCGTCGTCACGCTCGTGGTCGACTCGGGACTGAAGTACCTGAGCACCGACGTGTATAAGACGAGCTGAATGGCAGCGAGAGGCCGGAAGGCGACAGGCCGACACGCCGCCGCGGCGAGGGCGGCCGTGCGCGAGTCGCGCGAGAAGGTGCGGGCGTACTTCGCGAAGCAGCCGGCCGCCCAGCGGAAGGCCCTGGCCACGCTGCGCAGCGCCATCCGCTCGGCCGCGCCCGGCGCGGTCGAGTCGTTCGGTTACGGGATCCCTGCCTTCCGGATCGACGGCAAGACGCTCGTCTGGTACGCCGCCTGGAAGGCCCACACCAGCCTTTATCCGATCGGCGCTGCCATCGTGCGCGCCCACGCGGCGGCCGTCGAAGGGTACGAGACGTCCAAGGGCACGATCCGCTTCCCGCTTGCCGAGCCCGTGCCGGTGGGTCTCGTGAAGCGGCTGGTCAAGGCGCGGATCGCGCAGGTGCGCGGTGAGGAGGCCGTGCGCGGTCGCGCCGGCACGAGATGAACGACGTCCCGACGCTCGACATCCGGCGGCGCGCGGAATGGCGGACCTGGCTGCGCGAGAATCACGCCACCAGCCCCGGGGTCTGGCTGGTGTTCCACAAGAACCACACGGGCGTGGAGTCCATCCCGTACGAGGACTCGGTGCGCGAGGCCCTCTGCTTCGGATGGATCGACGGCCTGATCAAGCGGCTGGACGAGGAGCGCTACGCGAGGAAGTTCGCGCCGCGCAGGCCGGGGAGCCGATGGTCGGACATCAACCGGCGGCGCTGGGCGGCGCTCCGGAAGGCGGGAATGTTGGCGGAGGCCGGCCTTTCGGCGTCGCCCGCCGGCAGGGCGAGCGCGCGGCCGCCCGCCATCCCGGAGCTTCCGGCCTACATCGCCCGGGCCTTCAAGGCCAACCGGAAGGCCTGGACGTTCTTCCGCGGCCTGCCGCCGGGCGCGCGGCGCCTGTACGTCGGATGGATCCACACGGCCCGGCGGCCGGAGACGAGGCAGCGGCGGATCCGCGAGTCGATCGCGCTGCTGGCCGCGGGCAAGCGGCTCGGGCTGAGGTGAGCATGGTGGGTTTCGTCGACCTGAAGCGGTTCGACACGCCGGACGAGGTGCGGGTCTTCGAGAAGGGCCGCCTGGCGGTGGTGAAGGTGGGCGGGATGACGCTGGGCCGCGCCGAATACGAGCCCGGCTGGAAGTGGTCGAGCCACGTCGGTCCCACGGTCGGCGCCGCGCGCTGCACCGTCCCGCACGTGGGCATCGTGCTGTCGGGCACCGCCACGGTGGCCTTCGAGGACGGCCGCGTCATCGAGCTTCGCGAGGGGTCGGTCTTCCACGTGTCCGCCGATCCGCACGATAGTTGGGTGGTGGGCGACCGGCCATACGTCTCGCTCCACCTGATGGGCGCCGACTCCTACGCGAAACGCTGAGACGCGGGGTCGAGAACTGATCCGGGTGCTGGTGAGCGCGTGCCTGCTGGGCGAGAAGGTCCGCTACAACGGGGCCGACGCGGCCTCCGGCAGCCGGATCCTCGAGGACTGGGTGCGCGAAGGCCGCGTGGTGCCCTTCTGCCCGGAGGTGGCGGGCGGCCTCGGCGTGCCGCGGCCCCCGGCGGAGATCCAGGGAGCAGGCGGCGCCTCCGTACTGGACGGCGCGGCCCGCGTGCGCACGCGCACCAGTCTTGACGTGACGGACGCGTTCCTCCGCGGCGCCGAGCTGGCTCTGCGGGCGGCTCGCGAGGGCGGGGCGCGGCTGGCGGTCCTGAAGGAAGGAAGCCCGTCGTGTGGGAGCGGCTTCGTCTACGACGGGTCCTTCAGCGGCCGCCGGAAGGCCAAATCCGGCGTCACCGCCGCGCTGCTCCAGCGCAGCGGCATCGCGGTCTTCAGCGAGAACCGGCTCGAGGAAGCGGCCGAGCATCTGCGCGTCCTGGAGACGACGACGAAGGCGGGGACGTAGAATATCGGGACCGGCTCGTGGCGGCGGCTTTCAAGGAGGCGGGAATGCGGGGTAGCGGGCGGCGTCTGGCGTGGGCGTTCGGCATGGCGCTCCTGGGCAGCGGCACCGCGCTCGCGCATCCGGGCCACGGGCCCGGCGGCGGGGACTGGAGCGCGCTGCACTATCTCCGCGAGCCCGAGCATTTGTTCTTCGCGATCCCCTTGCTGGCGCTCCTGGCGCTGGTCGGAGACCGCGCGCTTCGCTCGAGACGCCGCGACCGGGTCTGAGCGGCCGTTGTACGAATCGCGCGGCACGCGGCCGGTGTCGACGGCCGTGTTCGTGCGGCGCGTCGCCGGTCACTTCGCGGTGGCCTGCTCCGTCGTGCTCATCTCGCTCGGTATGGGGATGTGGGGTTACCACGAGTTCGAGCACCTGACCTGGCTGGACGGCTTCCTGAACGCCGCGATGCTCCTGGGGGGAATGGGGCCGGTCGAAACGCCGGTTACGCGCGGGGGAAAGCTGTTCGCCGGCCTCTACGCGCTGTACGCGGGTTTGGTCTTCATCGTGGCGGCCAGCATCGTCGGAGCGCCGCTATTCCACCGCGTGCTCCACAGGTTCCACTGGAAGGCGGGCGGCCCCGACTCGGAGTAGCGGTCCGGCTAGGGCCCCGAGATCGCGACACGAAGGGCGTCCGCGCGTCCCTGCCGGCGCGCGCGCCGGTCGGGGCCCGGACCGAGCGCCGCGATCCAGCCCGCGGCGGAAGAGCCCGCCAGGAAGAGCCTGAGCAGCGCCCGGGCCCCCGGCCCTCGGTGCTTCGCGTAGAAGCGCAGGTGGCTGCGGTCGTATTCCAGGCGCGACAAGGCCGGTATCTTCTCCATGCTGCGCCCGAGGTGGTGCATGACGACGGGCTCCGGCGTGTAGAGGATGCGCCAGCCGGCCTTGCGGACGCGCAAGCAGAGGTCCACGTCCTCTTCATATAGGAAGAAGCGCTCGTCGAGGCCGCCCACGGCGTCGAGCGCGGGCTTGCGCGCCAGCAGGCACGCGCCGGAGACCCAGGCCGGCTCCTGCTCCCGCGCGCACAGGGCCGTGACCTCGCGGACGGCCTCCGGCCGCCGCTGGCGCAGCGCGCGCACCAGGCGGCGCTGGCGCCATTCGGAGAGCGGGGTGAGGTCCGGCCCGAACGAGACCTGCGGGCCGCCGTCGTGTCCCACCGTGCGCGGGCCCACGATGCCGACATCGCTGCGGGCCTCGAGGATCGCCGCCAGGCCCTCCACGGCGCCCGCGCACACCTCGGCGTCGCTATTGAGCAGCAGGACGTAGGGCGCCCGCGCCTCGCGTAGGCCGCGGTTGCACGCGGCCGCGAAGCCGAGGTTGGCGTGGTTCTCGATCACCTGGACGGCGGGATGGGCGTCGCGCACGGCATCCGCCGACCCGTCGCTGCTGCCGTTGTCCACCATGACCGTCTGGAGCGGCAGCGTGACGTGGGCCTCCAGCGAGGCCAGGCACCGGAGGAGGTGCTCGCGGGTGTTGAAGGAGACGATCACGGCGGTGACACGCGGGGCCTCGCTCACGCCGTCTCCGCCGCCGCCGCGAGCGCTTCGCGGGTGAGACGCGCGCACTCCCTCCACGAATGGCGCGCGGCCAGGGCGCGGCCGCGGGCCACGAGAGACGCGCGCAGGTCGTCGTCGCGCAGGACACGGTCCAGGGCCAGGGCCACGGCCGGCGCGTCGCGCGGGTCCACCAGCAGCGCGGCCTCGCCGAAGACCTCGCTGAGCGCCGGGCGCGTACTCGTCACCACCGGCACGCCGCGGGCCATGGCCTCGAGCGCGGGGAGGCCGAACCCCTCGTACTCCGAGAGGACGACACATGCGTCGGCGGCGGCGTAGCGGTCGGCCAGCGCCGCCTCGTCCACGAAGCCGGAGAGGCGAACGTGCTCGGCCAGGCCCGCGCGGCGGGCCAGGGCGGGCAGGTCCAGCGAGGGGTGCGTGCGGTTCTCGCCCACCACGTCGAGCGTGAGGTCCGGACGCGCGCGGCGCAGGCGCGCCACCGCATGGAACAGCACGGGCAGGCAGCGCCGGTTCAGGATCGTCCCCACGGTCAGGACCATCGGGCCGCGCAGGCCCAGGCGGGCGCGGGCCTCTTCGCGCGGCGGCGGTGGAGCGAGATCGTCGTCGGCCCCGTGCGGCGTCACCACGATGCGGCCGGCCGCGGCCGGGAAGTGCGCCGCGATCTCGCGGCGCGTGAAGTCCGAGACCGCGAGGACCCGGCGGGAGGCGGCGATGCTGGGCCCCACCGTGGCCCGCCGCCGCATCCCGTCCAGCAGCGTGGAATCGTCGGGCAAGGAGAAGAACGACATGTCATGAACGGTGGTCACGCGCGGGATCTCGAGCCCGAGCGGACACGCGTACGCCGGCGCGAAGAAGACGTCGATGCGGTCCTCGCGCGCGGCCGCGGGTACCCGGCCTTCCTGCCAGCGCAGGCCGCGCACCGGCTCCCTGCCCAGCGGCCGCTTCACGACGCGCGGATGGTCGAGGACGGCATCGTCCGGCGCGGGCCCGTTGAAATAGGCCACCAGGCGGTCGTCGCCGGCGCGCGTCCACTCGCGCAGCAGGCTGCGCAGGTACCGTCCCGTCCCCGTGGGACGCCCGGCAAGCTCCCGCGCGTCTATGCCGATCGTGAGCAGTGTCGGTCCGCCGTCAAGCCAGGACCTTGCGGTAGAACTCGAGGGTGCGGGCGGCGGTCAGATCCCAGCTGAAGAGCTGGCTGCGCTCGAAGCCCTTCTGCCGCTGCGCCTCCGCCTTGCGCGGGTTGTCCAGGATGCTCTCGATCCCGTCCGCGATGGACCGGGTGTCCAGCGGGTTCACGAGGGTGGCCGCGTCGCCCGCCACCTCCTCGAGCGCCGAGCCGCGGGAGCAGACCACCGGCAGGCCCGCGGCCATGGCCTCGGCCACGGGCAGGCCGAAGCCCTCCTCGAGCGACGGCAGCACCAGCGCCACCGACGCCGCCATGAGCGCGCGGATCTCCATCGTCTCCAGGTATCCGAGCGCGCGGATCTGCGGGCCCATGATCGTCCCGCCCTGTGACCACTCCGAGCCGGGCCCGACCAGGATGAGCGGCGGGATGCGCCGCCGCCGCCCGGCCAGTCCCATGTAGGCCATGGCCAGGTTCACCAGGTTCTTCCGCTTCTCCTCGCTGCCCACGTAGAGCAGGCCGCCGCGCGGGAGCTGGCGGCGGGCCAGGATGGTGTCCACGGCCTGGGCGTCGATGGGCTCGCGGAAGACCGGGTCCACGCCGTTGGGGACCACCGCGATCTTCGCGGGGGGGACGTCCAGCAGCAGCCGCGCCTCGGAGGCGGTGTGCTCGGAGACGCAGATGACGCCGTCGGCGCGGCGGACGTGCTCGCGCACCAGGGCGGCGTAGTCGCGCCGGACCTCCGCGTCCGTGAGGTCGGGGTGCTTGAGGAAGAAGAGGTCGTGCAGGGTGACGATCTTCCGCGCGCGCTTGCTGGGCAGCAGCAGCGGGTGCGGCGAGTGGACGAGGTCCAGCGGCGAGCCGACCATCCGGTCGAGCGTCGGCCACTCCAGCCGGTTCCAGGCCAGGTTCAGGGCGTGCACCGGGAGCCGGCGGTCCACCAGCGTGACGTTGGGCGGCCACGTCTTCTGCGGGTAGCGGTCGCGCAGCGAGGCCGAGAAATAGAAGAAGCGGTCCTGGGGGGCGAGGCCGGGCAGCCGCTGGGCGAGGGCGAGGACGTAGGCGCCGACGCCCGTAGGCCTGGCCAGGGAGGGTCTCAGGTCGAGGCCAACACGCATCGGTCACGGAATCATATCAACGCGGGGAGTTGTGTTACATTCACCGGTCCCCCGGGGACCGGAAAGGCGGCTACAGGAGGTCGATCGGGTGGCGCTTCCACGGAGACTCCCTAGATGAAGATCGGCGTGGTCGGGACCGGCTACGTGGGCCTGGTGGTGGGGGCCTGCCTGGCCGAGAACGGCAACACGGTGGTGTGCGTGGACATCGACGAGGCCAAGGTGGCCGCCCTGCGCAAGGGCCAGGTGCCCATCTACGAGCCGGGCCTCGAGGAGATGATCATCCGCAACATGAAGGAGGAGCGGCTGCGGTTCACGACCGAGCTGCCCGCGGCCGTCCGGGCCAGCGACATCCTCTTCATCGCCGTGGGCACGCCCCAGGACGAGGACGGGTCGGCGGACACCCGGCACGTGCTGCGGGTGGCGGAGGACATCGCGCGGGCCATGGACGGCGCCAAGGTGGTGGTGGTGAAGTCCACCGTGCCCGTGGGCACCAACGCCCGGCTGCGCCAGGCCATCGGCGCGCTGACCACCCATCCCTTCTCGGTGGTGTCCAACCCCGAGTTCCTGAAGGAAGGCGCGGCGCTCGACGACTTCCTGAAGCCCGACCGCGTGGTGGTGGGCACGGACGACCCGAAGGTCGAGGCCCTGATGCGCGAGATCTACGAGCCCTTCGTGCGCACGGGCAACCCGGTCCTGGTCATGGACCCCGCCTCCGCCGAGCTGACCAAGTACGCGGCCAACGCCATGCTGGCCACCCGCATCTCGTTCATGAACGAGATCGCCAACCTGTGCGAGCGTCTGGGCGCCGACGTGCGGCAGGTGCGCATGGGCGTGGGCACGGACAGCCGCATCGGGACCTCGTTCCTCTTCCCCGGCGTCGGCTACGGCGGGTCGTGCTTCCCCAAGGACATCAAGGCCCTGGCCCGCATGGGACGCGACTCCGGCGCCGCCTTGAACGTGGTGGAGGCGGTGGAGGAGACGAACCAGGCCCAGAAGACGATCCTGCTGCCCCAGATCGAGGCCCACCTCGGGGGACTCTCCGGGAAGGTGATCGCGGTCTGGGGACTGGCCTTCAAGCCCCGCACCGACGACATGCGCGAGGCGCCGGCGCTGGCCCTGATCGAGGGGCTCCTGAAGAAGGGCGCGTTCGTGCGCGCCTACGACCCCAAGGCCATGCCCGCCGCGGGGCTGGAGCTGGGCGACCGCGTGATGCTCTGCGCGCGCAGCTACGACGCGGTGCAGGGCGCCGACGCGCTGGCCGTGGTCACGGAGTGGAGCGAGTTCCGCGAGCCCGACTTCGCCCGCATCCGGACCCTGATGCGCCGGCCCGCCATCTTCGACGGCCGCAACATCTACAACCCGCAGTCCGTGCGCGAGGCCGGGTTCCACTACCAGGGGATCGGCCGGCGGTGAAGGTGCTGGTCACGGGCGGCGCCGGCTACATCGGCAGCCACGCCGTGCGGGCCCTGCGGGAGGCGGGCCACCAGGTGACCGTGCTGGACGACCTGTCCCAGGGCCACCGCGAGTCGGTGCCGCCGGACGTGCCCATGGTGACGGCCGACCTCGGCGACGCGGCCGCGGTCGAGCATGCGGCGGCGGGGGCCGAGGCGGTCCTGCACTTCGCGGGACGCCTGAGCGTGGCCGAGTCGGTCGCGGACCCGTTCCCGTACTACAGCAACAACGTGGCCAAGGGCCTGGTCCTGCTGGCGGTCATGGAGTCCCGGAACGTGCGCCGCATCGTCTTCAGCTCGACCTGCGCCACCTACGGCAACCCGGTGCGGGTCCCCATGGACGAGGACCACCCGCAGGCGCCCATCAACCCCTACGGCACGACCAAGCGGGCCTTCGAGAACGCGCTGGCCGACCACGCCCGCGCGGGACGGCTGCGCGCGGTGGCCCTGCGCTACTTCAACGCCGCCGGGTGCCACCCCGACGGCACGCTGGGCGAGCATCACGACCCGGAGGAGCACCTGATCCCGCGCGCCATCGACGCGGCGCTCGGACGCACGGGCGAGCTGACCATCCACGGCGAGGACTACGACACGCCCGACGGGACCTGCATCCGTGACTACATCCACGTGCAGGACCTGGCGCGTGCGCACGTCCTGGCCCTGGAGGCCATGGACCAGGGCGAGCCCTTCGCCGCCTACAACCTGGGGACCGGGACCGGGGCCTCCGTGCGCGAGGTGGTGAAGACCGTGGAGCGGGTGAGCGGCCGCACGGTCCCCGCGCGCGTGGGCCCGCGGCGCCCGGGCGACCCGCCGCGGCTGGTGGCCTCGGCGGAGCGCGCGGCGCGGGCGCTGGGCTTCCGCCCTCTCCACTCGAAGCTGGACGACATCGTCGCCACGGCCTTCCGCTGGAGGGAGGCCCACCCCGGGGGGTACGGGTCCGCCTCGTGAGCAAGGGCCGGCCCTCGCCGCTCAAGGACCCGCTCCTCTCCGTCGTGATGCCGGTCTACAACGAGAGCGCCACCCTCGAGGAGATGGTGGAGCGCGTGATGGCGGTGCCGCTGCGCAAGGAGCTGATCGCGGTGGACGACGCCAGCTCCGACGGCAGCCGCGACCTGCTGGCCCGCCTCGCGCAGAAGCACGGCTTCCGGGTGCTGCTCCAGGACCGCAACCGCGGCAAGGGCGCGGCGGTGCGCCGCGGGATCGCCGAGGCCCGGGGCGACATCATCGTGATGCAGGACGCCGACCTGGAGTACAGCCCCGAGGAGTTCCCGGAGCTCGTCGACCTCATCGTGAAGGGCAAGGCCGACGCCGTCTTCGGCAGCCGCTTCCTGGGCCGCCACCGGTGCTTCCTCTTCACGCACTACCTGGCCAACCTCTTCCTGAACCTGGTCACGAACGTCCTCTACAACACGACCATGACGGACATGGAGACCTGCCACAAGGCGGTGCGCGCCGACCTGCTCAAGTCCCTGCCCCTGCGCAGCGACCGCTTCGGCATAGAGCCCGAGATCACGGCCAAGCTCTTCAAGAGGGGCGCGCGGGTCTACGAGGTGCCCATCACCTACGAGGGCCGCGACTACGCCGAGGGCAAGAAGATCACGTGGCGGGACGGGTTCCCGGCGCTCTGGGCCCTGGTCAAGTACCGCTTCGTCGACTGAAGCTGTATACTTAAGGGTCCCCCGGGTGCGTTAACCTGCGCCGCTACAAGGAGATGACGTCATAGCCCTTCCCGCCCCACCGCCGGTCGCCGCCAAGGAGCGGGCGATGCGGCCCAGCCGGCCGTCGATCTGGACGCGTCGCGTCGGGTCGGTGTGGGCGGAGTTCCGGAACGACGCGCGGCAGTTCCGAAGGCTCTTCGTCTACACACGCCCCTACCGCAGCCTGCTCATCATCGCGTGGCTGGCCACCACCGGCTACGCGGCGGCGGGCGCGGGGCTGGCCCACATGGTCCAGCCCATCTTCGACGACGTCCTCATCCGCAACCTGAACGTGGTGCCGGTGGCGATCACGATCGTGCTGCTCTACGTGGTCAAGGGCGTCTGCTCCTACCTCTCCACGACGCTCGTGGCCTCGGTGGGGCAGCGGGCGGTCACCGACCTGCGCAACGCGCTCTACAAGCACGTCCTGAACCAGTCGTTCACGTTCCTGGGCCGCACCAGCACGGGCTCGCTGATGAGCCACATCACGACCGACGTGGAGCGGATCCAGGCCGCCGTCTCCGAGGTGGCGGGTGACGTGCTCAAGGAAGGCCTGGCCGTGGTGGGCCTCCTGGTCATCCTCTTCATGAAGGACTGGCGGCTGGCCGTCTTCTCGCTGGTGGTGATGCCGGCCGCGTTCTACCCGCTGGTGCGCCTGGGCCGGCACCTGCGGGCCTCGAGCGAGACGTCGCTCCGGCGCTGGCGCGACATCACGGAGATCCTGCAGGAGACGATCTCCGGCTTCCGCGTCGTGAAGGCCTTCGGCATGGAGGGCTTCGAGACCGAGCGGTTCCGGCGCGCGGCCAGCCGCCTGTTCCACGTCAACATGCGCATGACGCGCACCACCGCCGTGCTCCCGCCGCTCATGGAGGCGGTAGGCGGGCTGGCCCTCATCGTGGCCCTGGTTTACGGCAACCACCAGATCCACACCGGGCGCCTGACCACCGGCGCCTTCACCTCCTTCCTGGCCGCCCTTTTCTGGATGTACACGCCGATCAAGCGGCTCTCGCGCGTGAACGCGACCATGCAGGGCGCCCTGGCCGCGGGCGAGCGGATCTTCGAGGTGCTCGATACCCACCAGGAGGTCCCGGAGAGCCGGGGCGGGATCGAGCTGCCCCGCTTCGAGCGGGAGATCGAGTACCGGGACGTGGGCTTTCGCTACGCGGACGGCGAGTCCAGCGTCCTGCGGCGCGTGAGCTTCACCGCGGGCTCGGGCGAGGTGGTGGCCATCGTCGGCACCAGCGGGGCGGGGAAGACCACGCTCATGAACCTGCTGCCCCGGTTCTACGACGTGAGCGAGGGCGCCGTCACCATCGACGGGACGGACATCCGCAGCGTCACGCTGCGCAGCCTGCGCGACCAGATCGGGCTGGTGACGCAGGAGACGGTTCTCTTCAACGACACCGTCCGCGCCAACATCGCCTACGGCCTGGAAGACGTGGACGAGGCCCGCATCGAGTCCGCCGCCCGCGCCGCCTTCGCGCACGACTTCATCCTGGACCTGCCCCGCCGCTACGACACCGTGATCGGGGAGCGGGGGAGCCGGCTGTCGGGCGGGCAGCGGCAGCGCATCGCCATCGCCCGCGCCATCCTGAAGAACCCGCCGATCCTGATCCTCGACGAGGCCACCTCGGCCCTGGACGCGGAGTCGGAGCGGCTGGTGCAGGAGGCCCTGGCCAACCTGATGGAGGGGCGCACCACGCTCGTCATCGCCCACCGCCTGGCCACCGTGCGCCGGGCGGACCGCATCCTGGTCCTGGACGGCGGCGAGGTGCGCGAGGTGGGCCGTCACGAGGAGCTGCTCAAGCGGCCGGGCGGGATCTACAGCCGCCTGCACGAGCTGCAGTTCTCGCAGGACCCGGCGGTATGAGCCTGCGCTCCATGACCGGCTTCGCGACCGCGCCCGTCGACACCGAGGCCGTGAAAGGGTCGGTCACGATCCGCAGCCTGAACCACCGCTACCTGGACGTCTCCGTGCACCTGCCGCGCCGCTTGCAGGGGCTGGAGCCGGAGCTGCGGGCCGCCCTCCAGGGACGCCTGCACCGGGGGAAGGTGGAGGTCTCCGTCCGCGCCGCGCTCAAGGACGAGAGGGCCGAGGTGATGGTGGCACCGAGGCCGGTGATCGCGGGGATCGTACGCGGCTTGCGCGAGATCCAGGCCGAGCACGGGCTCGAGGGCGGGGTGTCGGTGGCCGACGTGGCCCGCTTCCCCGGCGCGTTGGAGGTCCTCGACGCCGACACGTCGATGGACCAGGCGGCCACGCGCGACGTCGTCTCGTCCCTCCAGCAGGCGCTGGCCGGCCTGGACGGGATGCGCCGCGCGGAGGGGTCGCACCTCGAGGCCGACCTGCGCCGCGCACTGGATGCGGTGGAGGCGGCGGCCGCGCGCATCGAGTCGCTGTCCGCGGCGGGACAGGCGGAGAAGCGCGACGTCATCCTGGCCCGGGTGCGCGAGCTGTCGGGGGAGCTGGGGCTCGCCGACGACGCCCGGCTCTACCAGGAGGTGGTGCGGCTGGTGGACCGCCACGACGTGGCCGAGGAACTGCAGCGGCTGCGCAGCCACGTGGCCCAGGCCCGCGGGCTGCTGGGCGGCGACGCGCCCTGCGGGAAGAAGCTGGACTTCCTGGTCCAGGAGCTGGCGCGCGAGGCCAACACGCTCGGGAGCAAGGCGGTGTCCGCGCCCATGGTCCAGGAGGTGGTCGCGCTGAAGACCGAGATCGAGCGCGTGCGCGAGCAGGTGCAGAACGTTGAGTAGGCGCTTCTCGAACATGATCGTGGTCTCCGGCCCGTCGGGGGCGGGGAAGACCACCGTCCTGAATCGCGTCCTGGCCGAGTTGCCGGACCTCCGCTTCTCGGTCTCCCACACCACGCGCATCCCCCGCTCGGGGGAGAAGGACGGGGTGGAGTACCACTTCGTCACGCGCCGCGAGTTCGAGCGGCTGCACAGCGAGGGCGCCTTCCTGGAGTGGGCCGAGGTGCACGGCGAGCTCTACGGGACGGCCCGCGCCGAGTACGACAGGGCCATGAAGGACGGCGTGGACCTGCTGCTCGACATCGACGTGAAGGGCGCGGACCAGGTCGTCCAGAGGTTCGGCGACGCGGTGACGGTCTTCGTGATCCCGCCGTCGTACACGGACCTGGAGCGGCGGCTGCGCGGCCGGGGGCCCGACGACGAGGCCTCGTTCCAGCGCCGCCTGGCCGTGGCCGGCGAGGAGATGTCGCATTTCCGGAAGTACCAGTACGCCATCGTCAATGTGGATCTGGAGGCGTCGGTGGAGGCCCTGAAGACGGTGATCCGGGCCTCGCGCCTGCGCACCAGCCGGGTGGCGGAGACGGCGGAGACGATATTGAGCACGTTCCAAACGCACAAGGAGAATTGAAAGAATGTCGCAGTCCAACCCGCAGTTGATCCTCCCCAAGGACGTGGACAGCAAGTTCCGCTTCATCACGGTGGCCTCGCAGCGCGCCAAGCAGCTCCAGAACGGCGCCAAGCCCCGGGTGGACGTGCGCAGCCGCAAGCCCACCCGGGTGGCCATGCAGGAGGTCCTGGCCGGGGCGGTCTCCTGGGAAGTGCGGGACGAGATCCCGCAGGCCTAGACCATGCCGGTCGTGGTGGTCGGCATCACGGGGTGCATCGCGGCCTACAAGGCCTGCGAGGTGGTGCGCGAGCTGCAGAAGCGGGACGTGGACGTGTGGGCGGTGATGACGGCCAACGCCACGCGCTTCGTGACCCCGCTGACGCTGGAGACGCTCACCCACCACCCCGTGTTCACCGACCAGTTCGTGCTGGGGGAGGGCAGCGACATACGGCACGTCAGCCTGGCCGACTCCGCCGACCTGCTGTTGGTGGCGCCGGCCACCGCGAACACCCTGGCCAAGTTCGCGCAGGGCATCGCGGACGACGCGCTGTCGACCTTGTTCACGGCGGTGACGGCGCCGGTGCTGGTGGCGCCGGCCATGAACGTCAACATGTTCCGCCACCCCGCGGTGCTGGAGAACCTCGCCACCCTGCGGTCGCGCGGGGTGGGCGTCGTCGAGCCGGGGTCGGGATACCTGGCCTGCGGCTGGCTGGGCGAGGGACGGCTGGCCGAGACGTCGGACATCGTGGAGGCGGCCATGGCCGCGCTCGTCCGCCGGCGCGGCATGGAGGGCGAGACGGTGCTGGTCACCGCGGGCCCCACCGTCGAGGACATCGATCCGGTCCGCTTCGTCTCGAACCGCTCGTCCGGCCGGATGGGGTACCGCCTGGCCGAGGCGGCCCGCGACCGCGGCGCGCGCGTCGTCCTGGTGTCGGGACCGACGTCCCTGCCGCCACCCGCGCGCGTCGAGTTGGTGCGCGTGCGCTCGGCGGAGGAGATGCAGAAGGCGGTGGCCCGCCACGTGGGCGAGGCCACGGTCGTGGCCATGGCCGCCGCGGTGTCCGATTACCGGCCGGCGACCGTCTCGCCGACGAAGCTCAAGAAGACGGACGGGCCCACGCGGCTGGAGCTGGTGCGCACGCCGGACATCCTGCTCTCGCTCGGGGCGTCCAAGGGCGGACGCTTCCTGGTCGGCTTCGCGGCGGAGACGAACGCGGTCGTCGAGAACGCGCGGAAGAAGCGCGCGGAGAAGCGGCTGGACCTGATGGTGGCCAACGACGTCTCCGGCGAGGGCGCGGGGTTCGCGTCCGAGCGCAACGCGGCCACGCTCATCGACGAGCTGGGCGAGGTCGTTGTGCCTTTGTCGAGCAAGCGGGAGCTGGCCGAGCGGATCTGGGACCGCGTGGCCGAGATCCGGCACGCGCGGGGCGCGTCGGCGTCCGGGTCGGTCCGGCGCAAGGGGAAGCGGGCCTGAGCGCCGAGCGCGACGAGGTCCTGCTCGACCTCAAGGAGCGGGCGCGCTTCTACGCGTCGCTCACGGACCTGGGCTTCCCGCGAACCCCGCCCGCCGCTTCCGCGGCCGCGGCTGCGCCTGCTCTGCCGCCAAGTCGTGTGGCCCAACCATCGGCCGGTCGCTCGACTGTTCCCGTCCCGACGCCCGCCGCCGAGTCCTTTCCGGCCGTGGCTCCTGCTGGCGATCCGCAGGCCGGGCTCCACGCGATCCGCGAGGACCTGGGCGACTGCCAGCGCTGCAAGCTCGCCGGCGG